>Ga0209164_1000080_pt1 | contig 301351 bp, 264 predicted proteins | sample MTBNYHSulfiMetaG_FD_187458 | JGI IMG/M metagenome (GOLD analysis project Ga0209164, IMG submission 187458) | Enrichment culture microbial communities from rom New York Harbor, USA that are MTBE-degrading - MTBE-NYH (New York Harbor Sulfidogenic)... | ecosystem: Environmental > Aquatic > Marine...
CCGTCATCGACGACTCCGTCGACATCGGCACCGGCACCAAAATCTGGCACTTCTCACACCTGCTGTCCGGTTCGAAGATCGGCGAAAACTGCAACATCGGCCAGAACGTGGTGATCGGGCCGGATGTCTCCATCGGCAACGGCTGCAAAATCCAGAACAACGTCTCCGTTTACAAGGGCGTCACCCTGGAGGACGGCGTCTTCTGCGGGCCCTCCATGGTGTTCACCAATATTTACAACCCAAGGGCCGAGATCCGGAAGATGGACCAGGTGCGGCCCACGCTGATCAAGCACGGCGCCACCCTCGGCGCCAATTGCACCATCGTCTGCGGCACGACCATCGGGGAATATGCCTTTGTGGGCGCGGGGGCCGTGGTCAACAAAAACATCCCGGCTCATGCGCTGGTGGTGGGGAATCCGGGGAAGCGAATCGGGTGGGTTTGCCGGTGCGGGGAAAGACTCACGGATGATCTGGAATGTCTGGAATGTCATTTGCGATTTGAAAAAACGGAAACCGGATTGAGGTCGTTGGAAAAAATGAACCTAAAAATATCGAGATAATTAATATCGAGATAATTTCATAACTATCTGTAATTTGGATACAATAATTATGGCCACGATTTCAAATAGAGACTATGATATATATTTTTACAAGACTAAATTCTTTCGCATTATGAAAAATGATATTCCCTTATTAGGTAAATGTTATCAAAAATTTAAGTTAGTTAAACAAAACTATTTTTTTCCATTTGAGTGTTATCAAAAACGACTGGAGTGTATATTTATTCACATTCCTAAAACCGCTGGCACTTCTGTACTGAAAGCCCTCGGCAAAAATAATGGCGGAAGAAATCACTTGCCTTGGTATGTGTATTACACCGCTAGACAAAACTATTTTGAGAAATTTTTTAAATTTTCCTTTGTAAGAAATCCATGGGACAGAGTCTATTCTTCTTACGAGTATTTGCGCAATGGAGGCAACAAACAAGGAGATATAGAACTATCAAATTTATTATCTCAGTTTGATAGTTTTGATGATTTCGTAATACGAGGGTTAGGAAAAGGACATTTCAGAAGTCACTTGTTATTCCTTCCACAATCAAATTTTATTGCCGGTCCTAATGGAAAATTAATGACTGATTTTGTTGGAAGATTTGAAAATATAGAAGCTGATTTTAACATTATTGCTAAGAAATTGGGTCTGAAACCAATATTGCCAAAAGAAAATATAACTATTTCAAAAACAAAATGTTATACACATGCATATAATAATGGCAAAAGCATAGATATTATAAATAAAATTTATAAAGAAGACATCATTAATTTTGGCTATATTTTTTCATAGCCCCTACCATTCTATCATTTTGAGCAACCATGCCTTTCCCTCTTCGGAAATTCATTAAGGATCTATTCTTCGTGCAGAGCCGTTCCTGGCTGTCGCTGGGAATTGGTGTTTTTACATCAATAATCATGGCGCGTGCGCTTGGACCCGAGGGAAGAGGTATATTGGCTTTAAGTTTTTTGCTTCCCGGTACTCTATCCGTGTTCCTGAATTTGGGGGTTGCGCCGGCCAACGTTTATCACATTTCCACCAAACAATATTCAGCCGGAACGGTAATCTACTCGTGTTTGTTTATCTGGGTTGCTATCGGCCTTATCGGCACAGGCATTGGTATTTGCATCGTCGCTTTTGGAGCAGACAGTTTTTTCCCCGGGGTGCCTGTATATTATCTTTACATAGCCCTGGTTACCCTGCCGATAGGTCTTCTTAACGCATACCTGGTAAGTATTTTGCAGGGTCAACAGCGGTTTCGCGAGTATAATATCGCAACCTTGGCGCTGCCGGTTTTGGAGCTCATCCTGATATTAATCTTAGTCTGGTGGCTCGAGCTCGGTGTTAAAGGTGCTGTTGCCGTCAGCATCATCTCGTCTTCGTGTGCAACTGGAATTGCCATTGCCCTGCTTTGGAAATTTCTGCGGACACGAGATGAAAACAACCTGAAAAGCTGTATATCCGAATCCTTTCGCTATGGGTTAAAATCGCATTTGAGCAATATTATGGCTTTCATCAACTACAGGGCGGACACTTTTCTGGTTAACTTTTTTTTAAACCCCGTCGCGACAGGTATCTACACCATTGCGGTTCATCTTGCGGAAAAACTCTGGATCCTTTCCCAGGGGGTCAGCACTGTTTTACTTCCCAAAATCGGCGAACTCAACCAAGATGCAAATATGCAAACAGAGCTGACAACCTTTGTTGCGAGGTGGGTTTTTATCGTAACCTTCCCCGCAGCCGTAATCGGTTGGATATGCATGCCGTTTGCGATCAACTTGATGTACGGCAAGGCTTTTATCGACAGTGCATCTCCGTTTCGCGTGCTCCTGATCGGCATCGTGCTTGGTGCGAGTTCGCGGGTTTTTGCAAACGCCCTCGCGGCAATGGGAAGGCCTGAACTGAATTTTTACGCTTCTATCCTGATCGTTACCATCAATATTGTGTTCAACATCATTCTGATTCCCAAAATTGGCATTGTTGGCGCGGCGGTGGCGACAACAATCGCATACTCGGTCAATTTCTTTTTCAAAATTTTTTTATACATGCACGTTGCCAAGGTCCGTATTTCTTCCCTTCTTTTCCCGAATAGTTTAGACAGAAAGGTTTTTATTTTCCTGTTAAACTACTTCCCGATACTTCAAAAATGCACATTCTCCTGATTCCATCATGGTATCCCAGGAACAGCCATGATATCTCCGGTTGTTTTTTTCGTGAACAGGCCATTGCCTTGGCACAGTCCGGTCATAAGGTCGGCGTTTTAAGCTTTAACGGCCATTTGCAGGGACGGCTGAAAAACATCAAGCTGTGGAAAGGTTTTTCCGCGATAGAGAATGACGAAGGGGTTTGGACATGGCGTATCCATCACGTCGCCGGCATCCGGGGGTATGGTCGTATCATTTTGCCGTTTTGGGTTAATAAGTTTTTTAAGCAATACGCTTCCCAAAACGGTGTCCCGGAGATACTTCACGCACACTCAGCTTTAAATGGCGGTCTTCTGGCGAGAATGATCGGGAGGCGACATGATATTCCGTATGTGATTACCGAACATTCTAGCGCCTTTCCAAGAGAACTGCTCTCACCGAGGTCTGTCGCCAAAGCCAAACTTGTGTTTGACGATGCCGATAGAGCTATAGCCGTAAGCAGCATACTTGCGGATTGTGTGCGGAAAACCTGTAACATTGACCGGCCGATTGCAGTCGTTCCAAACATTTTGAACCAGACCATTTTTTCCCGTCAAGAAACTTCTAAACGTCCAAACCGCAGGTTTGCCTTTTTGAATATCGGCTTGTTGACGAAAAATAAAGGACAACATTATCTTATACGTGCTTTTGCCAAACAATTCCGGAACAGGCCCCTTAAACTCTTAATTGGCGGGGGCGGCGAAGAGCGACCGGTTCTTGAACGGCTTATTGAATCGCTTGAGATGCAAAACCAAATTCGGCTTTTGGGCATGTTGTCCAGGGAAGAAGTTCAAAGGCAAATGTCACAATGTGACGCCTTCGTCCTGTCAAGTCTTTTCGAAACATTCGGGGTGGTATTGATCGAAGCGCTTTCATCCGGCAAGCCCGTGGTTGCCACCAGATGCGGCGGGCCGGAGGACATCATGAACAGCTTTAACGGCGTTCTCGTTGAAAAGGAGTCTATTGATGACTTGGCTGCCGGAATGGAAAGGCTTTACCAAAACCATGGTAAGTTTGATCCCGACGAAATACGAGAAGATTGTCTGCAGAGATTTGGGCAAAAAGCAATCACAACGCAATTAACCCAAATTTACGAAAATATTTTGGCCTGTAATTCGAGTTCAGCTTGAGAATAGCTTGGTCAGGGAAACCGGCGAATGGTGGAAAGCGAACAACATGAATCGGAAGATCACATGACACGGATTCTGACCATCGTGGGCGCAAGGCCCCAGTTCATCAAGGCGGCAATGGTGTCTCCCGGGCGATCCTCGCGCACAACCGGGTGGGCAACGGTCCAGCCGTCGAGGAAGTCATCATTCATACGGGTCAGCACTACGACGCCAACATGAGCGAGATTTTCTTCAACCAGATGGAGATCCCGAAACCGACGGTCATGCTCGATTTCGGCGCCTTGAGCCACGGGACCATGACCGGCCGGATGCTCGAAGCAATCGAGAAGGAGATTCTGGCCCGCAGGCCGGATTGGGTCCTTGTCTACGGCGACACCAACTCGACGCTGGCGGGAGCCCTGGCCGCGGCAAAACTGCACGTTCCGGTGGCGCATGTGGAGGCCGGGCTGCGCAGCTTCAACAAGGCCATGCCCGAAGAGATCAACCGGATCCTCACGGACCATACATCCACCCGCCTCTTCTGCCCCACTTCCACAGCCGTCCGGAACCTGGCCCGTGAGGGCATCACCGAGGGGGTGCACCACGTGGGCGACGTGATGTACGACGCCGCGCTCCAGTTCGGAGCGTTGGCTGAAAAGACCTCCACGATACTGGACGACCTGAAGCTCACTCCCAAAAGCTACCTGCTCGCGACCGTTCACCGCCAGGAAAACACCGATTCCCGTGAACGACTGGAGAACATCTTTGCCGCCTTTGCGGAAATCGCCACCGCAGACCGTCCTTTAGTGCTGCCCATGCACCCCCGGACCCGGAGCTTTGTAAAGCGCTACGGCATGGAACCGCAGCTCCTGCGGAATCCGAATGTGCGTACCATCGACCCCGTGGGTTTTCTCGACATGATTTTCCTGGAAAAACAAGCGGCCGTCATCCTGACCGACTCCGGCGGCGTGCAGAAGGAAGCCTATTTTCACGGTGTGCCGTGCATCACCCTCCGGGATGAAACCGAGTGGGTGGAGACGGTGGAAGCCGGTTGGAACCAGGTGGCGGGGGCGGACAAGGGCGCTGTGATGATGGCCGTGGATGGTGGTTCGGTAGGAAAAGTGATTCATGAATATGGGGAAGGGACGGCAAGCGAGGCGATTCTTTCATACTTGCTATACGTGGTGCCGACATCATAAAGGCTATTTATATGATAATTATAAATAGTTGAATGAAAAAAGAGTAGGACTGTTAAGGGCGAGAATTCGATGCGAAATTCATATTCGGAAACGTCATGAAAAATGTTTTAATAATTGCTGGGGAATACTTTCCATTTGCAACACCGTGTGCATTTCGTATGCACTCATTTGCAAAACATTTATCGAGGTTTGGGTATCAACCCTATATATTATCGCTGGCCTGGACAATTGAATTGATTCAGTTAAACGAATATTTTGGAATAGGAGCCTTTGATTCCAGTTATAGTCAAAAAGATATCTGCCCTATTGTAAAAATCACATCCCCATCAAAAAATCCTTCCTTTTTAAACAGGTTGCTTTTCGATATTTCAGGTCTCAAATTACACCCATCTCTCCAAAAGTCATGTCAACAAGCGATTCAAAAAATTTGGAGAAAAAATACGTTTAAAGCTGTTATTGCAACCACCCCTCAATTTTCCTGGTTTGACAGTTTCAAGCTGGCGCGATGGGTAAGCAAATCTTATAACGTACCGTGGATTGCCGATTTTCGAGATGTAGAAGGTCAGAATTATAGCTATCCCAAAATAGCATGGAAAGACTTGTCCAAAAAGCCAGGCCGAGTAATCGGACAAATATTGCACCCATTGCGGTCAAAGATACGGTCGACTCATGAGATTTCACTTTGCAAAACGGCATTCGCCTGCACAACGGTTTCAGAAGGGCTGGTAACTCTCCTAAAATCTCAAGGATTATCATGTGTCAATCTGCTAATTAATGGATACGAACCTGATGAATATAGACATATTGACTCAGAAAAAACTGTAAAATTCCGTATACTCTATGCGGGGGCACTTCATTGGGAACAAAATCCGTCTTTGCTTTTTGACGCCTTGGACCAGATCATCAGAGAAAAACATGACAGCTTTATCCAATCACTTGATTTGATCTTTCATGGTGTTACTCGCGAGGCCCTTGATCCTTATCTCAAAGGGCGAGCTTGCCGAGGTTTGGTTCAATGTTTTCCGCGTATCCCCAAAAAAAACATTCAGCGAAAAATGAAGGGTTCAGCGATACTTCTGCATCTATCTCATGGCAACGCCAAAGGCATCATGACCAGCAAAATTACAGAGTATTTGGGAGCAGGCCGACCAATAATGACGATTCCTGGCGATAATGATGTCGTAGACGCGTTTTTAAAAGATACGAATGCAGGGGTGTCACTAAAAGCGGTCGATGAAATAAAAGCTTATTTGCTAAAACAATTTGAATATTGGAGATCAAATGGTGATATATTTTACGAGGCCGATCCTATCAGAAAAGATGTTTACACACGGGAACATCAAGTTCAGATTTTAGCGAACTTGTTGAATGAAGCCATTGATAAAACACCTTTCATTAACGTTGCAGCTAAATAAACTTAAAAAAATGCTCAAAACGATCATTAAAAGAGAAAAAAGTTTTTATGAACAACCGAAAGTATCTATCATTGTTAGTAACTATCAGGGAATGAAATTTCTGCCCGACTTCTTTCTGAATTTGATGCAGCAGAGTTATAAATATTTTGAAGTAATATTTGTTGATGCTGGATCAGATGATGGCGGTGTAAAATTTGTCAAGCAAAATTATCCTGATGTGAAACTCATAGAAGCCGGTCGAATCGGGATAGGAGAAGCTGTCAATATTGGTATCCGCGAATCATCTGGTGATATTTTAATTTTTGATCTGAATACAGATGAATATGTGGAACCAAATTGGCTCCAAGGTTTAGTATCACACTTGGCAAAATACAATTTTAATATTATTTCGGGGCCGACACGAATCATTCATGGAACATCTATCATTGATGAGGCTGGGGTAAACCTGAATCTGTTTGGACAGGCAAACAAAATTGGGCATAATCGTAGGATCGATGATTTTCTTTTCGACGAAAAACCCGTCTTGTTTGTGGGCTGTCCAGCATTCCATCGAAAGTTGCTCGATCGCATCGGTATGGTGGATGAGCATTATTTTATCTATGCAGAGGACCTGGACTTTTGCTATCGGGCAAGACAGGTTGGGATTGAGACACGCTGCACTCCTGTGGCAAGAAGTCATCACCATGTCCGTGGCACCACAGGGGTCAACCCGCGTCGACTCGAGTATTTCTTAAGAAGAGCAAACCTGCGTTTCCACCTGATTCATAGCAATAAAAATCAGATTATATTAAACTGGCTTTACATCGCATTTTTTCTGGTTGTATCCTCATTTTTTTTATCCTTGTGCGGAATCAAAAAAGCGGCACTTTACCGTGAAAAATTTTATGGCAGGTTAAGCGCTGTATTGTGGAATCTGAAAAATTTAAAGACCAGTCTTTTTATGCGAAGACTGTACTGTTCAAAATACATGGTAAAAGAGATAAATGATAAGACAAGGGGTTCAAAATAATATCCGGAATTACATGGCACCAACTGTCACCTAACAAGTCGTCAATGCTATTCTCAGGCGGACAATTTGGATTGCAGTTCCTAAAAAGGCGAGAATTAATACAAAAAACAAGAAAAAATGAAAGAAGTTGGTTATCCAGAAAACGATGCTGCCATAAATGAAAAGATCATAAAGCCCGAGATAGATCTGTTTATGGTTTGATTTTTTTTGATCAGAGTTCAACTTTCGAGCAGGATTAAGGAAAGTATCAACGATATACATATATAGAAGCCACAGCCCAGTTGTCAAAATAGCCACAACAGATATAAAAAAAATTGACAATCCAAAAACACCGGAATCCACGGAAGTAATATAAGCGGCCAAAATAAGCGATACATCTTTCATTCGATCTGTGATGGGATCCATGGCGGCTGCGAAAGAATTGCCTCGCCCTGTGAGTCTTGCCAGTTCGCCATCCACACAATCCAAAACATGCGACGTTTCCATCAGTAAAGCTGCTATAAGATTGCAGTACCATATGTTGAAACTGGCGATGAGGGCTGCCAGGAGTCCAAATGCAAGGCCTGCCATGGTGACCTGCATTGGGGTGACATTCGTATCGGATAAAGCGGGCGTGATGCGAACGGATATGGATCGCGCAAATAGGTGAGTCAACACAGAATCAGCATCACGGCTGAAGTCGCGGTTTTTTGGTGTCACATTACTTCTGTGCAATATCAAAAGTCACCGATCCTCTCCGGGTGGGTCAGATAATCTGGTGAAATGTAGTAAGAACCTGTCAAATTTTTCTGCAATATAAATCCATTAAGTCTCCATGCGGAAAAGGCAATGACGTTAGATTGAATGCCAAGGCAAGTTTTCTTGCTTTTTGCAAGGCAGTTGCGGTAATTTTGGCATTTTCCAACAAAATCCGGCCGCCGGCCTGTTCCTTTCGGCCTTTTTCAATGCTGCCTTGCCGCCCCATTCGCAGCAGATGTTCCGTGTTAATTTCGAACGGGAGTAAACTGAAAGTTCCTTGAAGAAGGCTTTGTATTTTCATCGTATGATTTTCTGCCTCAATAGCCATGCCATGTTTCTTCAGCAACTTTATCATGTATGATCGCGTGAAATAACTTAAATGCGTGAACATCACATAACGCCATCGATTTTTAAAGATCTTGGCAGGCCATCCGGAGGCGTTGGGAACGGCGATAACCATTACACCCCCAGGCGCCAGAAGGTTGGCGCAGGTTTTTAAAAACGACAAAGGATGATACACATGCTCCAGTACATCCCATAATGTGAGAACATCAAAGCTGCCTTCCCGTAAATCGAGATCTTGAATCAATCCCTCGAAGACGTCAATACCGAAGTTTTCGCGACAATAGCATGCTGCGCTTTTTTGGGGCTCAACACCAAAAACCTCCCATCCATCTTTTTTGGCCATTTGCAGAAAATGGCCTAATCCTGATCCGATGTCGATGAGTTTCCCGCGTTTCGGCATCAATTTTCCCAAAATTTCTATTCGTCTTTTAAAACCTTCTTCTTTTTCATTGGCGCCATGAATGATATACGGTGGATCGTTTTGATAGTAGCACTCAATATCTTCAGATAGAGGAAGAGGATATTGCCAACCAAGGCCGCAATCTGCGCACCAGCGAACCTGTCTCGTTCTTCTGCCTTTATTCCAAATTGATGCTTGTTGAGTTGAGCCGCAGGCAGGGCATGAGAGAGGATTTTGATATAATGATTTTGTTGCTCCCAAAAAAATATTCTCCCTAAATGAGCTTATTTTCAGTCAACCATGAAACGGTTTGTCGGATTCCTTCTGAAAGTGATATTGCAGGACGATACCTCAAGTCATTTTTTGCCCTTGAAATATCAAAGGTTCTGTCTTTGACTACAGATAAAATGTTTTTTCTTGATGCAATAGGGGGGGTGTTGCTGGTGGTTGCCACCTTTTCGAAAAAAAAGGCGCCCAGGTAGGCTATAGGCAAGGGTACATAAAAATAGATGCGACGAATCCCGAGCGCCTCGCATATGAGGTTGTGGAGTTCTTTCAGGGTTGGCGAATGGTTGGAAGCAATTATGAATACTTTTCCGGAGGCGCCTTTTTCGAGCCCCTTGACCGCCGCTTGAACAACATCCGCCACATGCACAATTGGAGTGAGGTTTCTCCCCATGCCTATCCTCGGGAAGACACCTTTTTTGATCAATTTGCAGATTTTCAAGAACTCGCCTGTTCCGCCAGGTCCGTATACCAAGCATGGTCGAAGCACAATCACTTGGATATTATAACGGCGGCCTAACGAAAACGCCGCGGCCTCGCTATGCAATTTACTCTTTTGATAGGGTGTTTGAGGAGTGCACAACGTTTCTTCGCTGATAACAGATTGCTCCGGAAGCCCTATTGCCGCCGTGCTACTGAAATGGATGATTCGTTTTACACCCTCTCTTGCGCAGAGTGATATGAGATTTTTTGTGCCTTGAACATTGATATCAGAGAAATGTTTAAAGGCCTGTCGTGAAATTTCTGAAACGTGTCCTGCTGCAGCGAGATGGTAAACTGCATCAATACCATGGGCAACATTACGAAGCGTTTCCGGTTGGGTGAGATCGCCTTTTACAAGCTCAATGTCTTCATTTTGAAAAGCTTTTGGCCCTACCTCGATGTTTCGAGCGAGACATCTTACATGATGCCCCCGCCTTAAAAGACTCATACAAAGATGGCGCCCAATAAACCCGGTTCCCCCGGTGACGAGAATGTTCAATTTACATCCTTTCGGCTTATGTGAACATTATCATTTGAGCCAAGTCTCCCATCCGTAATACACCCACGCCCCATACTCCGCCAGCACCCACCGCACCTGCCGGCCGTCCCGCCACCAGCCATCGGGGTCGTAGGGGTCGGTCCTGGCGGAGACGGCGGTGATGGAAAGGCGATCGCCGTAAAGCCGGTTCCAGATGTGGCGGGCCCGGCGGGTGTGGGATTTGCTTGTGGTCAGCAGTATGCTGCGCATTCCGCTTTGGAGCAGTTCTTTCCCCACAGCCTCGGCTTCGCTGATGGTGTCGAAGGCGTTCTCGGCGCTGACGGCGATGATTCCGTCCCGGGGAACGCCGAAGAGGCCCAGGATCCGAATGGTGTCTTCGGCCCAGTGACAGCAGGGGACAAAGCCTTTTTCCTCCAGTCGCTTCAAGATGTCGGATTTCCGGTTGCCGTTGATGACGATGGATTTGACCAGGCCGTCGGTATAGCGTCGGGCTGCTTCCATGAGGCGCGGATAGTATTCCACGCCGGTGTAGAGCACCACCGCGGCGTCCGCGGACCCCGGGCGTTCATCGCAGACCGGAAACCGGCCGATGGTGCTCAGGACCGGGGTCTCGAACCAGAGGCCGGCCAGGCCGAGGACTGCAAGCAGCAGCAGGGCCATGGCGGCTCTTTTAAGCGGTTGGCCGGATTTTCGAATTGGATGCAAGCGCATGGTGCTCCGTGCGTTAAACTGGCGTTGTCCGACGGCGGACCGGGATCATCCGGCGCAGACAATCTCCCGGACGACCCGGGCCAGGGACGGCGGGTGCATCAGAATGTTGGAATAGGCCTGGTTGGCCATGGGGCAGGCGCAGCGGCCTTCCCGGATGAACCGCCGCACGGCGTCGGCCCGGCGGCTGTTCCATAGGGCCTTGAAGTCATACCCGTTGTCCCGGAGGCTGCCCATGGGCTGTTCGTATCCCAGGGTGCAGCAGGGCCAGACATCGCCGTACGGGGTCAGGTGGGCGTTGGCGATGCCGGCGTAGCAGGGGATGACCTGGCGGTTTTCCCGAAGGATGCTGACGGCCAAAGCGTAATAGACCAGACGGAAGGCATGGGTGATCCGTTGGAACAACACCTTTTGTCTCATGCGGGTTTTGATCTGCTTCACAAAAAAATCGGCGGCGGCTTCATACTGATCCGGATCCGGCGTGATGGGATCGGCCTGGTTGAGCATCTCCGAGCGCTGCTCCGCAATTTCGTTCCGGTAGCTGTCGGTGCCGAGCCGGGTGACGAAGGCGGCGATCTTTCGGATGTCGTTCATGTTCCATCGGGAGATCACCGTGCCGAGCTCCGCGTGAAAACGAGGGTAACCCGCCTGTAAGAACTTGAGCTGATCGAAGAGCGCCATGACCTTCTCAAAATTCCCGGGAACGCCCCGGATCTCGTCATGCTTTTCGCCGACATGATCGAGACTGGGCTTGATGGTGAGGCGGACATGGGGACAACGGCGCTTCAGGTATGAGAGGATTTCCTGCGTCTGTGCCACGATACGGTCCACCGCGAGAGCGTTTGTGGGGATGTGGATGATGCCGGGGCTCAGGTGAATGCAGGCGAGCCGGATAATCTCCACAAGGTCCTTGCGCAGGAAGGGTTCTCCGCCGCTGATATTGAACACGTAGACATGGCCCAGGGATCGGAAGATCTTTTCAATCTCATCCGTGGTCAGCTCCGTTTGCCGCTTTTCGGGATCGTCGCGGTAGATTCGCCAGATGCCGCAGGTTTTACAGCGTGACTGACACTGGTTGGTGACGGAGAAGGTCAGGTTGAGGGGCGTCCCCGGCGGGGCCCACCTCCTGTAAGCTGCAGCATATCGCGGCATTTTGGGTAAAATTTCCGTGAGATAGCTCACTGTCGGTTCCTTGACTGTCGATTTGAATCCTTATAACTTTTTACAGGCATCCTTATACACCAGGAAGGTGGCTTTGGCAATGGCCTTCCAGGAAAAATCCTGGCTGAGGGCATGGGCGTCCGCCGCCAGGGACTGGAGTCGGTTCGGGGCTCGGAGGCAGTGGATGATCGCCCGGGCCAGGGCCGCGGGGTTTTGAGGGGGGACGACACAGGCCGGGTCCTTCACCAGGTCCGGGAGGCCCCCTACCGCCGAGACGATCATGGGTTTTCGGAATGCCAGGGCCGTGCTTGCGACCCCCGACTGGCTGTCGAAATGGTGATAAGGCAGGACCACCAAGTCCGCCGCGGTGAAAAACAGATGAACGTCGGCCGACGGAATATAGTCCAGAAGTGGCAGGACGTGGTCGGAAAGCGCCAACTCCCGGATGCGTTTTTGGTAAGGCTCCCAGCTTTCCCACAATTTCCCGGCGATCACCAGGCGTACGTCGGTCCTGGTTTTCAGGATTTCGGCAAGAGCGCTCAAAGCGGTGTCGACGCCCTTGTAAGGTCTAACGGCGCCGAACAGAAGTATAATCTTCTCCTCGAGACCGATGCCCAGGGCTTTTCGGAGGGCGGTGCCGTTTTTTCTGCTCCGGGTTTGAAAATCGAGGGTGCCGTGGGGGATACGACTGATCCGGGATATGGGGATGCCATAGCGGGCCGTGAGCTGGCGGCGGTTTTGCTCGGTGTGGACAATGAAATGGTCACCCAGGGCGAAGAGGGTTCGGGACGCTGCCCCATATCCCGGGGCGGTTTCATGGGGGAGCACGTTATGAACGGTGAAGACCACGGGCTTTTTTCGAACCTTGAACCCGGCGCAAACGGTCAGGTAGACCGGCGCCAGGGGGAGGCTCCACCACTGGGCGTGGAGGAGGTCGGCGCGGGTTCCGAGCCCCGTCGTAATCCATCCGGTGGGGTCGTACCAGGTCAGACGGCGGCTCACCGTTAACCAGGGGGAGGCAATGCTGGGAAAGGTGGGGTCGTTCGTCAGGTTACCGCCGGGATAGAGGGCGCTGGGATACATTTTCCTGAAGGAGATGAAGTCGACCCGGCAGCGCTCGGCCATGGCCGTGGCCAGTTCAAGACAGTAGGCGCTCACGCCCCGGAGAGGCGGGAAGGAGCCTAGCATGGCGATGGTGTTTACTGTCGTCATTCATGCCCCATTTCGTCTGCTCATCCATGCCGTTAATTAGGATTGAAGCCCATCCGGCTCTTTCCTCTACCACACCCGCCTCGGTCCATCAAGATGTCCAAAGCCGCTCTCTTTCGTGGGGTGTCGATTCCTGAGCGACATGGGACGCACGGTTATCCCCTTGATTTATACGGCCCGATTGGATAAGAACAGTATTACGAATTAATGCGCGTCCCCGAAATCAGGGGCGATAACCTGAAATCGAAATCACAAGTTGAGTTTATGAGCCATCTGCAAACCTTTCGCGTTTTGCCCGACATCCCCGAGACCCTCTCCTTCCTGGAGATCCTCTCACGGAATATCTGGTGGTGCTGGCAGTATGACGCCGTCGAGCTGTTTCGTCGAATCGATCCCCGGTTGTGGGACGAGTGCGGGCGAAACCCCATTCTTTTTCTCACCTATATCCCCCAGAAGCGATTGGAGGAGCTGGCCGCGGACAAGAGCTTTCTAGGCCATCAGGAAAGGGTCCGGTCCCAATTCCAGAAACTGACCTGCGCCGGCAGGGGCGATAACGGTTCGCTGCCGGCGCGCCGGTACGCCGTCGCCTATTTTTCAATGGAATTCGGGATTCACGAGAGCATCCCCCTCTTTGCCGGCGGATTGGGCATCCTGGCGGGCGATCACCTGAAGGCCGCCTCGGACATGGCGTTACCGCTGGTGGGTGTCGGGCTGTTGTATCGTCAGGGCTATTTCCGGCAGTTTCTCGATCAGGACGGGTGGCAGCAGGAGGAGTACCCCGAAACCGACATTTATCAGCTCCCCATCGAAAAGGCCAAGGACGTCAGGGGAGACGATCTCTATGTCTCCGTCGCCGGTCCGGACGGCGACATCACCGCTGCCGTCTGGCGGCTGAATGTGGGATGCGTTCCCCTTTATCTTCTCGACAGCAATGTCTCCGTCAATCCAAGGGAGATTCGGGATATCACTTCCAAGCTCTATATTGGGGAGCAGAAGATGCGCATCGCCCAGGAGATGCTCCTGGGCATCGGCGGCATACGAGCCCTGGCTGCCCTCGATATTCATCCGGCGGTCTGCCACATGAACGAGGGGCATTCCGCTTTCTCCAGCCTCGAGCGGATCGCCCAGATTCGAGAGAATCAGCAGGTGGACCTCAAGACCGCCCTCGAGATCATCCCCCGAACCACCGTGTTTACGACCCATACCCCCGTGTCCGCGGGAAACGAGGAATTTCCCGTGGAGATGATCCGACCCTACCTGATTCCTTTGGAGGAACGCATCGGTGCCACGGCGGAAGAAATCCTGTCATGGGGACAGACCAAGGGGGCCCCGCCCGATTCACCGATCTCCATGTTTGTCCTGGGTGCCCGGATGGCTCGTTACTGTAACGGCGTCAGCGAACTCCACGGCGAGGTGGCGCGCCGTATGTGGACCCATGTGTGGCCGGAGGTTCCAGAGTACGAGATCCCCATCAGCCACGTAACCAATGGCGTGCACATCCCCTCCTTTCTCTCGCGGGAGCTCGCATTGCTTTTCGAGCGGTATATTGGTCCGGAATGGCACCATCATCCCTCCAACCCCGGCAACATCAAGAGGATCGACGACATCTACGAAGAGGAGGTGTGGCGGGCTCACGTCATGTGCAGGGCCCGGCTGATCCGAACCTGCCGCAAACTCATGATGCGCCAATACAAACGACGGAACGCCCCCAAAGAGATACTGCGGGACGCCGAGTTGGTTCTCGATCAGGACATCATGACCATCGCCTTTGCCCGGCGCTTCGCCACCTACAAGCGGGCCAACCTTCTCTTGCAGGATCCAGAGCGATTCGAGGCCCTTTTGGTGGACAAAAACCGGCCGGTTCAGTTCATTTTCGCCGGAAAGGCACACCCGAGAGACCACGAGGGCAAGGAACTGATCAAGCGCCTGGTGCAGTTCGCTCGAAAGTCCGAGATCCGAAACCGCATCGTGTTCATCGAGGACTACGACATCCATGTGGCCCGCTTTTTGGTTCAAGGCGCGGATGTCTGGCTGAATACCCCAAGGCGTCCGCTGGAGGCCTGCGGGACTTCGGGCATCAAGGCAGCCATCAACGGCGTTCTGAACTGCAGCATTCTGGACGGCTGGTGGTGCGAAGGATATGCCGAAGACAGGGGATGGAAGATCGGAAACGGGGAGGAATACATCGATCCGGCCTACCAGGACGCCGTGGAATCCCAGGCCCTTTTCAACGTCCTGGAGGAAGAGGTGGTTCCCTGTTTTTACGATCGAAAGAACGGGGATATTCCCATTCGATGGGTTAAAATGATGAAGGCCTCCATCAAAATGGGCATGGGCATCTTCTGCAGTCACCGAATGGTCGCTGAGTACAACGGTCGTTTTTACAATCCGGCCCGTGAACGCCTGTTCGAGCTTCTGACGGACGATGCGAGCAACGCCAGAAAACTGGGCGTCCAGAGGGAAAGGGTCAACGCCCTGTGGGGCGATATTCGAATTCAGCCCCCGATCCAGGAGGCCGAAGGGCCTTTTCGGGTAGGGGAGACCCTCCATATGACCACCCTGGTCGATCTGGGGAATCTGGCGCCGGAAGATGTGACGGTGGAGCTGTTTTACGGTCTGGTTCAGTCAGCGGATCGTGTAAGTTCGGGGAAAGCCAAAAAAATGGAGATGCTCGAGGCCCACGGCGGCGGCCGATATCTCTATGCCTGCGACATTACCTGCCGAGTTTCGGGCCGGTACGGCTTCACGGCCCGAGTGTTTCCGGCCGGGGATGCGTGGGCCAGGTTCCAGCCGGGCCTGCTTCTGTGGGCCTGATGTGGATTTGACATGAATATCGCTGCCCTGACGGCGCGGGCGCCTGCTGCTCCATAACGTCGCGGGAGCGGGGAGACAAGGATCATTCCCGCGGAAAGGATAACCATGACGGCAACAATGCGGAATCCTAGAATTTTGATCGTGACGCCGGAGGTCACCTATCTGCCGGATCGGATGGGAAGCCTGGCCAACACGCTGACCGCCAAGGCCGGCGGGCTGGCCGACGTCTCGGCAGCGCTGGTAAGCGCCCTGTTCGAGCAGGGTGCGGATGTTCACGTCGCGCTGCCGGATTATCGGGCCATCTTCAGCGACCGTCTTGCCCCTTTCCTCAAAAAGGAACAGCGGGCGATCCTCGAGGTCATGCCGGAGGAGCGAATTCATCTGGTGGAGGACAGCTCCTTTTTTTACCTGAACCGGATCTATTCTGGCGACGGTCTCGAGAACACCAAGCTGGCTCTGACCTTTCAGCGGGACGTCCTCAACTATATCGTCCCCCGGGTCAAACCCGACCTGATTCACTGCAACGACTGGATGACGGCCCTGATCCCGGCCATGGCCCGGGAGCGGGGCATCCCCTGTCTCTTCACCATCCATAACATCCACACGGTCAAGTGTTACCTGGCTCACATTGAAGACCGGGGCATTGACGTCGCGTCCTTCTGGCGACATCTTTATTATGAACGACCACCTCAGGATTACGGCGAGTCGTGGAACACCAACCTTATCGACCTGCTGACCAGCGGTATCTTCGCTGCCCATTTCGTCAACACGGTAAGCAATACTTTTCTGCGCGAGATCGTGGAGGGACATCATGATTTTGTCGAACCCTCGATCCGAAGTGAACTGACCCACAAATACCATGCGGGTTGTGCCACCGGAATCCTGAACTCGCCGGATCCCTCTTTCGATCCCCGGACAGACAGAATGATCCACCAATCCTATGGTCCCGACGATCACGCCCCGGCCAAACGCGACAACAAGCGGTTTCTCCAGGCCTCCCTGGGGCTGATCGAGGATGAAAACGCGCCCCTCTTTTTCTGGCCGTCTCGGCTGGATCCCGTGCAAAAAGGGTGTCAACTGCTGGCCGACATTCTGTTTCGGGTGATATCCGAGTATTGGGAAAAGCATCTGCAGGTCATTTTTGTGGCAGACGGTCCATATCATCGCCATTTCAGGGATATCGCCCGGTTTCACAAGTTCGAGAACCGGATTGCGGTCTGCCACTTTGACGAACACCTGGAACACATGGCCTATGGCGCGTCGGATTTTATCCTCATGCCCTCTCGCTTCGAACCCTGCGGGCTGCCCCAGATGATTGCTCCTATTTACGGCAGTCTTCCCGTGGCCCACGACACCGGCGGCATTCACGACACGGTGACCCAGATGAATGCGGCAGAGGATCAGGGCAACGGGTTTCTCTTCGAAACCTATGATGCAGACGGCCTTTTTTGGGCCATTCGTGAGGCCATGCATTTTTACGCACTGGCCCCCGAGATCCGGGAACGGCAGATTCGGCGGATCATGACGGACGCCGCCGCCACGTTCAACTATGACGTCACGGCCAAACAATACATCGATCTGTACGAGAATATGCTCAACCGCCCTCTGATCACCGAATATGAAGGCGCATGACGGCGGTCGGAGGTTAAATTATTATCCATGCCCTGGTTTGATGCCCTCGCCGAACAATTTCTCAATTATCTCCGGGTTGAAAAGGGGCTTTCCGAGAAGACCCTTGTCGCTTACGGTAACGATTTGTCCCGGTATTTTGCCTATCTGAGGTCGAAGGGGGTGGAACGGGTTTCCGCGGACGACATGCCTCTGATCGCCGCCCACTTGACCGAACTGGCAGGGATGAAGCTGACGGCCAGATCCCGGGCGCGGCATTTGGTGGCGTTGAGGGGGTTTTATCACTTCCTGGTCCAGGAGGAGGTGCTGAACGAGGACCCCGCCAAGCGGATTGATCTTCCCAAGATCGGTATGAAACTGCCGGAGATTCTCTCCATTGAGGAGGTGGAACGGCTGCTGGCGGCGCCCGATACGACCCGGCCTTCGGGTGCAAGAAACGCGGCCATGCTGGAACTCCTCTATGCCGCGGGATTGCGGGTGTCGGAGCTCGTGAACCTGAAACGGCATGACGTCAACCTGGAGGTTTGCTGTCTCAAGGTGATCGGGAAAGGGGCCGCGGAAAGGCTCGTTCCCATCGGTCTTCATGCCAGGGAAAAACTGATTTTCTACCTCGAAACGGCTAGGCCCGCGCTTCTCAAGGGATGCGACAGCGCCTTTGTGTTCGTTGCCAGGGCCGGAAAACCAATGACCCGGCAGGGGTTCTGGAAAATCCTGAAACAATATGTCGAGCGGTCCGATATTCGAAAACGCATCACTCCCCATAGTTTTCGGCACGCCTTTGCCAGCCATCTTCTCGAGAACGGCGCGGACATGAGATCGATCCAGATGATGCTCGGCCACGCCGATATCTCTTCCACCCAGATCTATACCCATGTGGCCCGGAAGCGGCTGCAGGAGATCCACGAGAAATACCACCCCCGGGGGTAGGGGACCGTTTAGGTGGTGACGGTTGTGGCATTATTCCGGAAAAAATTGACGCATCATCCATCGATTGCTATATAGATAGGTTTAGGCTAACGGGCCTAGTTGACGGGTTGCGTTTTGCTTCATTTCAGAAAGGAAGGATCATGATTTATATCGGAAGCTTTCTTCATACGACCAATCAACAGGAAGAATCCGAGGCGGACAGGAGGCATGGAGAATTCAACCTTCTGGTCGATGCGGTGAGCCAGGACGCCGCGCTCCACCTGTTTCGGGATCGCATCCGCCAATTTCGAGACACCACCGACCTTTTTGAGGGCGAGTGCCGTATATTCCTGTCCCGATTGCTTGAGTTCGATGGGATTTCAAAAGAAAAAGCCCTTTTGACCAACTACAAATCCGTGGCCGGAGATCCATTGATGCCTTATATCGGCTGCTCGCACCCCTCCGAGGAAACAGACGGGTGCCGGATTATCGAATGGAACGACAACAGGCCGGAAATCGACGGCCGCGACGGCCACCTGTTTTTGAAGTTTGAGGCAGGTCAAGAGGGAGTTTGCGATGAGTGACCCGGGGAACAAAATCATCTATTCGATGATCGGCGTCAGCAAGTTTCACAACAAGAAGCCGATTATCAAGGATATATCGCTTTCGTATTTTTATGGAGCGAAAATCGGGGTGCTGGGCCTTAACGGCGCCGGCAAGTCGACGCTGCTCAGGATCATGGCGGGCGTGGACACCGCCTATAACGGGGAAACAATTCTCTCCGAAGGATACACCGTCGGTTTTTTGGAGCAGGAGCCGCTGGTGGATGTCGACAAGACCGTCCGGGCGGTGGTTGAGGAGGGGGTCCAGGAGACCGTGGACCTCCTGAACGAATTCAATCGGATCAACGAGCAATTTGCCGAACCCATGAGCGACGATGAAATGGACCGTCTTCTGAAACGGCAGGGGGAGGTCCAGGACAAGCTCGACGCGTTGGATGCGTGGGATCTTGATGCCCGGCTGGAGATGGCCATGGACGCCCTCCGCTGCCCGCCGGGCGACATGTCTGTAAGCGTTCTGTCCGGCGGCGAGCGGCGCCGAACAGCCCTCTGCCGGCTATTGCTCCAGAAGCCGGATATCCTGCTGTTGGACGAGCCCACCAATCATCTGGACGCCGAATCGGTGGCCTGGCTTGAGCACCATCTCCAGAATTACGCAGGCACCGTCATTGCCGTGACCCACGACCGGTATTTCCTGGATAACGTGGCGGGGTGGATCCTCGAGTTGGACCGCGGCTACGGCATTCCCTGGAAGGGGAACTATTCCTCCTGGCTGGAACAGAAGCACAAACGGCTCGCCAAGGAAGAAAAGCAGGAGGGTCAGCGGCGAAAAACCCTCGAGCGGGAGATGGAATGGATCCGCATGTCGCCCAAGGGGCGGCGCGCCAAGTCCAAGGCCCGCATCACCGCCTATGAGTCGATGCTGAAGCAGGAGGCGGAGAAACGAAACGAGGAGTTGGAAATCTATATCCCGCCGGGACCGAGACTCGGCAACGAGGTTATTTCGGCGGATGCCGTTACCAAGGCCTACGGTGATCGGCTGCTGATGGAGGATATGTCCTTTGCCGTTCCGCCGGGAGCCATCGTCGGGGTCATCGGCCCCAACGGCGCCGGGAAGACGACCCTGTTCCGGATGATCACCAGGCAGGAACAGCCCGACGCGGGTGCCTTCAAGGTCGGGGAAACGGTAGTCCTGGCCTATGTGGACCAGAGCCGGGACGTGCTCGCGCCCGAAAAGAACATCTGGGAGACCATTTCCGAGGGCAAGGAGACCATCACCCTCGGCAACCGGGAGCTGAATTCCCGAGCCTATGTGGCGCGGTTCAATTTTTCAGGTTCGGATCAGCAGAAGAAGGTCGGCATGCTGTCAGGCGGCGAGCGAAACCGGGTTCACCTGGCCAGGATCCTCAAGCAGGGTGCCAACGTGCTGCTGTTGGACGAACCCACCAACGACCTGGACGTCAACACCATGCGGGCCCTCGAAGAGGCTCTGGAGAATTTCGCCGGGTGCGCCGTGGTGATTAGCCACGACCGGTGGTTCCTCGACCGGATCGCTACTCACATTCTGGCCTTCGAGGGCGACAGCCGGGTCGTCTGGTTCGAGGGCAACTACTCGGATTATGAAAAGGATCGCAAGGCGCGGCTTGGCGCGGGTGCCGACCTGCCCCACCGCATCAAGTACCGCCGGCTGACCCGAACCTGAACCAGTGCGGCCAGGAGGAATTTTCGACATGACGGACGTCACGACGATGGACTACGCGCCTTTGGATCGCCCGGAGATTACGACGGTGTTGTTTCATCCGAGATCCGAAAGGCCGTCGGACGGTGCGGATGACGCTCCGGGAATAACGGTGAGCATCCCCGTCGAAAAGGGTGTCGAGATTGGCGGGCGCTTTCACATCGCGGGGAAGACGTCGCCCAACATCCTTTTTTTCCACGGCAACGGTGAGATTGTTTCCGATTACGACGACCTGGGTCCGGTCTATAACCGGATGGGGATCAATTTTCTTCCGGTGGATTATCGCGGTTACGGTCGCTCCACCGGAAGCCCCACTGTCACGGCCATGATGCGGGACTGCCATGCCATTCTGGGGTTTACCCTGAAATGGCTGACCGACAACGCTTGCGCAGGTCCCCTGGTGGTAATGGGGCGATCCCTGGGCAGCGCGTCGGCCCTGGAGCTTGCCGCCTGTTACGAAGACGGGATCCACGGGGTCATTATCGAGAGCGGGTTCGCCTATGCCGGTCCGCTGCTGACGCTTCTGGGGGTCGATGTCGCCGCTGTTGGATTCGAGGAAAAAAAGGGCTTCCGGAACATCGACAAGATCCACTCGGTGACCCGGGACTGCCTGATCATCCATGCGGAAAGGGATCATATCATTCCCTCGAGTGATGGCCGGACCCTTTACCAAGCCTGTGGCGCGGCGCGAAAGCGCCTGTTGATCATACCGGGTGCCGATCACAACGATCTGCTGTATGTCGGTTTTGCCGATTACATGGACGCCGTGAGGAGACTTGCCCAAGGCGTGAGCGGAGAAGCCGGGTGAGAAAACTGAAGATGAAGGCTGGAAACGGCCTCTGTTGTTCCCTTCGCCGGGATCAGGCGAACGCAACTGACGTTGCGACACATATCAGAAGGAGAAAATACAACATTTGATGGTTAAATCCTTATTCAACAATATCCGGAATAAACTGAAGCGATTCCGAAAGTCCAATTCGAAACCAGAGGCGACATCAGATCCTATACAAGATATTGAAAACCGGGATAAGACACTTCGGGAAAAGCCCGCCGCATCCGGAGATGCGGATACCCGCCAGGCTGCCCCGGCAAAGACCGAGGGTGACAGCAGCGATCGTCCGGACACCGAAAGGCCCCGTTCGAGACGGCGGCGGCCGCGGAAGAAAGGGGAGGTCAAAGCCGAGGTAACCGGAGATGATAGTGCGGCGGCTGTCGCCCGGCACGAAGGATGGGATGTTTCAAGTTTCGACGTTCCCGTCGCCGGGGGTAAAACCCGCTTTCACGATCTCAACCTTCCCGGCGAAATCCTGCATGCCGTGGCGGACCTGGGCTTTCAGTACTGCTCTCCGATTCAGGCCGAGATTATGCCGGCCACCCTCATGGGAAAGGACGCCTCGGGCCAGGCCCAGACGGGCACCGGCAAGACCGCGGCGTTTCTGATCACCATGCTTACCACCTTTATCCGAAATCCCATCCAGGGAAAGCGGGCCTTGGGCACGCCCAGGGCGCTGGTTCTGGCCCCCACCCGGGAGCTCGTGATCCAGATTGCCGAGGAGGCTCGGCTCCTTTCCAAGTATTATTCCTGCAACATCGTTTCGGTTTTCGGCGGTATGGATTATCAGAAGCAGCGGCGAGAGCTGACCGAGCAGGTGGTGGACATCATCGTTGCCACTCCAGGCCGACTGATTGACTACTGTCAGTACGAGGACGTTCAGCTGAACAAGCTCGAGATTCTGGTGATCGACGAGGCCGACCGGATGCTCGACATGGGATTCATGCCGCAGGTCCGCCGGATCGTTCGAAAGACGCCTCACAAGGACAAACGTCAGACGCTGCTTTTCAGCGCAACCATGACCGGAGAGGTGGAGCGCCTGTCTTCGGAGTGGACCCGAGACCCTCTCGTCGTCGAGGTGGAGCCCGAACAGGTGGAGGTGGCCTCCGTCGAACAGCTGGTTTATCTGGTGACCACCCGGCAGAAACCGGCGTTGCTCTATAACATCATACAGCGTCAGAACCTGAAGCGGGTCATCATTTTCTGCAACCGCCGGGACGAAACCCACCGGGTGGCCGATTTCCTCAACCGCTACGACATCAATTGCGCGGTGATATCGGGTGAGGTCCCCCAGAAACGGCGTCTCTCTACGTTGGAGAAGTTCCGGTCGGGGCACATCCGCGTTCTCGTGGCCACCGACGTGGCCGGCCGGGGGTTGCACATCGACGGTATCAGCCATGTCATCAATTTCACCATGCCCCACGAGCCGGAGAACTATGTCCACCGCATCGGCCGGACGGGCCGGGCCGGCGCGACAGGCACCTCTGTCAGTTTTGCCTGTGAGGACGACTCTTTTTACATCCCCGATATCGAGACGTTTATTGGACACGAGCTCGCCTGTACCCAGCCGGATGACGCATGGCTGAAGCTGCCGGAGACGCCCCCGGGGAAAGGGAACGCCGAACGGCGGAAGCAGAGCCCCAAACGGCGATCCCGCCGAAGGAGTTCGCAGCCCCGGACCCGAAAGTCCTCTTGACGGCAGGGATGGGCGACATATCGTTCATGACCGGTTTTTTCCGGCAGTCGACGCCCGGAACGGGCGCGATGAATTCAATGGGGATCTTGTTGGGGTCGAAGGTGTATTCGGGATTCGCGTTCCATGGATCGGCTTTCTCGGTTTCCAAACGGATCATGGGACATGGCCGTCTTGCTGCAGGGAGATGAACACAGGGATCACGTGAAGGTCTCCTGAAACCTCCCGCGTTGATCCCAGGCGCCACGCCGCGCACCTTGCGCGGCCCTGTAACAGGTCGTCCACCTTGGCCACAAGACCTTTTACGTCAATGATGGGGTGGCGTGAGAAGACCTGCGGCAGCCCATAGGTGAGATTGCAGGCGAGGCACTTTCCCGGGCGTCGTGTCAGGCGGAACTCCAGCACCAGTTTGTCGGAGTCCGCATTGTCGAACCCCAGTGAGATATCGTAGGCACCATCTTCCCGATCCCCGAAAATTGCCTCGAAAAAATCATTCGTGCGCGTTTCCGGAAATATCGCCGCCAACTGATTCGGTGAAAAAATCTGAGCAAAATCGATCTCTGACATGGTATTCCCCCTCTGCAATGCTGAAGACCGGCAGCCCGGCCTTTTTCGATCCACACCCTGGGACAAGGATTCTGGAAAGACAACTCGAGGAATGTGCGTACCTTGGGCTTTGGAGAACGATGACAGCGTCCAGGATCCCTGTCCAAAAGTCTATAGCATCTGATCCGGATTTGTTCAAGATGTCGGTCAAACCCTATCATCACGCCGGACGCAAGCAGGAATTTCCCCGGAGGCATCCTTTAAAAAGGTTTAAAAAAAAGCGCTTTTTTGATAAGAAAATAAATTCGGGTGAGCGCCACACCCGTGAACACCAACCGAAGGAAAACAGCGGAAGGATGACGGCATCGGATGGACAAACTTTTTGAAATTCTTCGGTTTGCCGCTGTTGTTGCGGCGGCGGCCCTGCTGGGCAATTGGTTTATGGCCGAGGTCCGCAAGTCGCGCGCCAAAAACGAACCGCGCTATAAACCCTATCTCACGGTCCCGGGGGTGCTGGTCGTCCTTGCCGTGCTGATGCCGATGTTGTATTGGCTGCTGATCAAGATAAAGGGATAGCGGATAGGGCGTCTCGAACATTCATCTCGATGGATTCAGGGATCTTGAGGGTGGCGGGCAGGCAATGACGGGTTGCGGATCACGCAGGGGTGGCGGAAGTGCATGGGAATCGAACCCACCCGGGACGGTTTTAGCGCCCCACACCGGATTTGAAGTCCGGGAGCCCCACCAGTGAGCTGTGCACTTCCGAATCAAACACACATGTAAAAATTAATATTGTAGCCGGACTTTCGTTTTTGTCAACAGATTTATCAAAAAGGAGCAGTTCCGTGGTCAACCGGAAAAGATTGGCGGATACCTTTAAATGGCTCGTGGCCATTGACAGCGTGTCGCGGGAGGAATACGAGATTTCACAGGCGATTCAAACCGTGCTGGCCGGCATGGGTGCAACGATCCGAGTTGACGACGCGGCCTCGCGCATCGGCGGGAATGCGGGAAACGTCATCGCGCGCTTCGACGGGGCTCCCTCGGTGCCGCCTTTGATGCTGAATGCCCACATGGACACGGTTGAGCCGGGGCGGGGCGTCAGGGCGATTTTTGAGGACGGCGTGTTCAGAAGCGACGGCAAGACCATTTTGGGAGCCGACGACAAGAGCGCTGTCGCCGTCATCATCGAGACGATGCGGATCATCCGGGAACGAGGACTTCCCTGCGGCCCGGTGGAAGTGGTGCTCACCGTATGCGAGGAGATCGGACTGATGGGGGCCAAACATCTCGATTTCAGCCTCATCAGCGCACGATACGGATATGCGCTGGACGCCTCGAATACCGAAGGCATTGTAACGCGGGCGCCGGCGGCCAACCGATTCGAGATCCGGGTCCACGGCAAGGCCGCCCATGCCGGCGCGGCGCCCGAGGACGGGGTGAACGCCATTCTCCTGGCGAGCCAGGCCGTCGCGATCCTGACTTTGGGGCGGATCGACGCGGAGACGACCTGCAACATCGGCACCATCGAAGGCGGCACCGCCACCAATATTATTCCCGATCGCGTCACGCTTCGGGGCGAGGTGAGGAGCCACGACACCGAGAAACTGAAGCAAATCACCGATACCATCGTCTCTACCTTCGAGCGGGTGATCAGCGCCGCGGCAACACCGGGTAGAGGGGCATTGCCGAGGGTGGAATGGGATATTCACCCCGATTTTCCAGCCACCCGCATTGACCCTGGTCACCCCGTGGTCACGTTGGCGCAACGGGCGGCCAAAAATCTGGGACGGACGATCCAGCCCCAGTCGACGGGGGGCGGTGCCGACGCCAATATTTTTTTCGACAAGGGCATCGTCACCGGTGTGCTGGGCACCGGGATGAAAGACATGCACACGGTCCGGGAGTCCGTGGCCCTGGAAGACATGGTTCGCATGACCGAGTTGATGCTGGAGATCCTCCGACTCCACACTGAACAGCACCTTGACAAAGCGTCTGGGGAATAATAAGTGAATCCGGATTCCTATAACCACATATCCCTTTGACGCGTCGCCAGGAAAGATCGGCTCCCGACGGGACTTTTCAAGAAAGGATCCTCAACTCAATTGAGTCTCAAAATCACGCCAATGACTTCCGAAAAAGAAAAGATCGCCAAAAAAAGCGGCCTCAGGGAAAATATCGAGGCCATTCTCATTGCCATCGTTCTGGCGTTGTTCATCCGAACCTTCGTCGTCCAGGCATTTAAAATCCCTTCCGGGTCCATGAAAGAAACCCTGAAGATCGGCGATCACATCCTGGTGAACAAGTTCATATACGGCATCAAGGTACCCTTCACCGATATGACCCTGGTCCCTTTCACAAACCCTGAGCGAGGGGACATCATCGTGTTCGAGTTTCCGGAGGATCCGGACAAGGATTTTATTAAACGGGTGGTGGGCATTGAAGGGGATACCATTGAAATCCGGGACAAGCGTCTTTGGGTCAACGGTGCTCCCGCCGAATATCCTCAGGCCATATACACCGATCCCAGATCGATTCCGGAAGGCGTGCAGCCGAGGGATTATTTCGGGCCGGTGACCGTGCCCGAGGGTGCGCTTTTCGTCATGGGGGACAACCGTGATCACAGTTACGACAGTCGCTTCTGGGGGGTTGTCGACCTCAAGGCCGTCAAGGGAGAGGCCTTCATGATCTACTGGTCCTGGGACAAGGAGAATTTTGGGGTTCGCTGGTCCAGAATTGGCGATTTTCTGAAGTGACCGCCGACCACTCAAAAACGAGACGTTTCGCGAAGGCGTCGAGCAAGGAAGGGCCATGACAATACGAATCCACGGCGGAAGGGTCATCGATCCGGGACGCCTGGACGGCATTTTCGATATCCTCGTGGACCGCGGGAGGATCGTCGATATCCTCCCCGGGCAGCCGTCTTTTTCAGAGTCGGTCTCCACCTTGGAGGGGGGGGCGGAAAGGATCATCGACGCCGTCGGCCTGATCGTCATCCCCGGCCTGATAGACCTTCACGTCCATTTTCGGGAGCCCGGACAGGAACACAAGGAAACTCTCGAAACCGGAATGGCCGCAGCGGCCCGGGGGGGCTTCATCGCGGTCTGCACCATGCCCAACACCCGGCCTGCCGCCGACAGCAAGGATACCCTCGGGTTCATCGTGAACAAAAGTCTTGAGGTGGGCAGGGTCAGGGTCTTCCCGGTCGGCGCTGTCACGCGAGGCCTTGGTGGACAAACCCTGTGCGACTATGCCGAACTCAAGGCCGCCGGTGCCGTGGCCGTCTCCGACGACGGCATGCCGGTGATGAACAGCCTTTTGATGCGGCAGGCCCTGGAGCGGGCCAACGCCCTGGATCTTCTGATGATCTCCCATTCCGAAGATCTCCTTTTGGCCGCGGGGGGCGCCATGAACGAGGGGGAAATCTCGCGGATGATGGGGGTCAAGGGGATCCCGGCCGCCGCTGAAACCATCGGCGTTATGCGGGACATCGCCCTTGCCGAATTGACAGGCGCGCGGCTCCACATCGCCCACGTGAGCGCCGAAGGTTCCGTTCGGGCCGTTCGGGAGGCCAAGGAAAGGGGGATCCGGGTCACCGCGGAAACCGCGCCCCACTATATGACCCTCACGGAAAAGGATGTTTTAAAATACGGCACGCATGCCAAAATGAACCCCCCCCTGCGCACGGCGCGCGACCGCGAGGCCGTGCGCAGGGGGCTTGCCGACGGCACCATCGATGCCGTGGCCACGGACCACGCGCCCCACACGCGCGAAGAAAAAGCCCGTGATTTCGCGAAAGCGCCCAACGGCATCATCGGTCTGGAAACCGCTCTGCCGGTCAGTCTGGGGTTGGTTTGGGATCAGGTGATGACCCTCCCCGAATTGATTGAAAAGATGTCCGTCAATCCTGCTCGCATTCTCGGCATCGACAACCGCCTGACAAAAGGGAATTCAGCGGACCTCACCGTCATTGACCCCCATGCAACCTACCGGATCGATGCCGGGAAATTCCGGTCCAAAGCGCGCAACACGCCCTTTGACGGATGGGCGGTGAAGGGCCGGGTCGTGCTGACCATGGTGGGGGGAGAGGTGGTGTTTGAGGAGGGAAGGCAGAAGACTGAAGGCGGAGCTGTGAATTTTTCAGTGGAGTGAGATGCGGATGTCGGAAAAGAAAGCGCGCATATTGATTGTAGACGACGAAGTCAGCATGTGTGAACTGCTTGATTTCATGCTGGAAAAAGAAGGGTATTTGGTTTCCACCGCCGGAAGCGGCAAAGCGGCCGTTGCGATGGTCGAGAAAATGGATTTCGATCTTTTGCTCTGCGACATCCGGCTCGGCGACATGACGGGCATCGATGTGCTCAGGGCCGCCAAGGCCAAGAATCCCCAGGTGGTGGTGATCATGATCTCCGCCTATGCTACGGCTGAAACCGCGGTGCAGGCCATGAACGACGGCGCCTATGACTACCTTCCCAAACCCTTCGACAACGCCGAATTGAAGCAGGCAGTGGCCAGGGCACTGGAGATGCGGACCCTGGAGCAAGAGAAAAAGGCGGTGGTGGACGACCTGCGGAGAAACTTTCACTTTGGCCTCATCATGGGCAACAGTCCCAAGATGCTTCGCATCTACGATATGATTCGTCAAGTCTCCCAGACCGTCACCAACATCCTCATCACAGGCGAGAGCGGCACGGGCAAGGAGTTGATCGCCAAGGCGATTCACCAGGAAAGCAGCCGCCGCGATCAGCCCTTCGTAGCGGTCAATTGCGGCGGCATCCCTGAAACCCTCATGGAAAGCGAACTCTTCGGACACCGTAAAGGTGCCTTTACCGGCGCCGGGGCTGACAAAAAGGGGCTCTTCGAGGCTGCCCAGAAGGGCGTGCTCTTTCTCGACGAGATCGGGGAGATCGGCATCCCCATCCAGGTGAAATTGCTGAGGGCCGTTCAGACCAAGACCGTGAGACCCGTCGGGGGAAACGAGGACGTCCATGTTGATGTGAGGATCATCTCCGCCACCAACCGGAATCTGGAGGAGGAGGTGATTGCGGGTCGGTTCAGGGAAGATCTGTTTTACCGGCTCAACGTTATCGAAATCAAGGTCCCGCCGCTCAGGGAAAGAAAGGAAGACCTCAAGCTGCTGGCTCAGCATTTCCTCGAAAAATATTCAAAGGAAATGAACAAGGATATCAGCAAGGTCTCCTCCTATGCTGTCGACCTTTTGCAGAAATACGATTTTCCTGGCAATATCCGGGAATTGGAAAATCTTTTGGAACGGAGCGTGGCGTTGACCAGAACCAACATCCTGCTCCCCGACAGCCTCGCCCTTTCCATCCACAAAAGGAAAGGCACCGACGGCGACAAGGGCGGTCTTGTCGATATGACCGCCGTATCCCATGGCATATCCCTGGACGAAGAACTCGACAAGGTGGAGAAGGCCTATATCGAGGAGGCCCTGAAGATCAGCAGCGGCAACAAACAGAAGGCCACCGAGCTGTTGGGAATCAATCTGAGATCCCTCCGGTATCGATTGAAAAAACTCGATATCGCCTATGACTAGCCCCTGAAGGTCGAAGATTGAAATGGGTGAAAGCCCCGTGTATCAAGGCCGATGACAAATTTTGTATAATTTAAGCCAAAAATTGAAGCCCGGGTTGATCATCCACATCGCGCCGTAAATGATGATGAGCTTGTATCTCCATAGAATCCGATGGGTTGTTGAAAATATATAACCATCCTCATTTAGTCCTTCCATAATGGCATTCCTTTTGCTATAAAAGTGAACAACACAACCACGCCGATCTCAGCTTGCAAAGGGAGGATGAAGAATCTGCAACGGAGGGTGTTCTTAATGGATGACGTCATTTTTAGGTGAATCATGTTATACATACCATAGAAAAAATCAACCCGATAAAAACCCAAAGGAGAAGAAAATGATCAACAAATTGCGAAGAAACGAAGGCTTTACCCTTATTGAACTCATGATCGTCGTCGCCATCATCGGTATTCTGGCCGCCATTGCCATCCCGAATTTCATGAACTATCAGTGCAAGTCCAAGCAGAGCGAGGCAAAGCAGAACCTGGGGACCATCGCTAAGGGTGAGGAAGCCTATCTGGCGGAATATGATACCTACAGCAACGATCTGGCCAATATCGGTTTCGACACCAAAGGAACTCCTCGTTATTCCTATGAAGTTACCGGGGCTAGTGCAACGGCTTACACCGCAACGGCAACGGCAACGGCTCTCAAAGGGGCGGTTGATGACGTATGGACGATGACCGAGGCACTCGTTCTCACCAATACCACCAATGCCTGTGAATAATTAAAGCCGTCGTTCAAAATACGTATAGCAGCTCCCCTGAATTGAAACCTTCCTTTCTTTGAACAATCGAAAGGGAGGTTTTTTTATTTCAGATCGGCTCCGGTTCTATAAATTTTATCATGGCTATCTCGAACAACAACCACAGGCAGGGTATGGATACAACAAGCATTCCGAAATGCTTTTTTCTTCTTTTTGCCTTGATCCTCATGATCGCCGTCTCAGCCGTTTACAGCAATACCCTGAAAAGCCCTTTTCTGCTGGATGATTATGGCAATATCGTTGATAACCATCTCATCGAAATAAAAAGTTTTTCATGGGATTCGCTTCAACAAGTCCTGTCCGACTCACACATCGAACAACGGAGAAAGCTTTCCTACCTTACCTTTGCCTTGAATTATCTCTGGACGGGATACGATCCGATCGGATTTCATCTCGTCAACATTGCGATTCACACGTTTTGTGCTTTCTTCATTTTTCTGTTCACGTATCAGACCCTTGGCATCGGGTGGCTGAAGGAAAAATACGGCAGGTTCCGGTTTCAGTCGGCGGCGGCCGCGGCTTTGATATGGGCGCTCAATCCTCTTCAGGTCAATGCCGTGACCTATATTGTTCAGCGTATGACGAGCCTGGCGGTGCTCTTCGCCCTCATGGCGTTGACAGCTTGGCTGGCGGGCCGCAGGCGGTGGATGGAAAACCGCCGGTTTCAAGCGGCGGGCTTTTTCGGGTCGGCAATCCTTTTATGGGGCTTGGGACTCTTGTCCAAGGAGCATGTGGCAATTCTCCCCTTGCTGATGGTGGTGCATGAGGTCTTTCTGCTGAGACGGGGGATACTGCATCGGATTCCGTGGCCCTGGGTCATCCTGGGGAGCGTGCCGGTTGTTTTCCTGGTGTTGTGTTATCTGGGTACGGATCCGCTTCACCGCATCCTGGCAGGGTATGCCCGGCGGGATTTCACGCTGACGGAAAGGCTGCTCACCGAATCCAGGGTGTTGTGGCACTATCTTTCCCTGTTTTTCTTTCCGGTATCCGAGCGGTTTTCCCTCTTCCATGACTATCCGGTTTCAAGGGGATTTTTCTCGCCCATCACCACCGGTTTGTCCATCCTGGCGTGGATAGGCGTGATGTCATCGGCCTGGGTCTGTCGAAAACGGTATCCGGTGTTGACCTGGATGACGGCCTGGTTTTGGGTATCGCATCTGATCGAATCCAGCGTGATGCCCCTTGAAATCATCTTTGAACACCGGATGTATCTGCCCTCCATCGGGTTGGCAATGGGGACGGTGCTGATCGGGTTTGATCTCCTGTACGCCCGGATGGCGAGGCCATGGTTTTCGGTTTTCAGTTTATTGTTATTTTTGTGCATATTATCCATCGCCACCTATACCCGGAACATGGATTTCAGAGATGAGGTCACGCTCTATGCGGCCGAACTTCGCAAGTTTCCCGACTCTGATCGGAACCGACTGGGCCTTGCTCTTGCGTTAAACAAGGCCGGCAGGGTTGGGGAAGGCGGCAAAATGCTCCAGGAAATGGCCTATGAAAAGCCTTACGATTTTCTGATTCAGCAAAACTGGTATAATTTTCTGTTGCGGGCGTCACGGGATTCCTCGACATCCGAAGCCGTATATCAGCATCTTGTCCAGCTGATCCATAACGGTTACTATAATCCGCGTCATGACGCCATGGCGCTCAAAAATCTCGCGGAACTGTTTTTTGAGGAGGGTAATTATTCAAGGGCCTTGCCGATGGTGGATCGATTGCTGGCAGACTACCCGCAGGCTGCGTTCTTTCTGCTGAAAGGCATCTGCCACATACAACTCGATCAATGGCCCAGTGCCAGGCAAGCCTGCCATGAAGCGTGGAAACGGGATCCCCGGAATATCAACATGGTATACTGGTACGGACAGAGCCTGATCCGTTCAGGTGATCCCGCTCGCGGGTGTCGTTTGCTGACCGAAGGGGTAGCAGCGGCCACGGGGGACCAAAAAGTGTTTTCATTATGTCAAAAAATGTTGGATCTGCAGTGCCGTGAGCCGAATTAGGCATGTCGCAACGTACCCGGCATCGATTGACGGTTCTGCAATTGACGCGTGAAAAAAAACTGAAGTCGAAGAATGTTGGAAATGGCACTGAAATTGCTATACTTCTCCTGAGAAACAAACACTTGGTTTGAGGAGAAGTGGTCATGACAATGAAGTTGTGCGAGCGGCGGGGGTTCACTCTTGTCGAATTGATGATAGTGGTGGCGATTATTTCTCTTTTGGCGGCATTGGCCATACCGCAATATTATAGTTTTCGATGCAAAGCAAAACAGAGCGAGGCAAAGGATTCTCTGGGAATGCTGGCCAAATGCCAGGAAGCCTATTTTTTCGAGTACGATACCTACAGCAACGACAAAGACAGAATAGGGTTCTATATGATCGGTACGCCTTACTACAGCTATGAAATCGTTTCAGCAGACCAGGAAACGTTTATTGCCAAAGCCAGTGCATACTTTGATGAACAGTTGGATACCTGGATTATTGATGATACATTCAATTTGAAAAACGATCCAAATGCGTGTATAAAATAACAATATGTTGTTTTGACGGTCAACTTTTTATTCTCAGAATCCTTGATGGCTATCCTTAAAATCCACATTACCTATCCTCTCATAGCGCTTGTTTTTTTGGGGTCCGCTATTGGTATCCAGGCTGATTTTCTCGAAAACAGATATCGTGGCCGTGTCATTTTGCCGGAATGCGCCTGGTGCGATGCCAGTGCCAAGGGAGATGTGGTCTACCTGCCGGTCAATGCATCGGTGATGCGCCTTCTGTCACCTGCGGACTCGGATTTTCTGGCAGACATGCTATGGATGAGAGCACTCTATTATTTCGGCCAGCATTACTTGACCGATCGGCAATACCCGCATCTCGTGAACCTCCTCGATATGATGACCGACCTGGCGCCGCGTTGGGAATACCCATATGCCTATGGAGCGGTGATCCTGGCCGATGTGGGTGACGGTACGGAAGAGGCCCTCTACATGGTCGAAAAAGGCTTGACCCATCATCCCGAAGACTGGCAACTTTGGTTCTTCAAAGGCTATTATCTGATGAAGGACGGGAACAACATAGAGGCCGCGGAAGCCCTTCATAGGGCCGCGGTGCTGCCTGGTGCGCCGGTTTTTCTGGCGGAACTGTCGGCAACGCTGTTGACTCGCGAGGGGAAGCGGGATATGGCGCTTCGGTTTCTGGAGGCGTCCCTCGATATGATCGAGGATCCCCGGCAGCGGAAGTTTATCATCCGAAAGATGCAAAAGGTGAAGAGGCAACATGACGGCACCGGCACTGCAATGGAATAAAACGGGTTATGCCGTGCGGCACGGTTTCTGGATGACATGGAAAAGCATCCTCCACGAACTGGACATGGACGTTCCCCAAGGCACGGCCCTGGGGCTGGTGGGCCCCAACGGCGCGGGAAAGACCACTGCTATCAAGATCGCCGCCGGGCTGATCACGCCTACTGTCGGCAGCGTTCTCGTTCACGGGGTTCCGGCGACAGCATCCGAGGCTCGGAGGCGGTTGGGACTGCTCACGGAAACCCAGTACATCTACCCTCATCTCCGGGTGCGGGAATGGCTGGCCATGCTGGCCGGGTTCTCTGGACTGAAGGGAATTCGCCTCCGGGAACGGGTCGACGCCGTTCTCGATCTCATGTCCCTGACCGAGAAGGCCGGCAGGATGATGAACACCCTTTCCAAGGGGCAGCTGCAGCGGGCGGGATTGGCCCAGGCCCTGGTGCACGAGCCCGAGATCCTCTTGCTTGACGAGCCCATGAGCGGGCTGGATCCTTACTGGCGGTATCGGCTCAACACGATTCTGAAGGATTACAAGGCCTCGGGCGGGACATTGCTCTTCAGCTCCCATATCCTGGCGGACGTGGAGCGGCTCTCCGACCGGGTGGCGCTCATCGAGGGGGGCTGCGTGCGATGGATCGGTGCGCTGTCCGAGATGCCGCGGCAGGTCGTCGGATACGAGGCCGTCTGCCGGACCGACAGCCCGGAGGCCCTCAAGGCCCTCACCAACGGCAACCGTCCCGAACGACTGCCCCAGGGGGAATGGCGGATCACCGTTCCCATCGACAAGAAATCAGTTTTACTGGATCTCTCGGCCCAGAACCGGATTATCCTCGAGTCCCTCCGGCCCATGCGGGAGGAGATCGAAGAGGTCCTGTTCAAATTCGCCGGGAGCCGCCCGGCACCTGACAAAAAACTGGACAGACAAGAGGAGCGAGCTCCATGAGCCTGATGTTCATCCTCCAAATCAAGGCCCTTGCCGTCAACGTCTGGCGCGAGGCGACCCGGGACCATTCGATCCTGATGCTGGTGGGCTCCGGGGTGTTGATGATGGCGGTTTCCCTGATCTTTGGACAGATGGCCGTGGGGGGCCGGGACCGTATTTTTCAGGACATGGGCTACTGGACCATGGGGATGTGGGGGCTCGCGGCGGTGGTCTACCTGGGATCCGGCATCATCAAGCGGGAACTGCAGCGCAAGACCGTCTACCTCGTGCTTTCCCGACCGGTGGACCGGCCCACTTTCATGCTGGGCAAATTCTTCGGAATGGTGTTGGTGCTGGCCTCCGTCTTCTTCCTTTTGACCTCCGCATGGCTGATTATCGCCGTGTCCAGAGGCATCTCCCTGACCCACATGCACTTCTGGGCGCTGGCCTTCATTTTCGGTGAGTGGGTCCTTCTGGCTGCCGTAAGCCTCTTCTTCGCCAGTTTCACCTCGCCGCTGTTGCACAATTTTTTCCTGGTGTCGGTCGCATTCCTGGGGCACTGGAGCAACGAGCTCAAGATCTTCGCGGACAACGCCAAGACCGATGCCCTGAAGATGGTGTTGAATACCCTTTACTATCTGCTCCCCAATCTGGAGGCCGTTAACTTCCGGGAGGCCGCCCTTTACAACGACGTGATAGCAGGAGCGGTGATGGGACAGGGTGCTCTGGTGCTTCTGGGCTGGATCGCCACCGCCCTGATCGCCGCCAATATCGTTTTCATGCAGCGCCGCCTTCTCTGAAAATTTGAACCCCATGATCCCGTGCATGACCGAAGAAAAGGGAGATCTGTGCTGGATCGTCGTATTGTGGTTCGCCCTTTTGGGGCTGATCGGCGCCGTCGTCCTCCTCTCCCTGGTGCCGCCGGTGAGCCGGGACGCCCTGGTCCATCACCTCAACATCCCAAAAATCTACCTGCGGCATGGGGGAATATATGAGATTCCAGGCATGTCCTTCTCATATTTTCCCATGAATCTCGACCTCCTCTATATGATCCCGCTGCGGTTCGGGAACGACATCGCCCCCAAATTCATTCACTTCGCCTTTGCCCTCGCCTCTGCAGGGCTCATCCACGGCTACCTGAAGCCAAGGGTCGGAAAGTCCCACGCTTTGATCGGAGCGCTCTTCTTTTTGTCCGTCCCCATCATTGTCAAGCTTTCCATAACCGTTTATGTGGATCTGGGCCTGGTCTTTTTTTCCACCGCAGCTCTGCTGCTGCTCTTCCGATGGAAGGAGACCGGGTTCGGGTTTGGAAGCCTGACAGGTTCAGCCGTGTGCTGCGGCCTGGCCATGGGCACCAAATACAACGGCCTCGTGGTCTGCTTCCTGCTTACGGCATTTGTCCCCTCTATTTACGCGGCCTGCGGACGGGATCGACGGCACCGTTTCTGGAAACCCGTCGGTTTCGGGGTGCTTTATCTTGCGGTTGCGATGGCGGTCTTCTCCCCATGGATGATTCGAAACTGGATTTGGAAGGGCAACCCTGTCTACCCGCTCTATAACAGCGTCTTCAATCCCCCCAAAAGGGTTGCCCTCAACGCCGAGGCAGAACGGAAACCCAGGGCACCCAGAGGGCTCTTTATCTATCGCAGCAACATGTACCAGGAGAGTGAGTGGCAGATCCTGCTTTTGCCCGTGAGAATCTTTTTCGAGGGGGAGGACGGAAATGGTCAATATTTCGACGGCAGGCTCAATCCCTTTTTGTTGATTTTCACGGTCCTGGCGTTTGTCGGGATGACAGGGGTAAAGCGGCATTCAGAGCCGCCGGATCGATCAGATCCTCCGGGTTCTTTAGATTCGAGGGGAAGGCGGGACGGGACGGCATGGATATCCGGCCAAAAAAAAATCCTCTTGGCCTTTTCGGTGCTCTATTTCCTCGTGGCGCTCTTCAGCACGGTGCTGCGGATACGGTATATCGCCCCCATCGTTCCGCCCCTGGTGATCCTTTCCGTCTTTGGGATGAAAAACAGCATGGACCTCCTGAAGGCGACCCTCTTTCGGGGTCGTTCATTGGCAGCCAGCATCACCGGCGGTATGCTCCTGATGGTCTGTTTCGGATTGAATGCCCAGTACATCGTGACCCAGTTCAGGGTGGTGGATCCCCTGTCCTATCTGAGCGGAAAGCTCGATCGTGACGCCTATATCACCCGATTCCGGCCGGAATATCCCGTGATGCAATACGCCAACCAACATTTGCCGGCCGATGCCCGGATTCTTTTCGTTTTCATGGGCAAACGAGGCTATTATTGCGATCGGCCCTATCGTCTGGACAGCGAGGGATCCTCCAGCCTGTTGATGAAGGTCGCCGGCGATTCGGCCACCCCCGGGGCAATGCTCAAGCGGCTCCGCGCCATGGGCATCACTCACATGATGTTTCAGTCCGACATCTTCAACCGCTGGGTGAGCGACGATTGGTCGGTGGATGACAGGGCGCTGGTAAAGGCATTTTTGCGGCGGCACACGACACTCATCCATTCGCACCATCTTTACGGTCTCGTGGCATTGGAATCCCCTTGATAAACGGAGATCGGAAAGTTGAATGGTATCGTGTCGGATGGTGCTTTGATGCCGGAAACGAGGGGGCCTAGACCCCCTCAATGAATCGACACGATCCGGGAAAACCCGGTTCAGCGCCGGATGGTTCGAACAATCAGTCTCCCGTTTTTATCGGGTCGGCGTTCCCTACGACGATTCGATCCTTGTTCAGATCAAATATTTTTTCACCGATCCCCTTGACGTTCATCAACTCTTCAGGAGTGTTGAATTTGCCGACGCTGTTTCGATATTCAATGATCCTGTTTGCCGTTTTCATCCCGATTTTATTCAGGGTGGAGAGTTCCTCGGCGGAAGCGGTATTGATGTTTACCTTGCCGGATTCGCTCGCCCAAAGATGGGCCGATAGGCAAAGAACGCATCCCATCACGATGACCACTGCCGCCAACATCTTGAATCGTTTCATACTTCCTCCTTATTCTTTCGGGGTTAATTTCTCATCCGGCGGTGCTCCTTCCCGCAACTTCGTTTTTGGAACCGACTGAATGTCCGAAAGGATCGCCACCGTGGCAAAAAATGAGAAAAGTTATATGAAATTTTTGATACACCCATCCAACATCAATTTCAATGGGCATAAATACCTATTTTTTAATAGGCAATTGTGCCTATAGACAACCGTCTTTTCGATTGGATGCCGTGTCGGGATCAATTTTTTAAGAAAACCTTTCGGCGGTTGTTGACCGCCTCTTTCCTTAATGCTATAAAGAAACTTATTGGATTACAGTTGCACCACGTCACTCAACATCAGACAGCAAAACTCCCTTTTTTCCAAGAGGCAACATCATTCAAACGGGAGCTATACGGGCATCCTTGGAAAGATCGACCTTTGACACTCGCCTTATCGACATCATCGGAAAAGGGTCCAGCTTCAATCGCTCTCGGGTTGAACGGCGGCTGGATATCCTCGGTATCCATACTTTTGATCGAGACGCCTGATTATCGATTCATCGAATCCGGGAGGGATCTGGTTTGGCATTCGTCAATCTGAAAAACAGGGAAGTACAGGCAAAAATCATTTACTATGGTCCGGGTCGCGGGGGAAAAACGACAAATCTCGAATACGTCTTCTCCAAATTCCGCCAACGCATCAAATCGGAGATGGTCAGCATCAAAACCCATGGCGATCGAACCCTTTTTTTCGATTTCCTGCCCTTTGATATTGGAAAAATCATGGGATATGATGTTAGAGTTCAGCTTTATACCGTCCCCGGACAGATCAAATACAATGCCACAAGACGTCTTGTCCTCAAAGGCGTCGACGGCGTGGTTTTCGTGGCGGATTCACAGACGGAGCAGAGAAAGAAGAATCTGCTATCACTCAAGAACTTGCAGGAAAACCTTGCTGTTTACAAAAAAAGCATTTTCAAGATTCCTCTGGTGTTGCAATACAATAAAAGGGATTTGGAAAAAGAAGGGGCATCCATCATGTCCTTCGAACAGATGGAAAAAGACCTGAACAGTCAGCTGAAAGTCCCGGCATTTGGGGCCAGTGCCCTTTCCGGTGAAAATGTGATCCCGACCCTCAAAAAGATCATTTCACTAACCATGACGTCCCTGCAAAGGACCCTAAAATAGGAGGGCAGGCCATTGACACCCGATTTCGATGATGATCTGGCTTTCAGCGCGTATGCTTTCAGTCAGGAACAGCTCGAAACCATAGAGAGAATTATTCTCAAGGATCTCGTGGAGAGCGGCGCGCATATTATATTGTTGATCGATATGGCGGGCAATATCATCGCCAAGGCGGACAACGGCGAATGCAATCACGATATATATTCCCTGGCGGCATTGGCATCGGCCAATTTCGCCGCTGTCGACACCATGGCCAAGCTGGTTGGAGAAAATGAGTTTTCCCTTTTGTTCCACAAGGGGGAAAAGGAAAGTATTCACTTCAGCAAGATCAAGAAAGATTTCCTGCTGATCTCCATTTTTGGGACGAGGGTTTCTTTGGGGTTGCTACGCTTGAAGGTTGCGGAAGCCATCGATAAAATTTCGGCCATCTGGAATTAGCGGTTTCCCCTCAGTGGATCACTCTATATCTAAGGCTACTTGAACAGGAGGAATACCATTGGCAATCGGTGATACGAGAAAAATGGACGAGAACAGTATCACAGCCGAAGTCGACAGCCGTTTGGACGATCTTTTTGCAGAGGAGGAGATCGACGGTGCCGGCGGTACGCTCCTCACGGCCGGAAAATCGTCGGATCGGTTGAATAATGACTTCGGATCGGCGGAGCTTCGTGCCGGGGAAGATGCGTTCGATAAAAGATCATTGCCGACGGGCAGGACCGAGGCGGTCGCCGACAAATTCGACATCGACCTGATCGAGCGTTCCCCGATCAAGGATCTCAAGTCCATCATCATGTCCCTCGAGTGGGAGATCACGGATTCGGTGATGGAAAAGCTCGAGGCGGAGGTTCTCAGGCTGGAATCCCTGTTTCAGGGCGACAAGATTGTTCTCGCTTTTTTGCAACTTTTGGGTTCTTTGGGAAAGTATATCCGGAAAAAGCTTGCCCGAGCCCATGTGGATTCCATCACGTTGCTGCATTCGGCTTATGAAAGCCTCGAAAAGACGATACTTTCGGAAAACATGAGTGATGGCGCCAAGAAAAAACTCCTGATTATCCATGTCACTTGGTACAAAAAACTGAAGCGGGAGATTCAGGCGGCCGGCAAACAGGCGCACCGAATGTCCGACGCCGCGTTTGAGGCACCGGTGTCCCAGGAGTCCCATCTGGGGGACGATGCGTCTGCCGAGGCGTCGTACGTGAATCAAATCCCAACGGATTTCAGAGATATGAGCCACATGACCCAGGAGATTCTCCTTGCCATGCGCGAGATGCAGCAGACCCTTCAGCGTGAATTCGCGATGTTGAGAGGAGATATCCGGCGTTTGCTGGGAGAAAAAGAATAATGTCGTGAAGGGCCCGCGATCGGGTCTTTTCGCTTTTGACAGGGAATCCTTCAGTCATGATCGTTTTTTGTGAGGAATGCGGCGCCCGGAACAGCGTTGAACCCTTTGAAACCTCGCTCCAACAACCCCCCATTCGGTGCCGTGAGTGCGGCGACATTCTCAGGTACGCCGGTGGCCTTGATGATCCCTCCGCCGCGATCGCATCTCCGAAGCCGGCGAATTCCCTTCATCTGGAACTTCGGCTGGGACGTCGGGTGATTGTCATGGATCGGGATCGTCCCATTGTAACGATGGGGCGGCAACGTCACAACGACATCGAGGTTATTGATACGCGGGTGTCCCGGTCCCATGCCCGCATCGAATTCAGGGACGGACGATTCATCTTGATCGACCACAGCACCAACGGCACCTATCTGAAAATCGAAGGAATGGGGAAGAGCGTCACGCTGAAGCAAAGCGAAACACTCCTGTCGGGTGTCGGCGCCATCAATCTGGGCAGAAAAAACATCGACCGACCGTTCCGCACTATTTATTTCGCTCTAAAACCCTGAGGGCACCGCAAAACATATGCGATATCGGCGTGTCCAGCACCCATCGTCACCGCGGCGTACTGTGCGTACGCCGCATGCCTCGGGTCTTGCACGCTCAGAAGGGGTCCCCCGATCGACGTCCAAAGTCGCTTTATACCCACAGAACAGACGTATTATCGGGCGCTACGGTCGGATTCGGGGGCGAGCTTACCGTCGGTGTTCCGGATCATCATGGTTGAGGGATCCAGTGCCAGTTCCATGATCTCGGATTTCGGTGGGCCGCCCTTGATGGCTTTCACATAGATCTCCTTCCCGTCCGGCTGAAGTTCGATGATGACATCGAAAAGGTCTTCGATGCCGGTCATTGGCATGGGCAGGCCCCCGGGCCCGGGCGGCTCATGGCGATGGGTCTTCACCGTGAACCAGATGCCGACTCCCAGATTTTGGGCTGCGGTCTTGAGATCCAGGAACGTCTTCCGGCCCATCTCCTCGAAGGGAAGCCCGTCGATCAGAATCATCTGTGGCAGGAAGATCCCCTGCTCGGAGAGGTCGTTGATCCGCTCCTCCAGCTTCGGAACACTGAATCCGTCCACCTTGAAGGTCATGATAAATCGTTTGGGCAGGATGACTTCCCAGAAGGGGTCGACCTGTTTGATGTGATTGCGTTCGACGATATTCCGAAAGACCTGCTCGTACCACAGGCACACTTTTTCAACGGGTTCATCGATGCTGATGTGGAGTACGTTCTTGTCCCGCAGCAGCTTGTCGATGGCGATCTGAACCAGAAACGCGGTTTTGCCGACCCCGGCATGGGCCGTCAACGCGCCGAATCCCCCTTCGGGAAGAACATCCTCAGACGAATAGCCCATCATTTTGAGGGGGTTTCGCCGGATGATTTCCTTTTTTTCCATATTGAAGTTCCTTTCCCTGAAATAAATGATTCTGGCCGGCGATGATGTTCGGCGGATTTCAGGCAGCATTCTTTTTGTCTTTGGCAAGCTTCTTGACCAACTCATCCGCCACGCCCTTTGGGACCTGCTTGTAGGCGGAGAACTCCATCGTGAACTGGGCCTTGCCTTGGGTCGACGACCGAAGGACGGTCGAAAACCCGAACATTTCCGAGAGCGGGACCTGGGCCTCGATGACGCACATGGGCCCTTCATCCTGGGAACCGACGATAATGCCCCGCCGCTGGTTCAGAAGCCCCATTGCCCCCCCTTGGAACTCGGTGGGAGTTTCAACGACCACCTTCATGATGGGCTCATGAATGACGGGCGCGGCTTTTGCGTAGGCCTCCAGAAAGGCCCCGCGGGCGGCGGCCTGGAAGGCCATTTCGGAGGAATCCACCGAATGGGATGCCCCGTCGTTGATGACAATCTTGATGCCGGTCACGGGAAATTCCATTTTGGGACCCTTTTCGAGGCAGGCCCGAAAACCTTTTTCACAGGCGGGGATAAACTGGGTTGGTATCGATCCGCCGGTCACCTGGTTGTCGAAAACGAAATCCTCGTCCACGGGCTCCATATAGCCCGCCACCCGTCCGTACTGACCGGATCCACCGGTCTGTTTTTTGTGGATGTAGTTGAACTCGGCCGTCCGCGTGATGGTCTCCCGATAGGCGACCCTCGGCTGCCCGGTTTCGACCTCGGCTTTGTATTCCCGACGCATTCTTTCGATGTAGACCTCGAGATGCAGTTCGCCCATGCCCGAGATGATGGTATCCCCCGTCTCTTCGTCCACATAGGTCTTGAAGGTGGGATCCTCTTTGGTGAACCGGTTGAGGGCTTTGGACATGTTGATCTGGGACTTGTTGTCCTTGGGGGCGATGGCCAAGGAAATCACCGGGGCCGGCACGAACATGGAGGTCATTGTCAGGCTGAGGCCCGGGGAGGTGAATGTGTCTCCGGAGGCGCAGTCGATCCCGAAAAGTGCCCCGATATATCCCGCCGGAATGGACTCGATATCCTCCATCTGGTTGGCGTGCATTCTTACGACCCTGCCGACCTTGACCTTTTTACCGGTCCGTACGTTGACGATGGTCTCCCCCTTGCCGAGAACGCCCTGGTAAACGCGAATGTAGGTCAGCTGGCCGTACTGTCCGTCCTCAAGCTTGAAGGCGAGGGCAACAATGGGGTCACGGGTATTACTGCTCAGGGTGACAATCGCCTCATCCTTCTCCATGTCCAGCGCCTCGTTGACGACATCGGCAGGGCAGGGCAGCAGACGCGTCACACCGTCCAAGAGGGGTTGGACGCCTTTGTTCTTGTAGGCAGAGCCCATGAAAACAGGTGTCAGTTCGCGCTTGAGTACGCCCTGTCTGACGGCGTCCAGAAGCAGGGCCTCCGGGATATCCCGCTCCTCGAGAATGGCCTCGGTCAATTCATCGGAGAACATGGAAGCGGCGTCGATGAGGATCTCACGTTTCTCCTCGGCCTCTTCCCTGAACTCCGCCGGCATCGCCTCGACCCGGACCTTTTCGCCGTTGTCACCGTCAAAATAAACGGCCTTCATGGAAACCAGGTCCACCACGCCGTTGAACCTGGCTTCTATGCCCATGGGGATCTGCATCGCCACCGCGTTGTGCCCCAGCTTTTCCCGCAGCTGCTGAATCACGCGGAAAGGATTTCCGCCGCTGCGATCGCATTTGTTCACAAAGGCGATGCAGGGGACCTTGTACCGCTTCATCTGCTGATCCACGGTGATGGACTGAGACTGGACACCACCGACGGCGCAGAGGACCAGGACGGCCCCGTCAAGCACCCTGAGGGACCGCTCGACCTCGATGGTGAAGTCGACGTGTCCGGGGGTATCGATGATATTGATCTCATGGCCTTTCCATTCGCAGAACGTTGCCGCCGAGGCGATGGTGATGCCACGCTCCTTTTCAAGCTCCATGGAGTCCATGGTGGCGCCGACGCCGTCCTTGCCCTTAACGTCGTGAATGGCGTGAATGCGCTGGGTATAAAAGAGTATCCGTTCGGTCAGCGTGGTTTTTCCTGAATCGATGTGGGCACTGATACCGATATTCCGGACTTTTTGTATCTCGCTATTCATGGTGATGGTCCCTTTACTGAGGTTTTAATATATCCATAATTTTAATGTATTCATAATATATAGCGTATAAAGGCAAAACGCCGAAAATCATCAGGGCGATCCCCCTGGAAAAACCGTGAGGGGCCGCCGGGTCCGTATCGTCGCCTTTTGGATGCTGCTGTATAGAAACTGTGGCTTGTGAAATTCCTCTGTCGCGGGGGGAGCGCTGGGTCAACATAGAGGCGTCTTCGCGAGCGCAAACAACTTAATTTCCAGTTGAGGTAATGTCAATACGATATCGACGAAACAACGGTATCCATTCGTTTAAAAACCAGAGACAATACAACAAAATAAAAGAGGCGCCACTCTGAAAGTGCGCCTGCTTTATCTTGTTGGTGCCGAAGGGGAGACTCGAACTCCCACTGCCGTACGGCAACTAGACCCTGAACCTAGCGCGTCTACCAGTTCCGCCACTTCGGCCCGACGACGATCAACTCAACCCTGAAAAGAAAGATTGATTTCATTCGTGTCGTGCGGTATATATACGGTTTCGAATTTGATGTCAAGCCAATTTTTAAAGGAAACCGAAATTACGATGAAGCTTATTGAAGGCATAGACAACATAGCGAATCCTTTTCAAAACGCAGTGATCACCATCGGAAATTTTGACGGGGTTCATCTCGGACACCAGGCCCTGTTTCACGAGGTCATCGAAAAGGCCGCAGAGCTCGACGGCACCTCCGTTGCCATGACCTTCGAACCCCACCCCATACGGGTGCTGCACCGGAACGGCCATCCGCCACTCATCACCCTGTATGAACAGAAGGTTGAACTCATCGAACGGACGGGTATTGACGTGCTCATCTGTGTTCCTTTCACCCAGGCCTTCGCCGCTATCCCCGCCAAGGCGTTCCTCGAGGACATTCTGATCCGCCGTATTGGCATGAAAGCCTTCGTTGTGGGTGGTGACTATGCCTTTGGCCGAAACCGCGAAGGCAATCTCGAGTTTTTGAGAGCCCATGCCGCTAAGCATCGCTTTGAACTGATCGTTGCCGACTGGATACAGACGCAATCCAACGGAAAGTCGAGAATCAGCAGCACCCGCATCCGGGAATTGGTAACGGCGGGAGACGTGGTGGGCGCACAGAAGCTTTTGGGACGTCACTATCAGATCCGTGGAACGGTCGAGCACGGCCGCAACCGGGGCGGAAAGCTGCTTGGCTTTCCAACGGCCAACATCAGCCTTTACGACGAACTTGCCCCCAGGGCAGGGGTTTACGCCGTCACCGTGGAGTGTCTCGGGGGCCGCTACAAGGGGGTCGCCAATATCGGATACAGCCCCACCTTCGACGACCACATCTTCACGGTGGAAGTCCACATTCTCGATTTCGATCGTGATATCTACGGCGAGAAGGTACGGGTAAATTTCATTGATCGGATTCGGGATGAAATCAAATTTTCCGGCATTGAGGCCCTTTCCCAACAGATCCGTCGTGATGTCGAAATCGCCCGGAACATGATCTCGTTGTAATCACTACATCTCCCGTTGTGTTTCGTGCCGCTGGTGATCGGTTCGTCATTGGTTTCGCGGCAATGCGTCTTTTCCGGCCATGGAGCCTTTCACATCCAATTTTAATGATTATTTTAAAGGTCTGTAAATAAGCCGCAAAAGATTTGCCGTGATGGACGGCCGCCGGATGTGGGTTGACCGGACCTGCGGATGACGGGCATCCCCAACATGAACCCTTCACCGCGAGTACTTCATCAATGTCTCGAAAATCGACATTACATACAGCGACATTACATACAATGACAAGAAAGACGGACGCCATGGAACCCTTGGAGATTGTGACTTTCCCCGATAAATTCCTCACGCGGCCGACCAAACCGGTGGAAAACATCGACGGAGATTTGCAGGACCTTATCGATCGAATGGCGCATACCATGTTTGCGGCACCGGGGGTCGGGCTTGCCGCCATTCAGGTGGGGCATGACAAGAGCCTGATCGTTTATGACGGCAACCCCGGGGAGGACCGCCCGTCGCTTCAGGTGCTGATCAACCCGAGGATTGTGGCGTCGGAAGGCACAGTTGTCTCGGAAAACGAAGGATGTCTGAGCGTCCCCGACTTCAGGGCCGACGTGAAGCGTCACGCGGCCGTTGTTGTGGAGGGGGTCGACCGGGAAGGCAAGCCCGTCAGGATTGAGCGAGACGACTTCCTGGCGATCGTTCTCCAGCATGAGATCGATCATCTCAACGGCGTCCTGTTCATCGACCGGATCAGCGCTCTGAAGCGGCAGCTTTACCGAAAAAGAGTCCTGAAACAGCTCAAGCACCATGAATAAACTTTTCGACATCATCTTCATGGGCACCCCCGATTTCGCGGTACCGGCTTTAAAGGAACTGAGCAAGAGCGGGCATAAGGTGAGCCTCGTGGTAACTCAGCCGGATCGTCCCAAGGGGCGGGGCCGCAAGATCCAGCCACCGCCGGTAAAACAGGCGGCCCTGGCGTTGGGACATGACGTGAGTCAACCTAAATCGGTGCGGGATGCGGCTTTCCTTGAACATTTGGCGGAGATTCGACCGGATATGATCGTGGTCATCGCTTACGGTCAGATTCTACCTAAGCCCCTTCTGGATTTGCCGCGGTTTGGCTGCGTCAATATCCATGGCTCCCTTCTGCCCAAGTATCGGGGGCCCGCACCGATCCAGCGGACCGTCATCAACGGCGAAGCAGAGACCGGCGTGACCGCCATGCAGATGGATGAGGGGTTGGACACGGGCGACATTTTGCTGGCGGCCAGAACCCCCATTTTGTCTGAGGACACCGCCGGCACCCTGCACGACCGGTTGGCGGAGATGGGTGCGGCGTTGCTGCTGGAAACTCTCGACAGGATCGAAACCGGACGGATTCACCCCGTGCCCCAGGATCCGGCCCTCGCCACCTATGCCCCCCTCCTCCGGAAAACGGACGGGCACATCGACTGGTCCCTGGACGCCGCGGCCATAGACCGTCTTGTTCGGGGCATGGATCCGTGGCCCGGCACCTATGCCTTCATGGGGGACAAACGCCTCAAGATCTTCAAGGTCCGGACGGTTCCAGGCCCTCCACCCGCCTCCAGGAAGGCGCCGGGCACCGTCCTCGCGAGTTTTTCCGGAGAGCTGCGGGTGGCCGCCGGCAAGGATGCTCTTTCCATCCTGGAACTGCAAGGGGCTTCCGGAAAACGTCTGGTGGCCCAGGATTTCCTGAGGGGATGCCCGATCCTTCCGGGAACAATGCTGACCTGATCAAATTTCAGGCCCGACCCCATATCCCAATCATTTTTTCCCAATCGCTTGCTGAGGATCCGACATGTCTGATGACACCGGCCCGAAATCCAGGCGCGGCAGCCCAAGGCCTCCGCATCCCACACCTTTTGCCTCCCGAAAACGCACGCCTTCCGGCAGTAGACTGCTGAACACGCCCAGGGGGGCGGCATGGACCCTCCTGAAGCGGCTCGATGCGGAGCAGCGGCCTTTGGATGCGGTTCTGGACGCTTTTTTCGAAACCGCACCACCCATGGATCGGCGCGACCTCAACCTGATCCACGCGCTGGTCTTCGGCGTGCAGCGGCATCGGGCCGTCCTGGATCATATCATCGATCACCTCTCCACAACCCCTTTGCGGAAGCTGGACCCGGATGTGCTCAACCTGCTCAGGATCGGCCTTTTCCAGATTTTCTTCATGGATCGCATCCCGAATTCCGCCGCCGTAAATACCGCCGTCAACATCGCCAAGGACTTCGCTCCGTCGTGGATCGCCGGTTTCGTGAACGGTCTGCTCCGATCGGCGATCCGGTCCTGTGGAAAAATCCCCTTCCCGGACATGGAGACCGACCCGGTTCAGGCTCTGGCGGTGGGAAAGTCCTTTCCCCCATGGCTCATCCGGCGATGGCTGGACCGTTGGGACGTGGCGGATGCCGTTCGTCTCTGCGACGCCTTCAACCGGATTCCGCCCCTCACTCTCCGGGTCAACACCCTCCGGACGACCCGGGAAAAGCTTCTTTCGGCCCTGGCCCCAGACATCGATACCGCTCGATCGACGGCCGTCTCGCCTGACGGGGTGGTCGTCCAAGGTCTGGGTAACACCCTTTCCGATCTGTCGGCATTTCGCTCGGGCCTGTTTCAGGTGCAGGACGAGGCGGCTCAGCTGGTCTCCCGGTTCCTGGGGCCCCGGCCCGGGGAGACGGTGCTGGACGCTTGCGCCGGCCTCGGCGGCAAGACCGGTCACCTGGCCGGACTGATGGAGAACCAGGGCCGGATCCTTGCCGCGGATGTCGACGGCAGGAAGCTGGAGCGTCTTGCCGCAGAGTGCGATCGCCTGGGCATCACCATCACGCTTCCGGTTTGCATCGATCTGAATGCGGACCTGCCGTCGGAGTGGACGGATCGTTTCGACCGGATTCTCATTGATGCGCCTTGTTCGGGGCTGGGAGTGCTCGGCCGAAATCCAGATGCCCGATGGTCCGCCGCCAGGGAAAACCTCGACGGCTATCGCAGGCGGCAGCTCCGGTTTCTGAACCGTCTTGCACCCCTGGTAAAGCCTTCGGGGATTATCGGCTATACGGTCTGCTCCATGGAGCCCGAGGAAACCGACGCCGTGGCAGAAGCCTTTCTTGAAAAACACCCCGACTTTAGAGTCCGGATGGAAACCCATCACCTGACCGCCGACATGCGCGCCCTGATCACGCCGGATGGCTATCTCAGGACCTTTCCCCACCGGGACGGCATGGACGGTTTTTTTTCGGTTTGCTTCGTTCGGAAAATGTGATAGCGGAAACGGCGCAATGATGGCTCACGCAACGCCGCCAAGACACCAATAAAGGCGTGAAGGAAGAAAATTAAAAAGGAGACCCCCTTATGAAGTTGATCGCACCATCGATCCTCTCGGCGGACTTTTTGAAATTGGGCGAAGAGATCAGGGCTGTCGAGGCCGCTGGAGCGGACTGGATCCACATCGATGTCATGGACGGCCACTTTGTACCCAACATCACCATGGGGCCCATTGTCGTCGAGGCGGCGCGAAGATCGACCCGGCTGCCGTTGGACGTTCACTTGATGATCGAAAACCCGGATGCCTACGTTCAGGATTTTATCAAGGCCGGCGCGGACTGGATTTCCGTTCAGGTGGAAACCTGCCTTCACCTGAACCGCACGATTCAGCTCATCAAGGCGCTCGGCGCCAAGGCAGGCGTGGTCCTCAATCCCGCGACCCCCCTTTCCGCTGTGGAGTGGGTATTGAACGACGTGGATTATATCCTGGTCATGAGCGTGAACCCCGGGTTCGGAGGGCAGAAATTCATCGAGAACAGTCTGGAGAGGATCCGCCGTATCCGCGACATGATCGACGCGGCCGTGCCTGTCTCCCAGAACCGTCCCCTCGTCCAGATCGACGGCGGGGTCAACAGTACCACCATCAGCCGCGTCGCGTCCGCAGGGGCGGACGTCTTCGTCGCCGGTTCCGCCATTTTCGGCAGTCTTGACTACAAACGAACCATCGACGGGTTCAGAGAAAAAATCAACACGGCACCCATCGCAATCGGTTTTAAAAATTGAACTTCAAGGTGTCGCCGCCGCCGAACAATTTTTCGATATCGGCTGTATCCAAATCCTGAATCCGTGGCTTTTGACCTGACAGATGTCTTAAACGGTCCGTAACCTGATTTACCTGAGCCATGGAAAACAGCTGCGCATAGGCCAGGGCAATGGCGCCTGTTTTACGCAGGTTGGCAAAGATTTCGGGCTCGATCTTGGTCATCATGGCCGGTTCATCGATGCGATAGAATCCTTCGAGCTTGATGGGATCTTTGTTCTCTTCAGAGTTAGGAATGACCAGTTCCCACGGTGTTAACAGCTCAGTTTGTGCCAGAGCGGCCACCGCGGCCAGAGTGTGCATACGATTTTGCTCACATTGCTGCAGGAAATCCAGGGCTTGAGCTGCGCCATCCGTCAGCCGGCCTTCGGCATCAAACAAGGGCTTGCCGGCTGCGTTGTCCGTCAGATGGTTGTCGTCGATGCAGAGGATACGGTTATTGCCATCGGCTGCCAGTGCAAAGGGGTAGCTTCTGAGATATGCCGGAACATAGCTGCAGAGCCATTTTCCATCCGGATTCAGATAGGCGTGCCTGTTTTCGCCCAGTCCCACCAGTGCCACGAGCAGAAAGCCATCGTTTTGGCGAATAAAACCCATTATATAGTGGGGGATGAGTTTGGAAAGCTCTGCCAGCAGAACCGGAATGACATGCTGATCCGCTGAAAAACTGTAGCCCTGACGGGGTTTGAAATGGGATTTGGCATGTTTTGACTTGGAAAGTGCCACTAAAGCCATGTGTCGCCTCCTCGGAGAGTTGCAAGATGTGACGAGCGTTATAGCCAAAAAAAACCCCCAGCCGAAGCTGGGGGTTGGATTTTAGTAACGAAAGATTACAGGTAATTAAGCGATTGCAACAGTCGTCGCACCAGCCGCCGTCACATCCAATCCGGACAGATCCACGACGCCGGTCAATTTGACGATGATGTCGTCAGCCATAATTGCCCCGGTAGTATCAGCATTGACATCCTGAACCAGGAAGGTGTCTCCTGCAAACGTGAAGTAGGAGACATCACCGGTGGCGGCGCCTTCCACTGCAACGGAAACATAGTCCGCGAACGTGGCGCTGACGCCCGGCACCAGACCCAGATCAGCCTCAACGATTTCATTGACCGCACCAACGGGACTACCGAAGTCAATCATGTCGCCCGCGCTGAAGTCTGTGAGGGTCACAAACTCGCCGAGGTCTGCAGCTAGGCCGGTGGCGACGACGAAGGTATCGTCGCCGGCACCGCCCGTTACAACAGATTCAATGCTTGCCCCAATTGAGTCATCGCCGGCAGAACCGGTTACGGTGACGCCCTCACCAACAATAATAGCTGCAGCATACTCAGGAACAATAGCGGATGCGTTGGAGGCAGCCGTGATGCCGCTCACATCAACGGTTTTAAGCGCAGTGTTAAGCGTACCATCAAAGAAAACCGCTTCGTCACCGGTGATGGTCAGGTTCTGCATCTCGGTAGAGATTATCGACAGGACGGTCTGCTGATAGACCAGCGGATCCGCGTCGACGGTTGTAACGGAAACGTTCTCAACATCGGCGATGGTTACGGTGTATGCGGCATTTGATGCATCAATACCGTTGACGGTGAAACCGAAGCTTGCGTTGTCGTCGGTAGCCGCATTGGTGACGCCCAGCGTGATGGTGTCGGCAACGCCGTCTGTATCTACCAGCGTCAGTGCGATATCGCCGGACAGGTTGTTCAGTGTACCTAAAGCCGCATCCTCCACTTTGATGGTGTTGAAGCCCAGGTTGTTGTAAGTGGCGGCGCTGAGGGCCTGATTCAGACCCAGAAGACCCAGTTCTTCGAAATTGGTCACGTTGGCAACCAGATCATCGGTGATCGTTGTGCTGGTACCGTCGACGATGATCAGGTCATTGCCGTCGCCGCCGTCGAATTTATCGGTAGCCAGGATACCGGCCGCGCTGGCATCCAGAACGTCGTCACCGGCGCCGAGGGTTACGGTGCGGGTCGTCACGCCGGTCGCAAGGTTCGCAGCTGCGGCAGCACCTACCGTCATGTTCAGGTTGCCGGTTGCCGCGGATGCGTCGATGGTACCCGCGGTCAGCACATTAACACTGTCGATTTCCAGATCACCGGCACCCGTGATGGCCAGATTCTGGATCGTGGCACCATCCACCAAGCCGGCGCCAAAAGTGACGGTGTTCGCCGTGCCTTCAGAGGCAATGCTGACGTTCGCAATGGGGGGTGCCCCAATATTGATCGTTACGACGGCGTCTTCCAGGGCAATTGCCTGCGTGTCGGTTGCAGCGATGGTGATGGCTGGATCATACACAACGGTATAGACGTGCGCGGCAGTGGCAGAGATGCCTTTAGCACCGACAGCTGCCAACTCACCGACATTGACAACGGTGAGAGGGTTCTGTGAACGATCGGTCCAGATCTGCTCGACGCCGGTAGCGTTAACCAGATCGAGGTTGCCGCCGATGCCGCGAAGGTTCAGCACCTCAACGTTGTCGAGGGTTGGCGCAACGATAGGCGTGAAGAGCGTTGCATTCAGGGTATCGGAACCCCCAGCGCCGTCGAGGGTGTCGAAGTCGTTCAGGGTCTGCGTGCTGGCAACGGTGAGGGGGGCGGTGAACACGTCATCACCGGCAGCACCAACCAGGTCATCGATATCCGCGGTAAGCGTCAAGCCCATAGGCGGAGTGGCATCGTTGAGGATCTCATCCTGAGCCGCGGTTACCGTGGCGGGGTCATCCGTGACGCCGGCGATGTATCCCGTGAAGACCGCCATGGCGGCAGCGTCGTTGGGATCGAGATCGGCGCCTTCGATGTTTTCGGCGCAGTAGTCGGATACCGCCACGCGGTTGACGAACTGATCGTAAGCCGCCTTGGTGACGGGATCCGTCGAGTCGGCATAATCATAGACCGCATTGATCAGGCCTACCGTCACCTCGCCGCGGCTGACGCCCTCGCCCAGAAGACCGACCCAGTAGTCAACGCCTTCGGGGTCCTCGGCATAGGTCTTGCCAAGTGTATTCAGATAGATGTGCTCAATAAAGGCCTGATCGTCGTCCAGGCTGCCGCCGAAATAGTCGATGGCGGCCTGGGTGGCCAGCATGTCCGTGGCACCTTGGGCCATGTTTTCCGCCGCTGTTTGCCAGTAGGTGTTACCGGCGCCCTCGGAAGCCCTGCCGAACAGCGTCACATAAAGTTGAGAGACTTGCGTTTGGGTCAAAGCCATGTTCTTTCCTCCATTTTTTTGAATGTTGGTTTGCCGGATACCACCTACGGTTTTCCGAACATAATACATCCTAACCTAATAATACAAACGTTGCCTCACCGTCAAGCCGGATAATGGGAACGGCGATGAGGTTTGTTGCCGTTCCCCCCACCAACCGACACATGTAGCATAGCAAAACGAAAAGTGTCGCACAACAAAAAAACACACTACACGATCGTCACGGTTGTGAGGCGGCCCGAAAAAGGGCCTGCCTGGTGCGGGTCCCCTTGGATGCAGGGCCATTATCAATAATTTTTCTGCCGAAACCTCGCATACCTATAGCATGAATGCGATTAAAATCAATCTTTTTTTCCATTTTTTTTAACGTTTATCATAGGGGTTGGATGGCGGCGGCTGCCGTTTTTGCGGTAACGGTCGATGGGGGCTTCTATATAATAGACGCCGCACCAGGCGATCAGCAAACTTCCGACGGTGACGGCCGAGACATAGGCGATGTTGGCATCGTCGCCATGCGTCGCGTGAAAGCCGGCATAGTCGAGCAGCCGGATGACCAGAAAGTGGCTGAGGAACAGACCGTAAGACAGCGCCCCGCAGATGCCGTTGCCGGGCAGGCGCAGCCGGGCGGCGTGCAGCAGATACACCATGGGGATGCCGACGAGCAGCCCGGCAATCGTTTCGCGCACATAGGGCGCGCGGTGGACGCCCTGCCGCCAGAAAAAGACTCCGGCGACGGCGATGAGCAGCCAGGCCAGAGGGGGATTGAGGCGGTCGAAGCGGTCAGCCCGGCCGGCACGGATGCTGCTGAGGCTGTGGCCGGCGACAAAGAAGAAAAAGACGCCGGGCAGTAAACGATAGCCGAAATAATCAGGATTGAGGATGCCGCTGCCGGCCATCAGATAAACGGCGACGCTCGCGGGGGCCAGCAAATACTTGAGGGGCCGGGCCAGGAACACAAGCGTCATGGCCAGGTAGGCCTGAAGTTCGGCGCCGAGAGACCAGGCGGGCGGCACCAGACATCCGGCGGGATTGCGCAGGATGTCGCTGTCGAGCCACATAAAATAGTTGAGCGGCACGATGAGGGCATTGTACAGCAGCTTGGAGGGGGCAAAATCGGGTCGGCCGTATCGGGTAAGCGTCAGAAAAATCAGGGTGAGGAGACAGATATAGACGTACATGGGTAAGATGCGCAGGGCGCGGTCGCGCAAAAAACGGGCGAAGAGCCCCGGGCCCTGGGGAAGGATATCGTGCCAGAGCCGGGTGACCACGTAGCCGGCCAGGATGTAGAAAATGACGACGGCGAAGACTCCGGGATTGATACCGAACAGTCGAACGTCGATATGGGAGAGCAGAACGAGATAGGCGAGCAGAAACCTGACGTAACCGACCATGGGAAGCGCCCTTGGGTTTGGGAATGCGGGTTGAAATTGGCGGCCGCGCAACGGCTCGCGATAACCTATGGCAGAATGGGCCCGAAGGTTCAAGGACTTTTGCCGGCGCACAGAAACCCTATGGGGGCCGCAGTGTTGACAGGCAAGGCGGTGCGTGTTACAAGGCCGACTTACTTCAATTAGCTTTTTTTAACCTTTCCGCGAAGGTCCGTCTCCCATGAAAAACTTCTTTAGGCAGTGGCGTCCCTACCTGGTTTACGGCGCGCTGTTCAGCATGTTCATCAATGTACTTCAGCTGACCTTTCCGATTTACATGCTGCAGATTTATGACCGGGTGCTGTCGAGCTACAGCCTGCCGACGCTGTATGCCATTACGCTGGCGGCGGTGGTGTCGCTGATCGTGATGGCCGCTCTGGAGTTTGTCCGCTCGCGCCTGCTGGTGCGCTGCGGCGTGGCGATCGATCAGGCCTTGAGTCGCGATGTTCTGGACAGTGTGCTTCAGCAGGCGGCCCACAGCGGTCCGGCGGCCCATCAGGCCAATCTGCGGGACGTGAATTTGTTGCGCAATTTTTTTGGCGGCAGCGCCATTTTCACGCTGTTCGATATTCCCTGGACGCCGCTGTTCCTCGGGGTAATATACGTCCTGCATCCAATCCTGGGGCTGGTTTCCACGCTGGGGGCAGTCCTGCTGGTGATTTTTGCCGTCGTCAACGAACGAATCACCCGAAAGCCCCTGGACGCGGCCAACACGGTGAACGGTTTTTCGATGAAATTTATCGAGGCGGCCCGGCGCAACGCCCAGACGGTCAGCGCCATGGGGATGATCACCGGGATAACCGCCCGATGGCAGGCTTTCAACGATACGGTGACCAAGCTCCAGACAGAGGCCAGCCGTAAAGCGGGATCGGTGCAGTCGCTCTCCAGCTGGCTGCGCCAGTCCATGCAGGTATTCATATACGGCGTCGGCGCCTGGCTGACTCTCGACGGCCGGGCGACGGCCGGCTGCATGATCGCGGCGTCGATCATCATGGGCAAAGCCCTGGCGCCGGTGCAACTCGGCATTGCTTCCTGGAAGAACATGATCGAGGCGCGCGGGGCCTGGAGGCGGTTGGATACGCTGTTCAACCAACCCAAACCATCCGGGGGTATGGACCTTCCGGCGCCCCAGGGCCGGATTATCGCCGAGCACGTGAGTTTTGCGATTGATGGGAATGTCCTTCTTCGGGATATCCATTTCGATCTCGACCCGGGGGAATCCCTCGGGCTGATCGGCCCATCGGGCGCTGGTAAATCGACGCTCTGCCGGCTGCTGCTGGGCATCTGGGCAGCCGGCAACGGCAAGGTAAGGCTGGATGGGGCCGACATCCGCACCTGGCGCCATGACAAACTGGGGCCATACCTGGGCTATCTGTCTCAGGATATCGAGATGTTCAGCGGCACGGTGGCCGAGAATATCGCCCGGTTGGGCCAAGTGGATTCGGAAAAGGTGATCGCCGCGGCAATGCAGGCCGGCGTGCATGAGCTGATTCTCGGGCTGCCCAAAGGATATGACACCCGCATCGGGGAAGGCGGCCAGGTGCTCTCGGGCGGGCAGCGCCAGCGCATCGGCTTGGCGCGCGCGCTCTACGGTCAACCCCGACTGGTGATCCTGGACGAACCGAACTCGAACCTCGATGAAACCGGGGAAGCGGCCCTTGTCCACGCCATTGGCCAGCTGAGGGCCCAGGGTACTACGCTGGTGGTGGTGTCGCACAAGCCGTCGTTGCTGGCGGGGGTCGACAAGATCCTGGTATTGCGGAACGGCCAGCTGGCCATGTTTGGCCCGCGTGACGCGGTTTTTGCCAGGTTGATGGAAAATCAGAGACGGCAGCAGGCCTCGGGGTAATTGTTACGCGTGCATCGATGTCGATGCATGCGTAACAATTACCCTTAAAACCCTTTTAACATAAAATAGAAAATTCCTTTATGTCTGACAACGACGGAAACAACTTGCCGGCCGCAAAACAAAAAGCCGGCTTTGGGCGGCGTTTGCTGCAAGGCCCCATAAGTGCAGAGGATTATGCTCGCATTGAAGATGAGAACACGCCGCCGCCTTTCCTGCCGATCCAGTTTACCGACAGTCGGCGCATTATTGTCGCCGGTATGATGATTATCACGCTGTTTTTCGGTCTGGGCGGATTGTGGATCAGCCTGGCGGAAATCAGCGGCGCTGTCATTGCCAACGGCGAGGTTCGAGTGGATACCGAGCGCAAGACCGTCCAGCATCTGGAAGGCGGCATCATTCGTGATATTCTGGTGCGCAACGGCGATGTCGTGGCGGCCGGCGATCCGCTGATCCTGCTGGACAGCTCGCGGATCGTGTCGGCTGCCGACCAACTGCGGTTGCAAATCATGGCGGGTCAGTTGGATGAGGCCCGCCTTCAGGCCGAGAAAGAGCTCTTTCGGAGTGTGACGTGGCCGCTCGCCATCGACGGGGTTTCGGCGGACCAGTACGCCGAACTTCTCGAAAGCGCGCGAAAAGTGTTCAGCACCGGGCGACAGGCGCTGGAAACCCAGACCGATCTGCTGCGGAAGCAGATCGACCAGTTGGTCGAGCAGGATCACAGCCTGGTTGCCCGCCAGAAAAGCGAAGAGCAGATTATTGCCGCCCTGCAGGAAGAGCTGGATGCCAAGATGATCCTCTTCGAGAATCAGTATATCGATAAAACCCGGATCCTGGAGCTGCGCCGCACCATCGCCGAACACCAGGGGCTCAAGGCTCAGTTGCAGGGAAGCCAGGCTGAGTTGCGTGAAAAAATCGCCGAATTCAAGCTGCGCATCAGCAGTCTGGAAAACGACTACCGGCAGAAGGCCAGTAACCGTCAGTCCGAGGTCCGGCAAAGCCTATTCGACCTTCACCAACAGCTGCTGCCGATGCTCGACGCCAAGGCGCGCCTGACCGTCACTGCTCCCGTATCCGGGGAAATCGTGGCGATGCAGGTCCATTCCCGCGGCGGCGTCATCAGCCCGGGGCAGGCCCTCATGGATATCGTGCCCGCAAACAGCCCGCTGATCGTGGAATGCCGGATCATGGTGAAGGATATCGCCCACCTCTACAGGGGGCAGCCGGCCGACGTGCAGCTGCTGGCGTTCAATCAGCGCACCACGCCCAAGATTGACGGAAGGGTGGTTTATATTTCCGCCGATCGCCTTATACAGAAGACCGCCTACGGCGAACAGCCGGCTTATATTGTTCATATCGAGCTGGACAAGCAGATGCTGAAGAACCACAACCTCTACCTGACCGCCGGCATGCCTGCTGCCGTTTTCATCCGCACCGAGCCGCGCACACTGCTGGATTACATCATTGAGCCGCTGAAGGAGAATTTCGATCGGGCTTTGCGAGAGAATTGAGGGGGGTATATTGAGTGCTGTGGCGATGACGAAATCACGTCTATGGATGTTTCTTTTGGTGATTGTCGTTTCGTGGGGCCTTTGCCGTTTGGCGTCCGCAGGGGCTCTGACCCTGGAGGAATGCATTCGCTGGGGGCTGGCCCAGAATCCGCAGGTCCACGCCTACGCCCTGGCCGTGGACGAGGCGGATCAGGAGATTCTAGAGGCCTGGGGCGCTTTCCTCCCGACACTGAGCATGGGCTATAATTACAACCAGTTATCCAACAGCAACAGCAGCACCGAGCGGGACAGCGATTATCTGGATCAGAACAGCGACAATTTCAACGTCCGCCTGACCCAGCCGCTTTTTACCGGTTTTTCAGGCATGGCCGGACTGAAGCGCGCCCGCCAGTCCCGGGAGTTCCGTCTGACGGAGTTGCGCTTCATGCGGCAGCAACTGGTGCGTGAAATCCAGACCAGCTTCTACACTCACCTGCAAGCCGCCCGACGTGCCGACCAGTGGGTGGCGTCGGTCGAACGGCTGCAACGTCAAAAGGATATCGCCGCCGCCTGGGTAGGGCAGCGGATGGCACCGCGCCTGCGCCTTTTGGAAACCGAGGTCGAACTTTCCAACGCCCGCCACCAGCTCATTCGGGCACAGTCGGAGCGGGAGATCGCTGCCGCCCAACTGCGCCAGTGGCTGGCCATGGACGCTTTCGCTTACTTGGAGCTGCGTGGCGATTTCGACGACGAGAGGTTCGATCGTTGCGCCAACCTGACCGATTGCTTGGACCTGGCTCTGCAACAGCGGCCTGATCTGGAGTTGGCACGGCTTAATATCGATATGGCTCGCCAGGATGCCCGGGGCATTCTGGCCCGCAACTTGCCCCAAGCCCACCTCGAGGGCAGTTATACCGATTATCACCGCACTTACGACGACAGCCGCTATCCCGACGACGATCGTGATTATTACAGCGTTACCCTGAATCTGAGTTTAAAGCCATTCCAGGGGGGGCGCAACATTGCTGCCTGGCGAAGGCAGCGGATCGCCATCGACCGTTACGAACAGCAGCTGTCAGCTGCCCGCCACCAGGTGTCCAGTGATGTCGAAACCCGTTACCGGGAGATGATCGAAGCCCGCGCCCGCATCGCCAATGCCCAAGACACCCTCAAAGAAGCCCGTGCCGCCTACGAGGTGGCCAGCCGATCGGCCGAGCTGGGGGTGGTTTCCCTCGATGACCTGCTGGCCGCCGAGCTGCGCCTCACCCGTGCCGAGATCGACCTGATCGATTCCCGGGCGGCCCGTGTCCTGGCCCGCGTTTTACTGGAGTACGCCATCGGGGCTCCTGTACCCTATTGAGGGCTTTGGGACAAACCTGTCATGGTGTCAATACTCTAAACCGCCTGAACTGTTTTTTGTCGCCAGTCATTCAGGAGCGCTTCCAGAACTTTCGGCAGGGGAATGCGTGGTTCCCAGCCAAGGTGCCGGCGGGCGGCCGCGGCGCACCCGACGGCCAAGGGCGTGTCGGAGGGGCGCAGGCGGGCCGGGTCGGGCTCTACAATAATGGGGCGGGAGGCCTGTTGGAGCAGGATGGCGAGGAGGTCACCGATGCGGCATGATCGACCGCTGCAGAGGTTGAGGATCAACCCGATCGGGAGATGTTTGACCTGTTCAAGGGCCATGACGTAGGCGCGAACGACATCGTCCACGGCAAGAAAGTCGCGTCGGGCCTCGAGGTTGCCGACTCGAACGACGGGCGCCTGCCTGCCGGCTTCGATACGGGCGATCTGGGCGGCGAAGGCGGAGGCGACAAAGTTCTCGCTCTGACCGGGACCGATGTGATTGAAAGGCCGCAGTCTGACGATATGCAATCCGACGGCAGCGTATTGGCCGGCCATAAGATCGGCGGCAGCCTTGCTGGCGGCATAAGGGTTGGTTGGCTCAAGGGGCGCGGTTTCGTCCAACGGTCGTCCCGCTTTGAATGCGGCGCCGTAGACTTCTGAGGAGCTGATATACACAACGCCGGCTTGGGGCGCGTGCCGCCGGACGGCCTCAAACAGGTTCAGGCTCCCCATGACATTCACCTGCCAGGTCAACTCGGGTTGGGCAAAGGCGGTGGGCACATGGGATTGGGCCGCCAGATGGATTACGTGGCTGGGTTGAAAAGCCGCCACGGCGGCACCTACGGCGTCTGCCCGGCGGATATCAAACGACAGCGTTCCGGTTTTGCCCGGCTGGTTGTCCCACAACTGGTAGTCGGCGCGGGCAAAGACCGACGACCGGTGGAGGGCTTGCAGCAGCAGCGGCCCCACAAAACCACCGGCACCGGTGATCAGGACACGTGCGGCGGTCATCCGGAACAAGATCCTTCCTGGGGTCTGCGCGGGTCGTGGTTTATCATGGATCATTACTTTCGAGGATGGCCGATTCCTGCCGGTCACCCAGAACGGCCTGGCGCAGGTGTTCCGCACTCTGCTGCCATGTCAGCCAGGAAATCCCCTCTGAGCGGGGGTGTTGATTCGCCTCGAATCGCACAAGCCACGTGGTCACGGCCTCGGCCAACGTGGCGGGATCGGTGTCATTAGGAAAAAACCAGGCGGATGTTCCGGCGACTTCCCGAAACACGGGAAGATCCCGCGCGATGATCGGCAGTTTGTGCTGGGCCGCTTCGATGATCGGCAGGCCGAAGCCTTCCCCTTCGCTGGCGGCAATGAGACAGGTAACGGCGGCATAGATTTTTTCAAGATATTCGTCGCTGATGCCTTCGAGCCAGAAGAGCCGGTTGTCGCGTTCGGCATGGCTGCGTATGCGCCGCACGATGTTTGGGATGGTGCGGCGCTGGGTGTCAGGCAATCCCAGCCAACCTTCCCGGCCGACGATCACCAGATTGACGTCCAGCCCCTGACGCCAGATCCGGGTGAAGGCTTCGATAGCCTGCAGATAGCCCTTGCGTGGTTCGATGGTGCCGACCATGAGAAAGGTCGGTTTTCGACAGATCCTTGCCAGCAACTGATCGGCATCGGCCGGCAGGCCGTGGGAGGGCACGGCGTTCTCGACGTCGGCGCCGAGGTGGAACCATCGGACCGTGGGCAAGTCAGCTCCCTGCGGGAGATGGTTTCGCAGCCACAGGGAAAGTTCGTCGGCAACGGCGTTGGAAATGCAGACAAAACCGTCGACCGTGGCCGCCATCGCATCCAGCCAGTCGGCATAACCGAACCGGCATGGTGGAAATACCCACGGCATTCGTATTGGCAGCAGATCATAGACCACCGCCCGCATACCGACGCCGTGTCGTCCGAAACGCTCATAGAGCCCAGCCTGAACCGCGGCGAGGGTCATGGGGCCGTTGTAATCGAGGATCAGCAGTTCATCGTCTGTCGAGAGATCGACAGGTTCATCCCGAAGGTCCGGTTGTTCCGCGTCAAACAGCGTCGTCAGCGTCCACTGGCGGGCATAGCGATAATGCCAGACGCCACCGCTGTCATCAAGGTAGACCGGCTCGACCTGAAAGCCTTCCGGTGGTGCTTGAAGCAGGGCGCGGGCCATCGATTTGACCACCCTCTGAATCCCTGTCTTGAGATCTTCTCGAAGGGTGGCAGTGACATCGATAAAGAGCTGACGGGCCGGAAGGGGCGCTGGCAGGGATTGGGAAACGGCCAGGGCAAATTCCCGAGCGTCCGTATCCGTAGGCGCATGCCCGACACTATCGGTAAGGCGTTGAATCAGGTCGATAGGGTTGGCTCGCCGCGCGGCGTGACACTGCTCAATGGTGTCGACGTATTGCGCAACACACCGGGCCGGGTGGTGATGGGTCGTGATAAACGCCAAGGCGCGTTGCGCCAGTGCCTTACGCTGATCGGCGTTTTGGTGCTGGATCTCCAGTGCCTCGACGAGTTCTTCCGTCGACAGGCGATCGGGCAGAAGCCATACGGCGTCCGCGGGCAACTCGGCCATGGCGCCGTTGGCATTGACAATCAGCGGCAGCGCGTGGTTCATGCAGTCGAATACGGTGCCGGAGGTTTCCCCCCGGGATCGGGTCCGCAACTGTACCGCCAGGTCGGCAGCGGCGAGATAGTTCCTGAATGTAATCCTGTCTGCCCAACCGGTGATGCGAATCCGTCCCCCAATGCCGCTGTTGGCGATAGCCTCCGAGATTTGTGCGCCGTATTCGCCGCCATCGTTTTCGCCAACAAACACCAGGAAGCAGTGATCCTGGTCGGACAACAGGGATTGTCGCCATGCCTGCAGCAACAGGTGGTTGAGCTTGTTCGGGCCGAGAAGACCGAAGCTGCACACGACGAAATCCCGTTTGTCGAATCCCAGGGCCCGGCGGGCCTTCTGTCGGTCGATGTTTTCGGCAGGGGAACGTGGGAACGGGACGACCGTCCATGGGGGAGAGAGCGATGAAGCGTACCAGCGGCGAGCCAGCTGCCGGGCGTAATGCGAATGGACGATGATGGCGCGAGCATGCTTGATTACGGAAAAATTGCAAGGATATTCTTGAACCAGGGTCGGCGTTTGATCAGGGTTGGCCCGCCGCGCTACGGGCAGATAGCCGTGGCTTTCCAGCAAGGCTCGCGTGAAAGCGGCCTTCGCGTATCCTTTGGATTCCCGAAAGAGTTGCACGTCGCTGAGATAAAAATCGTGCAGGACGACGACGCCCGGGACTTCAACCAAAAGGTCGAACATGTGCCGGTGATAGGGGGAATTTCCGAAGTGGTACAAAACCCTGTCGTATCCGCGGGGGTTTTGCCGGAAGCCGTCAACGGTATTGACGGTGCAGTTCTCACGGATCCAGGCGCAGGAGATTGTTTCCTGATCGGTGATGACTTCAAGATCATAATATCGGGCCAGCTCGGGCAGCAGTTCAGCGCCGTAATCGGCGATGCCCGTCCTTTCGGGCGGCATGGGAGACACATAGGCGAGTTTCGGTTTTTGATCTCGGTATGCCTGGCGGGGCGGCAACTGAACAAAATCCCGCATCTTCCGGCGGAACAGCGCCATCATCGACTCGACCGAGGTCATCGGAAGCGCTTTTTTTTCGGGGTCGACGGCCACGGACGTCACCTGAAGACCCAGGTGTTCGAGCTGGTCGGCAAGAGTGCCGGACTGTGAAACCGTAAAAACAAGACAATGGTCCGCCGACGTTTGGGGTCCGCCACTCTCCTCAAGCGCGGAATCGGCAATTGGGGCCGGTTCCTCAAAACAGAGAATGCTGCAGATTCCCTTGACGGGTTTAACGACGGCGGCGCGGCCAAGATGCGCGGTCGGCGCCGTCAACAATCCGGGCATCAACAGGATGTCGGGCTCAAGGCTGATCAGAAAGGATTCGCGAATCCGTTCAGCGGCGTGGCGGCGCCAATCATCCGATGCACCGTCAATCTCTGGTTCAGGCGCCCACCATACCCGCATTCTTTGGGGCGGGATCTTCCCCTCGAAACTGTCGCGCAAGGGGCGTATCGATTCGGGTAACAGGCTGCTGAAGGCGAGGATGACGGTCTCCCGGACGGTGTTGTCGACAAAGGAATGAAGTAAGGAGAGGAAGCCGTCGCCGGAAAGATGGCAGCATCTGTCGGCCTGAAGCGCCTGCATGTCTATGACGATTCGCATCAGGGCTTCTCCATTGGCGTCTTACCGCTGTTCACGGTTCTGATCATTCTGTAAAATCGACGCTGACGGGGGGAAAGATCGATCGGCGCCTCATCGGGTCTTTCGGCAAGAGACGACGCGGGCGGAGCAGTGATGAAGGCCATGAACCGTGTTTTTATCTTCGGGAAGGGGCTGAGCAGGAACCGGACAACAGACCTTGTTGGCGGTCGACCGTCAAGAAACATCATCAGACGGCGCGACACGCGATGGGGGCGGCTTTCAGGGGCAAACGTCAACCAGGCCCTGCCTGCCTGAACGACCCACCTCAGGAATCGGCCCGCATCCCGCAGGGGCGCAGTTACGCGCCAGCTGCGGCTGGTGTAAATTGCCTCCAACTGCTGTCGGATCTGATGGACTTCCTCCTGAATCCCATGGATCTGCTGCTGCTGGGCGTCGTTTTGCTGGATACCTTGCCGAGCGAGGTCGATGGCAGTTCCCAGATTCCGCTGCACCTGCGCTTCGTAGCGCATGGCCAGGGCATCGGTATCCTGGCCGTAATGCCGTGCAAAAAGATCGTCGAAACGCCCCAGGGCTTCTTGTCCGGCCTGCTTCTGAGCTATGACGGCATAATCGGGGCTGGCGCCTCCAAGAACATCCAAGAGTGCGATATCTCTGTCCGCAGCAAATTCTATTTTTCCGTTCAGACGCAGGATTTTTGTTCGGTGAAAGCCGTGATGCTCGGGGAGAAACGCCAGCAATGAAGGCGGCAATGGCCGTCGATGGGTGGGGTCGAGATAGAAAAAGTTCGTGCCGACGAAAATGTTTTCCGGGTTGGGCGTTTCGAGGATGAGCAGACCGCCGGGCCGCAACGCCCGCAGTCCGTTTTGGACCAACTGGTGAAGGCTGTCAAAAGGCAGATGTTCGACCAGATGAAAGGCGGAAACGATATCGAGACTTTCATTCGATTGTTCGGCCAGACACGTTATCGCGTCGGCCGTTTCCACCGACAGGTCGCGTTCGCGGCAGGCGGCAAGCATCTGCTCGTCAATATCGACTCCCATGGCGGGGATGCCGTGCTCGCGGAGCAGCTCTAACCATTCACCCCGGCCGCAACCAAGATCGAGAATCTTGAGATTCCCATGCAGGCGCCGAAGCGTCTCGACAAAGGGCAGGTAAACCTGGAGACGGCCTTTAATCAGCGTTCGGGGGCCGCGGTGCCGTTCCTCGAAGGCGCGGTAAAAATTGGCGTTCATCGGGAGCATTCCACGGCAGGGGGCAGCCAGCTGGAGCCGATGAATCGGCTGTGGCCCGAATTGACCATGGTAAACATCAGGGCACGGTCCTGCCATTCGTAGTTGTGAAGAACGTGGGTTTCGCTGGTGTGCAGAGCCACTGAAACGGCATAGGTGCCTTCCCCCAGCGCGGCATTGAAGCCAAAGCGATATTCGATGACCTCCTTGGCGTCGAGATGGTGCAGCGTCCGGCCGAGGTAGGCTGTATTGGTTCCATAAATGGTCTGACCGAGGCGATCCTTGATCTGGTAACCGAGCACAACCTCAGGAAGGTCAACCTCCGTCTTGAAGCGGATGCGCAGGGTCACCGGTTGGCCGACGGCGACGACTTCGAGACGACGTTCCTGTTCGTCCAGGAGGGCAATATCCATCAGATGGGCTTCACCGGTGCCGGACAGGGTCCGGGTCTTTCCGTTTTTCTGTTTCAGCTGTTGAACGTGGTATTCTCCACGTTCGGCCAGCATGGCGTTATAGTAATCCATGACGTCTTCGGGTTCGCCTTCCATGGCGATGCGTCCGTCGTTCAGCAGGATGGCCCGGTCGCAGATGGACTGAATGGCCCCTTTGTCGTGGGATACTATCAGCAGGGTAGTGCCCTGTTTTCGGAACCGACGGATGCGGTCGAAACTTTTATGCTGGAAATAGCTGTCGCCAACGGAGAGGGCTTCATCGACGATGAGAATGTCGGGTCGAACGGCGGTGGCGACGCTGAAGGCCAGGCGCATCTGCATGCCGCTGGAATAGATGCGTACCGGCCGATCGATGTCGTCGCCGATTTCGGCAAAGGCTTCGATCTCAGCCATCAGGGATCCGATGACGGCGCTTTGCAGGCCCATCAGCTGAGCGGCCATGAACACATTCTGACGCCCGGTGAAGTCGGGGTGGAAGCCCATGCCCAACTCCAGCAGGCCCGCCGCACGGCCATCGAGGGCGACGCTGCCCCGGGTGGGCATGGTGGTGCCGATGATGACTTTGAGCAAGGTGCTTTTGCCGGCACCGTTGATACCGATGATGCCGACCGCCTCACCCGGTTGTACGGTAAAGTCGACATCCCGCAGCACCCACTTCATTTGATGTCTGGCACCGGAACAGGGAAGTGCCCATTCCGCGAGCCTCGACCATCGGCCCGGGTACACCCGGTAAGCCTTGCTCAGATTGTTCACACGGATGTTTCCCATTGCTGACCGTTTATTCCTGTTGTCTTCCGGACGGACTACAGCTCATCGACCATCTCTCCGGACCGTTTTTGGAACAGACGCATACCAAAGACGCAGAGACCGAGACTGATTACGGTGATCCAGATAAAATCCTGCCAGTCCGGCACGCCGCCGCTGACCAGCACCTTCTGATAGGCTCTCGTGAAAGTGGCCATGGGGTTGAAAACCAGCAGTGCCGTTATCTTGGCCGGCAGGATCGTCGCGGGATAGACAATGGGCGTCAGCCAGAACCAGAACTGCAGAACAATGCCGAATAACTGACCGACATCGCGAAAAAAAACGTTGAGAACGCCGATGATGATCGCCAGGCCGATGGAAAAAAGGACCTGTATCGCTAACACCAAAAATACCGCCAGGTAAGGCCATCCTGGGAAATTGTCGGTGACAACCAAAAACAGCGTGAACAAGCCGAAGATGATGAGAAAGTTAACTCCCGCGGTCAGGATAACGATTACCGGAAGACAGATCCGGGGAAAACTGATTTTCTTGATCAGGTTGGCGTGCTCGAGAAAGACGTTCTGACCCCGACCGACGATTTCGGCGAAGAGCCCCCAGGTCAGAATGCCGGCGCAGAGATATATGCTGTAGCCAAAGGTGGCGTCGACACCCGGCAGTTTAGCGCGCATGATCTGTGAAAATATTACCGCATAGACAACGATCATGGCCAGGGGTTGGAGAATGGTCCAGGCCGCGCCCAGCATGGAATTGCGATATTTCAACTGAAATTCGCGTTTGACGCTGCCGAGCACGAAGCCGCGGTAGATCCAAAGCGCTTTGAGTTGGTTCATGCCGGAATGTTGTCCCGCACGCCATTGCGGTTACCGTCAAATCGGTCGATGCCTGCCGGATTCTGCCCGCTGTCGCTCTTTTTTAACATGACTTTCTTTCGGAATTCATATATAGAATGTCACCTGCTCGAATTCGACATGAAGTTAACTACTATACTGGATCGATTCGCCAATGGCAAGTCCGAAAAAGCAGACATGAAGGCAGCATGAACCATGGGGACCGATCACCTTCAATATATTATCGGAATGGGTCGGCAACGCCCCGACGGCCATCCTGAAAAACGCCAATTACGGAACATGGGGCTCATCCGGAACCTCCAGCCCCCTTCTCCCGATTTTCGATTATCCAACCGAGGTGAACGGTCATGGCGTTGATCGCGGTTGATGTGACCCCCATGAGGCCGGGGGGAGAAAACGGGGGTGTCAAAGTCCTGACCCTGGAGCTGTTGCGGGCATTTCAATATGCCGCCCCGGAGGACAGATTCCTCCTCCTCACGGCCTCGTGGAACCACAGGGAACTTGCCACCTTGGAAGCGCCGAACATGCAACGCCTCCAAGTGCTGGACAGACCCTCGCCAAGGCTTCCTGTTTTGGAGCGATTTCGCGGTCGACTGGGAAGGATCCTCCGGAAGCTGGTCGCCGTCGCAACGTGGAGCGCTGTCAAGAGAATGGCGTCGATGCGGCGGCCCTTGGCGTCTCGCGGTGTGGACCTGCTTTTCTGTCCGTTTACGGCGCTGAATTATTTCGAACCGGGAATTCCGGCTGTATCGGTGATCCATGACATGCAGCACAAGGAGTATCCTCAGTTTTTTCCGGAAGAGGAGATCGTCACTCGGGATATTTTCATGGCGGACGTGCGGGCTCGGGCGAGCCGGATCATTTGTATCTCGGAACATGTCCGGGATTCGGTCCTTCGGCACCTGGATGCGGACCCTAAAAGGACCCATGTCGTCTACAATTGCATTCAATCCCGGCTGGGCGCCCAAATATCCCTGGATACCCGGGAAGCCGAGGCCAGGCGTTTGGGGATTCACATGCGTCCCTATATGGTCTATCCCGCAAATTTTTGGCCTCACAAGAACCACCGGATGCTTCTGACCGCTTATGGCATCTTCCGGCATCGCTGTCCAAAGCCGTCCACGGACCTGGTCCTTACCGGCGCCCTGGAGGAGGAGGAACGTTTTCTCGAAGAGGCCACCCAACGGATGGGGATCCGGGAACACGTCCACTTTTTGGGATTCCTTCCCCAGGAGGTTCTGGACGGTGTTTTGCAAGGGGCGCAATTCCTGATCTTTCCGTCCCTGTACGAAGGCTTTGGCATTCCGGTGGTGGAAGCCATGTCTTTAGGCAAGCCGGTGCTTTGCGCCAACGTCACGAGCCTCCCGGAAATTGCCGGCGAAGCGGCCCTCTTCTTTGACCCCCGGAAACCCGAAGCCATGGCGGCAGCCATGATCCGGATCACCGGCGATCCCGCTCTGGTCGAGGACTTGGCCAATCGGGGAAAACGTCGGGCGGCCGAGTTCCGAACGGAGAGGATGGTTGAGGGGTACTTGGGGGTCTTCAGGGAAGCCCTTGCCCGTCCATCATCCATCGACAACGGGGTCGTTGGTGTGTTCGAGGATGGATGGACCTCGGAAGCGGTCACGATCACCCATGGCGGCGGGTCGGCGGGTCGGTACCTTGAAGTCCTCATCGATGCTCCCCTTGATCTTCCCGGAGGCCGCCGGCGGCTGTCGGTCATGGTCGACGGCAGGACGGTTCGACGAGAGCGGATGGTCAAGGGGGAAACCCGGCGGATTTTACTGCCGCTGCCCGACCGCCCCGGGGAGGTTTCCCTGGTGGTCTCGCCAGGGTTCCAGCCTGCTGAATGCGGGTTGGGGTCCGACACCCGAAGGCTCGGACTGCTCTGCCGGGCCTGCCGCGTGGTTTCTCCGGACGGGGAGAACATATCATTACTGAAAGGAATGTCGCCATCATGAAGCCGTCCGTCACGATCGTAACCCCATCCTACAATCAGGCAGCCTTTATCGAACGGACGATCCGGAGCGTTCTGAACCAGAACATTCCCGGACTGGAGTATATCGTCGTCGACGGCGGAAGCCGGGACGGCACCGTCGATATTCTGAAACGTTACGAAAATTACATTCAATGGACTTCGAGGCCCGACAACGGGCAGGCCGACGCGGTGAACAAAGGCATCCGGAGATCCCATGGCGAGATCATCGGGTGGCTGAACAGCGATGACGTTTATTACGACGGGGCAATCGAGGCTGTGCTCGATTTTTTTGCCGCCCGACCCGATGTGGATATTCTCTATGGGGACGCGCATCATATCGACGCGGAAGACCGGATTATAGAGCCGTATTACACCGAGGACTGGGACTATGAAAGGCTTAAGGACATCTGCTTCATCTGCCAGCCGTCGGTCTTTTTCAGGCGACGGCTGGTGGACAGGGTAGGGCTTCTCGACGACCGTCTCCAGTACTGCATGGATTATGAATACTGGCTCCGCATCGGCCGAACGACGCCATTTGCGCGTCTGGATCGCTTTCTTGCCGGATCGCGGATGTATCCCCAAAACAAGACCCTTGGCTCGAGAGGGGCCGTCCACCGGGAAATGAACGACATGCTCAAGGCAAGACTCGGATATGTCCCGGTCAAATGGATTTACGGATTTGCGCATGTCGTTGCGGAACAGCACGAATATGACCGGGCCAACCCTCTGGAAAACCTCCGGTTTGCCGCGCTGCTGGCATACTGGTCCCTCTATGGATTCGTTCACTGGGAGAAACGAATTTCACGACGGGATGTCAACACCCTGGCGGGCTGGATCGGGGGATCGATAAAACGTCTTCTCCGCCGGCATCGGATGATGCGGAGGGAAGGGGAGACGGGATGAAAATCGGTTTTGACGTCAGCCAGACCGGTAGTCGGAAGGCCGGATGCGGGTTTGTGGCGGATTCCCTGATCACGGCATTGACGCGTCTCGATCCGGAGAACGCTTATATTCTCTACCCGCACTTTGGCGGAGATTTTCGTGACCCCGATGCCCTCAGGACCACGCGGCGGATTGACCGAGCCAACGTCAGTCGGATTCCCGTGGGCCGGACGTCCCTGGAAGGAAAACGATTCTGGAGGGAAATGACCCCTGAAAAGGAGGTGTCACTCGGGAGCCCGGACATCATTCACGCCAACAACTTTTTTTGCCCGATCGGTTTGTCCCACGCCCGGCTGGTCTATACCCTTCATGACATCAGTTTTCTGCGATATCCGGAATTCACCACCGAACAGAATCGATGGATCTGTTTCAACGGGGTCTTCAAGGCGTCCCTTTACGCGGATGTTGTCCTCGCCGTTTCGACCTACTCCCGGGAGAGTTTTCTGGATGTTTTTCCTCATTACCCCCCTGAACGCATCGAGGTCATTGAACTGGGGAGTCGGTTTGCCCCCGATAGGCCTCTCACGCGTCCCTCGCCCCCGGAATTGTCGAGACGCTTTGGTGCCGGTTTCTGGTTGAGCGTGGGGACCCTCGAGCCCCGAAAGAACCTCCGACGGATGCTGAGAGCCTTTGCCGAATACAGGCAGGGCACCGACGACCCGTTGCCGTTGGTCCTCGCCGGCGGCCGGGGATGGATGGAGGAGGACCTGGAAACCTATATCGGCGCCCTGGGCCTCACAAACGATGTGACGCCTTTAGGGTATGTTTCGGACGATGAGCTGGCCTGGCTCTACCGGAACTGTCATGCCTTTGTCTATCCTTCTCTGTATGAAGGGTTCGGTCTGCCCGTTCTGGAAGCCATGACCCTCGGGGCCGCGGTTATCACCTCGAACGTGAGCAGTCTGCCCGAGGTCGCAGGCGATGCCGCGTTGTATGTTGATCCGTCGAACACGTCGGACATTACCCGTGCGTTTAAACGCCTGGCGGGCGACGGCGATCTGCGGGAACGGTTAAAAGCCATGGCCGTCGAACAATCCCGGAAGTTTTCCTGGGAACGAAGCGCGGCCCGGATTCTGGCCGTTTACCGTCGGCTGATGGCATCGGTTTGACATGTCGAGATCCGCGGTGATGAACATCGGCGTCGATGCCAGGCCCCTCAGCTATCGGCTGACGGGCATCGGTTTTTACCTTAAATCTCTCCTGGACGAGCTTCAGGTCGTCGACCCGGTCAACCGTTACGTGCTGATCTCGAACACGGCCGTGCCCTATGACCTCCGAAACCCCAACTGGTCTAAATACGAAGGCCGATCCGCCCGGAGCCTGACGAGCACGCCGTGGATGCAATGCTTCGCTCCGTCTCTGTGCCGCCGACTGAGGTTGGATGTTTTTTGGAGTCCAAGGCATCATCTCCCCGTCTTTTTGCCGCCGGATGTCCGGCGGATCGTGACGATCCATGATGTCGTTCACCTCCGTTTCCCCGAAACCATGCCGCTCCAGGGCTTCCTGATGGAGCGTCTGCTGATGCGACTCTCCCTGGCTTCAGCGGATCGCGTTGTCGCCGTTTCCCATGCGACGCGCTCGGAGATCCTGAGACGGTATCGCGTCGCCCCCGGCAAGGTCCGGACGGTTCACTCGGGCGTACCGCCCTTTCCTCCGTCGGATGAGGAACGGCCGGCTTTTCTCCGGCCGAACAAATATTTCCTGTTTGTCGGCACCCTTGAGCCCCGGAAGAATTTCGAAAGAATATTCGAGGCTTTCGAACGAATTGGAGCTGCGGATCAGGGAATTCATCTCGTCATTGCCGGTGCGTCGGGATGGAAAAATGCGTCGTTCATCCAAACGCTCGAATCACATCCCTTACGACCGTTTGTCCATTTTACGGGTTACGTTTCCAGGGGGATACTTCGAGGTCTTTATGAAAACGCCCTGGGGTTGGTCTTTCCATCCCTCTATGAAGGGTTCGGGTTTCCCATCCTTGAAGCCATGACGACGGGTGCGCCCGTGATGACGTCAAATACCGCTTCCATGCCCGAAATCGCCGGGGGTGCGGCGCTGCTGGTGAACCCGTACGACGTGGGAGAGATCGCCCGGGCTATGGAACGGCTGGTTGGAGATGCTGAAATGAGAAAAACCCTGATCCGGCGGGGCCGGACGCGGTCGACAGCTTTCGAGTGGCGTCGGGCCGCGCTTGAGATGTCAAGGTTATTCAAAGAGGTAACATGTCATTGAAGGTTCTGCAGATATATAAGGACTATTATCCCCCGGTGAGGGGAGGTATCGAAGGGCATATCAACCTCCTCGCCACCGGCCTGAAACGGCGGGGTATCGAGGTCTCCGTCCTGGTGTCCAACACACGGTTTCGCGTGGTGAAGGAGGAGATCGACGGTATCCGGGTTGTCCGGGCGCCCCAGGTGGGCCGATTCGCCTCGGCGCCTCTCAACATGACCTTCTTTCATTGGCTGAGAAAACTGGGAAAGGACGCGGATGTCCTCCACTTCCATTTTCCCAATCCAACCGCCGAGTTGTCATACCTCATATCCGGCCTCAACCGTCGGGTCATTGTCACCTATCACAGCGATATCGTCCGGCAGGCGGTACTGGGAAAAATCTATTCCCCATTCTTGAAACGTTTTCTCGACCTGGCCGAGACGGTCATCGCGACTTCCCCTATATATCTGAATTCCTCGAGGGTCCTCCATCGATATCGCCATAAATGCCGGGTGATCCCTTTGGGAATCGATCTGTCCCGTTTTGCTCCGGAGAAAGCGAATGCGGCATCCATCGCCCAACTGCGGCGCACATATCGGCGGCCGATTATACTGTTTATCGGTCGATTCCGGTATTATAAAGGGATCCATACGCTCATCGAGGCCATGAAGGAGGTCGACGCCGTTCTTCTGCTCATCGGGACAGGGCCTCTTGAACAGGCGCTTCGGGATCAGGTAGCCGCCCTATCCCTGGAAACCAGGGTAAGGTTTCTTGGAGAGATTTCCGATCAGGATCTGGTGACCTACCTCCACGCGTGTGACCTTTTTGTGCTGCCGTCCATTCTTCGAAGCGAGGCCTTTGGCATTGTTCAAATTGAGGCCATGGCATGCAAAAAGCCCGTCATCAGCACCGAGATCATGAGCGGAACGTCCTATGTCAACCAAAACGGCAAAACCGGACTGATCGTTCCCCCTTTCGATGCCGGCGGAATGGCCGCTGCCATCAACTGGATGCTGGCGAGGCCCGACGTGCGTGACGCCTGCGGGAAGGCCGGATACGAGCGGGTCAGAAGCCATTTTTCCAGTGAACGGATGGTTGACCGGATCCTGTCGCTTTACCGGGAGAGTCCTTCCCTGACCTCGGGGAAGTAAATGAATCCATAAAAACTTGCAATAAGGATGGCCAACAGAAAACCATGGACGAGACCGCCGATAAACCATGTTACGCAGGGATCTTGAGGTGCGGTCAGACACCGGGATTTATTGAAAAAGAACGCGCCGGGCGCAATGAATGGAAAGGTGGAAAACGATGGCTCTCGAAAAGCGCATTCAAATCGATCTGTTGATGCACAAGGGCGTGAGGATCCCGAACCCCGACAGCGTGGTCATCGGCCCGGAGGTCGATATCGACCGGATCTCGGGAGATGGTGTCACCCTCTGGGCCGGTACCAAGATATTCGGGAAATCGACCCTCATCCTTCGAGGGGCGGAGATTGGCTACGAGGCCCCAACGACCCTGGAGGACTGCCGTATCGGTCCGGAGGTCCGTCTAAATGGCGGGTATTTCAGCGGGGCGGTGTTCCTGAAAGGGGTTTCCACCGGATCGGGAGCCCATGTCCGCGAAGGGACCATCCTTGAGGAATCGGCGAGCATTGCTCACACCGTCGGTCTGAAGCAGACGATCCTTTTTCCGTTCGTCACCCTGGGCAGCCTCATCAATTTTTGTGACTGCCTGATGGCCGGCGGGACAGGAAAAAAAGACCACAGCGAGGTGGGGAGTTCCTATATTCACTTCAATTATACTCCCAACCAGGACAAAGCGACGGCTTCTCTTCTGGGAGATGTTCCCCGCGGCGTGATGCTGCGGGAGCGCCCCATATTTCTGGGCGGGCAGGGGGGACTGGTGGGACCCTGTCGATTGGCCTTTGGGACGGTGATCGCCGCAGGCTGCGTCTACCGTAAGGATGAAATGCGGCCGGGCAGGCTTCTCGTAAGCGGGGCGCCTCGGGGGGCAAGCACCCCGTTCGCCTCGGGCGCTTATCCAGGCATCCGGCGGGTGTTCGTCAACAACATGACCTACATCGGCAATTTGATTTCGCTGATGCAGTGGTACCGCTTTGCCCGCGTCCTGTTTCTCTCGGTCGATTTCCCTCAAGCGTTACTGGACGGGATGATCGCCGTGCTCAACGCGGGCATCGACGAGCGTCTGACCCGGATGCGGGCCTTGGCGGCAAAAATGCCTGGTGCAATCGATGCCTATCGGACCGGTGCCAGAGATAAGGCATCCCCGCGGCTCTTGGAGCAGAAGCGCGCGCTATTCGAGCGGTGGTCCGAGGTGGCCGGAACAGTTGAAACCGCACGTGGATGGGGGGGAGAAGAGCGTTTGCGAGATGCGTTCCTGGAGGACCTGGAGGGCGTGGCGGGGCGCTGGGGGAAGGATTATGTCCCGGCGATTCGAGCGCTGAGCCCTTCCGCGGCAGGGGCGGGGACGCGTTGGCTCGACGGGATCACCTCGGCGGTGATGGATCGCGCTCTCGCCGTCGTTCCCGAGATGGGGCCGCCGCAATAGCGGTTCCCATGGGGGGTGATGTGTCTTTTGTATCTCAAGACAAACAGGGAATCATGAAAAGGTCTGATGATATGGGGCAACTTTTTGGCACCGACGGCATTCGGGGGGTCGCCAATCGGTATCCGATGACGTGCGAGATGGCGCTGAACGTCGGGCGCGCAGTAGCATCCTATTTTTCAAACGGCGTCCGGCGGCCCAAAATCATCGTCGGGAAGGACACGCGGCTTTCCGGCGCGATGCTGGAGCATGCCATGGTGTCTGGCATCTGTTCCGCCGGGGGAGAAGCCGTCCGGGCCGGCGTGCTGCCGACGCCGGGCGTGGCGTGTTTGACGGTTCTGGAGAAGGCCGACGCCGGGGTCATGATTTCGGCTTCCCACAACCCCTTTCAGGACAACGGGATCAAGATTTTCGGAAGCGACGCCTTCAAGCTCTCGGATGAGGCCGAGGCCGACATGGAGGCGCTTATAGAGCGGGAAGGCCATCTGAGGACCTTGTGTGAGTCCATTCAGGATGTGGGGGGTGACACAGCCATGGACGACCCGGAGGAACGGTACCTCCGGTTCCTCTTGTCCGCTCTTCCCGAGGGGTTTGGTCTGGAGGGTGTGAAGCTGGTGCTGGATTGTTCGAACGGCGCGACATTTCGGGTGGCGCCGTCGATCTTCAGGAGGCTGGGTGGGGAGGTGACGGCGCTCTTCATCGCCCCCGACGGCCGGAACATCAATGACGGCTGCGGCTCCCAGCATCCTGAAAAACTGGCCGAGCGGGTAATCGCGACAGGTGCGGATATCGGCCTTGCCTTCGACGGCGACGGCGACCGATTGATCGCCGTCGACGAGACGGGGGAGGTGGTCACCGGGGATAGGATGCTTGCCATATGCGGCGGTTACCTGAAGCAAAAGGGAATGCTGCCCAACCAACTCGTGGTCAGCACGGTGATGAGCAATATTGGGTTGGCCATGGCCTTCAGGGAAATGGGGATTGTCCATCGGAAAACCGATGTGGGGGACCGGCATGTCGTGCAGGAGATGCGCCGATCGGGGGCGGTGTTGGGAGGGGAGGATTCGGGCCACATGATCTTTCTCGACCGCCATACCACGGGCGACGGTATCTTGACCGCTCTTCGGTTGATGGAAGTGATCAGAGATTCCGGAAAGCCGCTGTCGCAGCTGAAGCGGATTATAACGATCTATCCCCAGATTCTGATGAATGTCGCGGTTTCTTCCAAGCCGCCCATCGAGACGGTTCCGACCATTGCCTCGGCCGTTGCCGAGGTCGAAAACGTGCTGGGGGATCAGGGGCGGGTGCTGGTTCGATATTCAGGGACTCAGCCGCTTTGTCGGGTGATGATCGAGGGGCCGACGGAGGATGAGATCCGGCGTTATTGCAGCCGGATTACAGAAGCGGTCAAGGAGTCTTTAGGCGGATGAAAAACAGCGGATCCTCCGGGGCCTGCCGCGGAGGATCCCGATGCTTCCCGTCGTCGGGTTAAAGCGAATTCTCCGATCCGCAAATGACGCTTAATCCCTGCTGCCGCCGAAAATCCTGAGCAACATCAGAAAGAGGTTGATGAAGTCGAGATAGAGGGAGAGGGCGCCCAGGATGGCACCCTTTCGCAGGACGGCGCCGTCAAGGCCATCGGGCTGCGTCATGGCCATGTGTTTCAGCTTCTGGGTGTCGTAGGCCGTGAGACCCACGAACAACAGGACGCCGATGTAACTGATGACCATGGCCATGCCAGAGCTTTGCACGAACATGTTCACGACTGAAGCGATGATGATGCCGATAAGCCCCATCATCAGGAAGCCACCCATGGATGTGAGATCCCGCTTGGTCATCATGCCATAAATGCTGCATGCCAAAAACGTCCCGGCGCAGATGAAAAAGGTCGAGGCGATGGACGACGCCGTATATGCGAGAAAAATCACCGACAGCGTCAGGCCGTTCAGAACCGCGTATAGAATGAAAAGCGCCGTCGCCGTGGATGCCTGCATCTTGTCGACCCTTGCGCTAATGGAAAAGACCAGCACGAGCTCCGCGATGATCAGGCCGAAAAAGAGCAGCCGGTTTCCGAAAATGAGTTGCATCATCGCCGGGCTGTTTGCCACCGTGAAGGCGGTAATACCGGTAAGCCCCAGCCCGACCGCCATCCAGTTGTAAACGCTCTGAATGAATGAATTGACCCTGACTTGCGGTAAGGCTCTTTCATGAGTATACTGCATTGATTCCTCCTGTTGAAGTTAACGTGACAAATCACTTTTTTGAACCGGAATATAACATGGAATTGCTTTTTTTCAAGACAAATCGGACCGATTTTCGGCAAGATGACCAAGATGTAATACGGTTTCGGATTTCAGACGCCAGGTTGTAATGGAGGGTGTGCGTTGGGATGGAAATGACGTCGGAGCAGTTGTTTGAAGCGTTGAAGGCGGCGGCGGAACGGCTGGGGGTTCGGGTAACTGAAAAGAGCTTCAGGAACGTGGGTATTCCGGTGGAGAGCGGTCTTTGTAAGGTCAGAGGGAGGAAGATGTTTATTCTCGACAGAAACAAAGCCCTCCGTGAAAAGATCAGACTGCTGGGTGAATGCCTGGCCGAACTGCCCAACGAACAGGTCTTCATGATGCCGTTCACGCGGGAATACATCGAGGGCCTGAAAAGAGACGGATGAATCGCTTTCTGATAAAAGTTTACATAATATCCATTATCAGACATTGTGGATGCCGCCAAAGTTATTGAATAGCGCCGCCAAGTATGCTAATGATGGCGCTCCGCAATGCAACCGCGTGTTAACCGCGACACGTCGGACATTATTGAAACCGAAGGGAGGATGCGGCACGGACGTATCCGAGATTGACGATGCAGGCTGAGTTGCAACGAAAAATCTACACGGTCTCGGAACTGACCGCCGACATCAAACATCTTCTCGAAGAACGGTATCCGTTCGTCTGGATCTCCGGCGAGGTATCCAACTTTCACGTACCGGCATCCAAGCATTTTTACTTTACTTTGAAGGATGAAAAATCTCAGATCAACGGGATCATGTTCCGCGGCCAGAACCGAAACCTGAAGTTCATGCCCGAGGACGGCATGAGTGTCGTCGGCCTGGGACGGATCAGCGTTTATGAACCCCGCGGGAGCTACCAGATCATCTTCGAATATCTGGAACCCCGCGGCATCGGCGAGCTGCAGATCGCCTTTGAGCAGCTCAAATCCGGGCTTGCCGCCGAGGGCCTTTTCGACGATACCCACAAAAAGCCGATTCCCTTTTTGCCGCGGAACATCGGGGTGGTCACCTCGGGCACCGGCGCAGTGGTTCACGATATCATCAAGGTTGCCCATCGCCGCTTTCCAGGGGTGGGTATCCGCATCGCTCCCGTCAAGGTCCAGGGTGCCGGTGCCGAGGATGAGATCGTTCGGGCTATCGCCTTGCTGAACCGGCGGGCGAGCGACGTTGATACCATCATTTTGGCCCGGGGCGGCGGATCTCTCGAGGATTTTCAGGCCTTCAATTCCGAAGCCGTGGCAAGGGCCGTGTTCGCATCAGACGTCCCCGTCATTTCCGGCGTGGGCCACGAAACCGATTTTACCATTGCCGACTTTGTCGCCGATCTCAGTGCCCCTACGCCATCGGCTGCGGCGGAGATGGCCGTGCCGATGAAATCGGAGCTCGTCGGCAAAAACATGGATCTTGCCGGTAAGCTGTTTCGGTGGACCCAGCGATACATCACCGAAAAACGACAGCACCTGGAAGAGATCTCCCGACGACTCGTCCACCCGAGGCGGCGGATCGAGGACCTCCGGCTGCGTCTGGAAGACCTGACGAATCGGTTTGTCGCGCGCTGCCGTGAGAAGTTGGGTCGGCAAAGGGAGCGCCTGAACTGGCAGCATCACCGCTTGCGGGTGAAGGCACCGACGGAACGGGTCAGACAGCTGGCGATGGCCCTCGATCGATCCCGATGCGCCCTTGCCGAGGCCGTCCGGCTTCGTGCCGGGGCGGAGCGGATGCGAATCGAGGAGCTTCAAGGCCGTCTTGAGACCCTGAGTCCGACGGCGGTCCTGAAGCGCGGGTACAGTATTACACAGACGGTTCCGGGGGCTAAAATCGTGCGGAATGCGGGTCACGTCACGATCGGCCAGGCCCTGGATGTGCGGGTTGCCGTCGGCGTCATTCGATGCCGCGTGGAAGAGAGGTTTGAAATTGACGACGAAACAGACGTTTGAAAAGGCCATGGGTCAGTTGGAGGACATTGTCCGAGAGCTGGAATCCGGGGATCTGACGCTTGAAAATGCTATGAAAAAATTCGAGGAAGGGATGAAGCTCTCTAAATATTGTTCACGGCTGCTGGATGAGACGGAAAAAAAGATCACGCTGTTGATGGCTGATGAGGACGGCAACATCCAAGAGAAACCCCTTGATGAAGGATCGGATTGAGCGTGCTTGAAACCATCAACTCCCCGACGGACCTTAAACGCCTGAAGATATCCGAACTCTCCGTTCTGGCCGATGAGATCCGGAAGGTGATCGTGGACGTCGTTTCGCGAAATGGGGGCCATTTGGCCTCCAGTCTGGGTGCCGTCGAGCTGACCATAGCCCTCCATTACGTGTTCGATACCCCTCGGGACAGGATCGTCTGGGACGTAGGCCACCAATCTTATGCTCACAAGCTCTTGACCGGCCGACGGGAAAATTTTCGAACCCTCCGACAATATCAGGGGATCAGCGGCTTTTCCAAACGGAGCGAAAGTCCTTACGACGCCTTTACCACGGGGCACAGCAGCACCTCCATTTCCGCGGGTCTGGGCATGGCCTGTGCCAAGCGCTTGAAACAAGATGCCGCCAAGGTGATCAGCGTTATCGGGGACGGCTCCATGACTGCGGGACTCGCCTATGAAGGCCTCAATCAGGCCGGTGGCCTCCACAAGGATGAAAACATGCTCGTTGTCCTAAACGACAACGATATGTCCATATCCCGCAACGTGGGCGCCCTCTCTTCTTTCCTTAGCCGGACATTCTCTGCTAAATACCTGCAGGGGTTTCGAAAGGATTTCGGAGAGTTTTTGAGATCTCTGCCGAAAATCGGCGATGATATGTATCAGCTGGCCAAACGATCCGAGGAATCCTTTAAAACATTCGTGACGCCGGGGATGCTGTTCGAGGCCTTCAACTTCGATTATTTTGGTCCCATCAATGGCCACCGATTGAGTCATTTGATCGATATCCTGAAAAATATCAAATTACTCAATGAACCGGTTCTTTTGCACGTCACCACCCAAAAAGGCAAGGGGTATGGGCCGGCGGAAAAAAATCCGGTCTATTTTCATGGCGTCGGTTGTTTCGAGGTCAAAACCGGGAACTGCATTTCCACCGGTCTTGCAATTCCTACCTACACTAATGTTTTCGGCGATACGATGGTGAGCCTTGCTGAAAAGGACGACAGAATCGTGGCGGTGACCGCCGCCATGCCCGAGGGTACTGGGCTCGCCAAGTTCGCCGAGGCTTTCCCGGAGCGCTTTTTCGATGTGGGCATTGCTGAACAGCACGGCGTCACCTTTGCCGCCGGCATGGCCGTCGAAGGGTATCGGCCGGTGGTGGCCATCTATTCCACCTTCCTGCAGCGGGCTTACGACCAGATTCTCCACGACGTTTGTCTCGAGGGTCTCCCCGTCGTGTTCGCCATTGACCGGGGCGGCATTGTGGGCGAGGACGGCGCTACCCATCATGGTCTGTTCGATCTTTCTTTTCTGAGGAGCCTTCCCAATATGGTCTTGATGGCTCCCAAAGACGAAAATGAGCTCCGGTGCATGCTGGTGACGGCGTTGTCCCACAACGGTCCTATCGCGTTTCGGTATCCCCGCGGAAACGCTACAGGGGCGGCTTTGGTCGATCCGATCCGGCCCTTGCCCATCGGCACGGCCGAGATCCTCGAGGATGGTGACGACGTCGTGCTTCTGGCCATTGGAAGACCTGTTCTGGATGCCCTGGATGCCCGCCGCTGGCTTGCCGCTGAGGGCATTGGCGCCGCCGTCGTTAACGCTCGCTTTGTGAAGCCCATGGACATCGACCTTATCGGGGCTTTGGTTCAAAAAGTTCGGAGGGTGGTGACGGTGGAAGAGAATGTCCGTCAGGGCGGTTTCGGCGGCGCGGTGCTCGAGGGCCTGAACGATGCCGGTATATCGGGATTTCGCATGGTGCGCGTGGGTATTCGGGACCAATTTGTCGAGCACGGCTCCCAAAAGCTTCTCCGAAAAAAGCACGGCATCGATACCGACGGGATTGTCGAAGCCGCCCGGCGGGTCTGCGGTCTTCCACCTTCGGGAGCGTCTTGATGGCGGCCGACAAACAGCGGCTGGATCTCCGCGTTGTGGCGTTGGGGATGGCCGAAAGCCGTCAGCGGGCCCGGGCCCTCGTCATGGCGGGCAAGATCCTGGTCAATGGTGTTCTCGTGGACAAGCCGGGAGCAGTCGTCTCCATGTCAGACCCTATCCGGATGAGGGGGGAGGACATCCCCTATGTCAGCCGCGGGGGGCTGAAACTGGCGGCCGCGCTGGCGGCTTTCGACGTTTCAGTTAGCGGCAGGGTCTGTCTGGATGTTGGGGCATCCACCGGCGGTTTTACCGACTGCCTCCTTCAGCATGGGGCGGCCCACGTCCATGCCGTCGATGTCGGGTATGGCCAGCTGGCCTGGAAGTTGCGGGAAGATCCTCGGGTGACCGTTGTCGAGCGCACCAACATCCGTCTCATGGATCCGTCGGTTCTGCGCTGTCCGGTCGATCTGGCGACCATCGACACCGCCTTCATTTCCCTCAAAATTGTCGTGCCGGCAGTCCTCAGGTTCATGAAACCGGAAGGTGTGCTTCTGGCCCTGATCAAGCCTCAGTTCGAAGTGGGAAAAGGAAACGTCGGAAAAGGCGGCGTTGTTCGGGATGCCGGACTTCATGCCCAGGTCATCGAGACCCTTTCCACCTTTTTCGAGGAGATTGGACTCATCCCGGAAGGCGTAATCCCCTCCCCTCTCCTTGGGCCCAAGGGCAACCGGGAGTTCGTCATTTTGCTCAAAATCCCTGCGTCCCGATGGAATTCGTCTTGATTTTTCGATATAAAACATATAAGAATTAATGATTTAGGGGGTAAATTTGAATTTTTCCATAAATTCAAAAAATAATCCAGAGAGGAGTTTAAATGGCTGAAGTAGTTGATAAACTGAGAAATATCGCTCTGGTTGGGCACGGCGGCGCCGGCAAGACATCCTTGGCTGAGGTGATGTTGTTTGACGCCGGTGTGACCAATCGAATCGGACGCGTGGAAGACGGCAACACCACCATGGATTTTGAGCCCGAGGAACTGAAGCGGACTTCGAGTATCTCAACCGGGTTGCATCAATTAACATGGAAAAAGCACACGGTCACATTGCTCGACACGCCCGGGGATCAGAATTTCTTCACCGATACGAAGCTGTGTATGGAAGCCGCCGACGGCGCGGTTTTCGTTGTCGACGCCGTGGACGGCGTGAGGGTTCAGACCGAGCAGGGGTGGTCGTTTGCCGAGTCCTTTAACATGCCATCCGCGATTTTGATCAACCGGCTGGATCGCGACCGCTCCGATTTTCAGCGGACGATCCAGGACATCCAGGATAATTTCGATGCCCCCAAACCGATCCTGCTTCAGTTGCCCATCGGCAGTGTGGCGGACTTCAAGGGCGTTATAGACCTGATCGCCATGAAAGCTTGCCTGTACGATGCCGAGGGACAAATGACGGCGACGGAGATCCCGTCGGACATGCAGGAAGCGGCCGAGGCCGCCCGCGAGGAACTGATTGAGAACGTGGCTGAGGCGGACGACGCGCTCATCGAACGGTATCTCGAGGGCGAGGTCCTATCCGACGACGACATCAAAGCGGCACTTCGCAAAGGGACCCTCTCCCGGATGTTTGTGCCCATGCTCTGCGGATCGGCCTTCGCCAACATCGGTATTAACCTGTTCATGGATTTCATCGTGAACGTGATGCCCTCCCCCGAGGATCGCGGCCCCAGGCTCGGCAAGCACCCCCACAAGGATCAGGAGGCTGAACGCCTCCCCTCCCCCGATACGCCATTTTCTGCTTTTGTGTTCAAGACCATTGCGGATCCTTATGCCGGCCGTCTAAACCTGTTTCGAGTCGTATCCGGGACACTGGGCAGCGACGGGACCTTTTACAACAGCACCAAGGACACCAAGGAGCGGTTCAACCAGCTGCTGACGGTCTTGGGAAAGGAGCAGAAGCCGGCCAAGGGAGCCGTTCCCGGCTCTATCCTGGCAGTGGCAAAATTGAAAGAGACCTTTACTGGTGACACCTTGTGTGACGATGGGAACAAGGTTATCTTCAAATGCGCCGAACCGTTGCCCACCCTGATCTCCTTTGCCGTTTCAGCTAAAAACAAGGGCGACGAAGACAAGGTTTTCAGCTCCCTCACCAAGATCATGGAAGAGGACCCCGGCCTCAAGCTGGACCGCAACTCCCAGACCAAGGAGATTCTTTTGTCGGGCAGGGGGCAGGTCCACATCGAGGTGGTAGTCGAAAAGCTCAAGCGGAAGTTCAACGTGGAGGTGGCCCTCAACCTGCCCAAGGTTCCCTACAAGGAGACCATCAAGAAGAAGGTTCGGGTTCAGGGGCGACACAAGAAACAGACCGGCGGCCACGGCCAGTTCGGAGACTGCTGGATTCAGATGGAACCGTTGCCCCGGGGCGCCGGCTTTGAATTTGTTGATGCCATCGTTGGTGGCTCCATCCCCAAGACCTATATCCCTGCTGTTGAAAAGGGGGTGATCGAGGCCGCCGAACGAGGCATGCTGGCAGGCTTTCCATGCGTCGATTTCAGGGTGACCGTGGACGACGGTTCCTACCACACTGTCGACTCATCGGAAATGGCCTTCAAGATCGCCGGCGCCCTGGCCTTTAAGAAAGCCGTGGAGCAGGCCAAGCCGGTACTCCTCGAACCGATCATGAACGTGACGGTGGTGACCCCCGACGAATACATGGGCGATATCATGGGAGACCTTAACGGTCGCCGCGGCCGGGTCATAGGCATGGACACCGAGGGGAAGAACCAGGTTATCAAAGCCCAGGTGCCCTTGGCGGAATTCCTGACCTACGCGCCCGATTTGAGATCCATGACCGGTGGACGGGGAATGTACACGATGGAATTCTCTCATTACGATGAGGTTCCCGCTCAGTTGGCGGAAAAGGTGATCGAGGAAGCCAACAAAGAAAAGGAATAAGACCCCAGCCGGTTTATTCGCTTGATGGCCTTTGGCGGTGCGCCGGGGAATCCCCTTCACGGGAAGGGGGCTCCCCGGCGTTTTTGTTGGCGGTGTTAATAGCGCAGAGGGTTGCGGCTACGGTGCCATAAGCCGGCGCGATGAACCAGCCCAGTATCGGGATGATCAAAAGGAGCATGAACCCCATCCCGACGCCCGTGACCAAGGCACGGTGCCTCCTGGTGAAACGAACACGATCCCTCACCGCGTAATTTTTCCGTTCCAGGGTATAGTCGAACAAGGCGCAACCGTTGAAATAAGCCTGGATCAGAAAGATGAACGTCGCGGAAAGCACGGCGCCTGCGATGGGGATCAGAATCATCAACCAGGCCGAGAGAACCAGCAGGATCATCCGGATCAGATTTCGAAAGCTCAGGTGAAGCCCCCGAAGAACGTCTTTCAGCAGCTGTCGGATCTGAAACGGCGTGTCAGGACCGCCAAAAACCTTTTTTTCCGTAGCTTCTGAAAGATATCCCAATACCGGCGAAAAAAGAATCAGCACCACGGGTTGGTAGAGGATATACCCGCTGAGAAACAGGAGGCCCCACAGCAGCAAGTGGGTGACGGCTGGCAAGAAGCCCCATTTCATGAATTCGGGAAGGTAATTCTGATGAATGTGGGCGGCGATGCCGCCGAAGTAGAAACTGCCGATGCTGAGAAGGGCAATAAAAAAACCGAAACTCATCATCCCCGGCAGGATCATGTAGGGCCAGAGGCGGTGGTGCAGAATGGCTCGATGTGCCTTGGGGTAATACCCCAGCGCGGTCAAGAGGGATGATATGGCCATGTATTCCTCATACCGTGAGGTTGCAGTGTTGAATGGCGCTTTCGTCGAGCATCCGGGGAAGTCCCCCCCTCTCGGAAGGAATGAACCCGAAAGATTTTTGCCACACCTCATCGTCCTCCATGCAGAAATAGACCGTCACCTTGGGGGCGATCCGCCTGAGGGCGTCGTAGATGCGTCGGTAGAGGTGGATCCGGAGGGGTTTGAAATAGCGCATCTTGTCGTCGATGCCTGGGATGAACTCGCCGTAGGCAATGGTTGAGTCCGGAAACCGCTGCTGAATGGTCGGTTTCAAAGGGGGCATGAAGCGAAAGGAGCCGATACTGATCCAGACGACGTTTTCCGGAGAGACATGTTGAAAGATGCGCTCTACGACCTTTTCATACGCTTCCTCGCAGCCGTCATAGACGATCATGGGATCGAAATGGAAGGCCACGGGATATCCCCAGGACTCACAGGCCGCTGCCGCCCGCAGCCTTGCCGTGAGCGCGGCGGTGCCGCGTTCGTTTTGCTGGATCACCGTCTCGGTGTTGACGGACCACGCCGCAATGGTTTTGCGACAATGGTCCAGATCCTTCAGGGCGTTAACGGCGGTTGTTTTGGTTTTAAGTTCCAATACCGAATGGGTTTGACCGGCGAATTTGGGCACCAGCAGCCGGGATAGGTCGGTCCAAAATTCCCAGATCATGCTGTCGGTGAACTCGCCCGTTCCGATGCGGCGAAACGTTTTTTGGGCGAAGTGCCGATCCAATTCGTGGTGCATGTCGTCATGGTTGACGAAGTATTGCAGCACCGGCGGATGAAAATAGGACTGCAGAATGCAGTAGGCGCAATCCATGGTGCAGAAGGTTCCCACATGAAGGATCATGTAATCGCAACATCGGTAATGGCGGGTTCCGGGACATTTTCGGATGAAGGGTCCGCGGTTCCGGGTGAGGAACAGGACCTCCTTTCCCTTTTGAACCGGATCGTCATCAGCGGAAACCACCTCATAAACCTCCCGGGCTCCCGACACGATCACGGCGGGAACAGGGTGTCTCGATTGAATGAAAGCGACCGTGGGGTGATCGGCCACTTCCCGGTCGATATAGATCTGGGCTACGGGCAAGGTCGCCTTCTCCTTGCTTATTCCGCCAAGTGGCAGACCAGGTCCGCAACCATTCGATAAACAAAGTCCGATGCCTCCTCCATGGTCAATTTGCTCATGTTGAGCACCACATGATAGAGTTCCGGCTTGTCATAGTCTTTCTTGCCGAATCGTTTATAGAGGTTGGCACGCCGTTTCCCCATCGTTTCCACCACCTGGGCAGCCTCTCCATAGGAGAGACCGTAGTGTTTCTTCATAAAGTTGATGCGGTCTACCTTTTCGGCGATCAGGAGAATGTGAAAGGCCTTGGGATGGTTCTGAAGGATATACTGCCCTCCCCTGCCGATGAAGACGATGTTGTCCTCCTTGGCGATCTGGGTAATGATCTCACGAAGGGTCTCCACATACTTCTCTTCGTCCAGAAACCCCCTGTCTTTTCCGAGAATGCGTTCCACGTAAGAGCTGGAAATGAGTCCCGACATGAATTTTTGTAGTGCCCCTCCGGCCTCTTTTTCGAAATCCTCCACCCATTCTCTGGAAACCTTAGCCTTTTCCGCTATTTTCTCGATGATTTCCTCATTGACAAGTGTATAATTCAGCTTTTTGGCAATCAATTGTCCCAGTGTTTTTCCGCCCGCGCCATACTGCCTGGAGATGGTAATCACTGCCATGAGAAACCTCCTTGGATTGATGAAATATGGGCTCAAGCCGTCGATGCAATGTCAAGCGACGCCATCGCCGGAATATCCAAAACATGTATTATGAACATAATCAAAAGAATATTCAGGGTCAAGAAAGAAATCCGGCGCATGCAAACTCCGGTGTCAATCAGTGATGATGAAATTGAACGCGTGGACAACCCAGGCGTTCAACAGCGTGCTGACGGGTTTCCACTGGTAAAATCGTTCGAGGAAAAAGAGGCCGAGCAGCACGTATGGGCCAAAGCGGGTATAGATTCGGTATGCGCTTTTTTGGGGGTCCAGAAAAGTGCTGATCAGGCTGGCGCCGGCAAGCGGCGGGATCGGAATCAAGTGGTATACGGCCATGGTGACATTCACGATGGCGACCATGGTAAAGACGCGGTCCTGGGCACCATAGCGGGTCATGACCCATACGATGCTCCCGGCAATACCGGCCATGAGAAAATTGGCGACCGGACCGCCGAATCGGATGAGGATGGTGTAGAGGTGAGGATCGGCGAATTGCTTCGTGTTGATATCGACCTTTTTGGGCCACCCGAATCCGGCGATCAGAAAAGAAATCGATCCGAGGATGTCAAGATGGAGAAAGGCATTGAAATGAAGCCTTCGGCTGCGATCGGGATGGACATCGCCCATGGATGTTGCGACGAAGGCCTGTCCTTCGGCATTGACCATGACGGCGATCAGCGCAGAAATGACAAATGATGCTAAATCGTCGATCGCCCAGTGGGCGAAGTCAATAACATATGGAACAGGTAAGGGTGTCTCCACGATTCAACCGGTTTCATTGGCGCGTTGGGTCTGTTGCATGAAGAAGGCAGGAAGTTGCCTCCCTGCCTTGTATGACTTCAACTGACTAAAAATAAATATCAAATCTTCTGGATAAATACAATCCTTTTTTCACCGGAGGGAACCTGACGCAATACAGGCTCTGAGGCAGGTCCTGTTCGGAGAAAAAGATTTAGGACATTTTCCGGATGGCCTCTACGACCTCCGGGTTCGCCAGGGTCATGGTATCGCCGACATCCGTGCCGTTGGAGAGGGCCGCGAGAATACGGCGCATGATCTTGCCGGACCGGGTCTTGGGCATGTCGGGAACGATCCAGACCTTTCTCGCCTTGGCAATGGGGCCGATCTCATTGACCAGGGCCTTCTGGACCTTCTGGGCGATCTCGTCGCTGGCTTGATAACCCGGCTTCAGAGACACATACATATCCGGTTCCACACCCTTGATCTCGTGCTTTACGGGAACGACGGCGGCTTCAGCGATCTCTTCCACTACCAGGGCGGCGGATTCGAGTTCCTTGGTGCCCAGTCGGTGACCAGAGACGTTGATGACGTCATCAATACGGCCCAGAATACGGATATAGCCGTCTGAGGCCATAATTGCGGCATCACCGGTCAGGTATGGCCAGTCTCTCCAATCCTTGCTGTTGGGATTCTTGCAGTATCTTTCAAAATATTGGCGAACGAAGCGGTCGCGATCGCCCCAGATGGTCTGGAACATGCCCGGCCAGGGATTCTGAATGCAGATGTTGCCGGCCTTGCCCTGGCCGCTGGGAACCTCGTTGCCGTCTTCATCCAGGATGATCGGGTGGATGCCAGGCATTCCGGGACCGGCACTGCCGGGTTTCATGGCCTTGAGTCCCGGGATGGTGCTGCAGAGGAAACCGCCGGTTTCGGTCTGCCACCAGGTGTCGACGATGGCGGCCTTTCCCTTGCCGACGACATTATAATACCATCTCCATACCTCGGGTTCAATAGGTTCGCCAACGGTGGTCATATGTTTGAATTCATAATTGTATTTGGCGGGTTCGTCCGGGCCGATCTTCCGGAGGGCGCGAATGGCCGTGGGCGCGGTATGGAAGATGTTGACCCCTAGATCCTGGGCGATTCGCCAGCACCGTCCGGCGTCGGGATAATTGGGAATGCCTTCGTAAATGACGGACGAGGCAGCCAGCGCCAGCGGCCCGTAGACGATGTAGGAGTGTCCGGTGATCCATCCGATGTCCGCCATGCACCAATAGACGTCTTCGGGATGGATGTCCTGGACGTACTTTGAGGTGGCGGTGACATATGCCAGGTAGCCGCCGGTGCTGTGCTGGCAGCCCTTTGGCTTCCCGGTGGTGCCGCTGGTGTACATAAGGAAAAGCGGTGCCTCCGCCGGCATCGGGACCGGATCGACCCGTTTTCCGTAATATTTTTTCAGGAGGTCGTTGACAAAGACATCGCGGCCTTCGACCATAGGGGTTTCGGCGGAATATTTGCCGGGGTATCGTTGCCACACCAGGACATTTTTGACCTTTTGCCCCTGTTTGGCGGCTTCCGCAACGGCCTCGTCGGCTTTGATCTTGTGGTCCATCAGCTTGCCGCCGCGGTAATATCCATCCATGGTAATCAGGTATTCACTGCCCGAGTCGACGATCCTGTCGGCACAGGATTTGCCGGAAAACCCCCCGAATACCTGGGAATGGATGACGCCCAGACGGCAGAGGGCCAACATGGTGATGGGGAGTTCCGCGCACATGGGCATGTGCAGCGTGACCCTGTCTCCGGCTTTCAGCCCGCAGAAATCCTGAAGCAAGGCGGCGAATTCGTTGACGCGAACAAAAAGCTCCTGATATGTAATGTGATCAACCCGTTCCTCCTCGAGTTCCGGAACAAAATGGATCGCGGTTTTGTTGCGGTTCTTGGCGAGGTGGCGGTCGATGCAATTGTAGCTCGCATTGATCAATCCGCCCTTGAACCATTTGTAGCAAGGCGCATCGCTGGTATCGAGGATTTCATCCCAGTATTTGTACCAGTCTAGAAGGTCAGCGTATTCCTTGAAGCAGTCCGGTATCTTGTCCAGGGCGAATCGATCATATATCCCCTCATCCATCATATTTGCCTGGGCGATGAACTTGGGTGTCGGGGGGTACAATTCCTCTTCTTTCCAGTGAGATGCAATCTGGGCTTCTGATACATCAATCATTTCAGGTTTTTCGGCCATGTTTTTTCTCCTTCGTCATTTTGGTTAAATGTTTTGCGTAAAACCAATCCATCAGTCCCAATAAATACGGTGATCATTTTTTTCCGTGATCATGAGGTCGGCCGTCCTGCGTGATTCATCACCTCCCGCGCTGCTGTTCGTTAAAATGGGCCAGGGCCTGAAGCGCGGTTTTTCCGGACGTCACGCAAGTGTGTTCTATGCCTCCGAAGTTGCCGCCCTCTGAAATTTCGACCACTGCGGCCGCTTGGTGACGCGGGAGAGAATGACCGCGAGCACCAGGAGTGCACCCGAGATGTAGAATGCATATGCAAGGCTGCCGGTAAGGTCTTCGATGGTGCCGCCGAGTCTGGCCATGAAGAAGCCGAGACCCCATCCGATAAAGACGAGGCCATAGTTGAACCCCAGGTTTTTAGGTCCGTAGAAGTCGGCCGTGAACGAGGGCATCAAAGAGAGACCGCCGCCATACTGCCAGTAGCCAACACCAACGACGATGAAGAGCAGTAAGACGCTTTTTGTCGCGATGACGTAAGGGAGCATGAACATGCAAAGTGCCGACACGCCGCAGTTGATGGTGTAGGCATTGACACGGCCGATTTTATCGGAATACCATCCAGTGCCCACACGCCCCGAGGCGTTGACCAGACCGCCGTAGGAAACCAGGATCCAGGCGTTGGCCATGAAGAACGGCATCTCCGCTGCGGCTTTCAGCATCAATCCGTTGGCGTTTGCAATGATCAGGAGGCCCGACTGGGTCGTAAGAATAAACATGATGACCAGGGCGTAGAACTGCCAGGTTTTGAACAGGTCGGCGGCTTCCCAGTCGTGAGTTGTTGATTTTGCCACCTCCCCGACCTTCAAGGCTTTCTGCTTGGGGCCTGCAGGGGGAACATAGCCCGGAGGCGGGGTTTTCAGCAGTTGGCCGGCGATAACGACAACGACCGCAAAAAAGACGCCCAGCCCGACGAAGCTTCCGGTGATGCCGTAGTTATCGATAAGCCACTGGCCGAGAGCACCGATATACAATGCCGCACCACCGTATCCACCGACCACCAATCCCGATATCAGCCCGCGTCTGTGGGGACCGAACCATTTCAGGGCCGCGGGTGTCGGGGCGGCGTAGCCGATGCCCATGCCGATGCCTCCCAGAATGCCGAACCCGATGATCAGCCCGGTATAGCTCTTCATGAGACCCGCGATAATACAACCGGCCGCCAGGCAGAGACCGCCCAGGACCGCGCCGAACTTGGGGCTGATTCTATCCTGGATCCTTCCGCCGGGAATCATCAAAAGCGCGAAGATAATGACGCAGAGGGAGAAGGGGGTGGCGGCCTGGGCGTTGTTCAGATAAATCCATCCTTCGTTGATGCCGCTCATGAATTGACCGGCCCGGTCGGTGTTGACCAGGGCGGTTTTCCAGATGCTCCATGCGTACAGGATGCCGAGACAGAGGTTGATCGCCGTTCCCGCGAAGGTTGTGATCCACGCTTGTGCGGGTTCTTTGGTAAGTTGTTCAGCCATACTCGTTGCCTCCTTTGTTAGGATACCGGTGATTTATGTTAAGGTTCATGACGACTGCATTTGGATTATTGACTTTGCCTTCTTTTTCTTCATCCTTCTTCGATTGACGACGTGCTTCTCCCCCCCTTTCATAAGGTTTTCTTCAACAGCTTTGTTTTTATCCCCCGACGGAATATGTCGAACGCCGTATCCAGGGTCTTTTCCAGAAAATCCTTGTCGCCTTCGATCATCTTCTTGCTTTCTTCCCAGAGGACGATACCGGAAAACATCGACCAGATGATGTCTGCGAGGACCATCGCGGGCTTGTCGATAACGGCGCCGTTGTGGATCTCCTCGTCGAACAGCCGGGCGATGATGGTCAGTGAGTTCTTGGACAGTTTCTTGATATCGGCGATGAGGTCGGAAGATAAATTTTTCAGGGTTTCACTCGATTGAAGGTGGAACATGTTGATCAGCATCAGGGGATCGAATTTGTAGACATCGTGCATGGCTTCTCTGAGAGCTTCAATCTTCTGGTCGACCGTCAACTGTTTCTTGTTGTCGGCCACGTGCTCCAACCGGATATTGAGATACTGGAGAACACGGATCGAAAGCGAAGAGAACAGTTCGTCCTTGTTTTTGAAGTAGAGGTACAGCGTTCCGGGGCTCAGTTCCGCTTCCTTGGCGATGTCTTCCATGGTCGCCTTGCTGAAGCCCCTTGTGGAAAAGACACGTTTTGCCGCAATCATGATCTGCTGGCGTCGGCGCTCTTTTTCCCGCTTTCTTCGTTCCTGTATTCCCATAATTTACTGAATATGATTTATTTGTTTTAGCAGACTATGAATTATATGAAAAAATTAGTCAAGAAAAAAATATTTATTAAATTAAATTTTATAAAAAAAATAAGATGAGAAAAAATATTAATCCCATCTAATTTTTTAACTAAATATAATTTAATAAAATTACAAAATGTTGTAAGGCTTTAAAGGGGTGTGGAACGCTGAAGAAAAAGGACTGCAATAGGACGGAAGTACCCCGGGACCATCTCCCGGGGTTATGTCGTGGTCGTAAATCCCGTTAAAATTCCTTTGAGAGGAGTCGATCCAGTTCCGGACGTTCTATCACCCGCCCAAGGGTGTGATGGAGGCGTCTCAGCTCGGAGGTGTTTCGAAACCGAAGCATCAGGGAAAACTCCTCTCCCTCCAGGTGGGGCGGCGGAACGAGTTTCATTCGGTCCTCGAGTTCCAAGGCTTTGATGAGAGTGCTCGACCGTTCCTCCGACCTTTGAATGGCAGGATAGCGTCGGCGTTTCAGCAGCTCGCGAAGTCGTCTGGTCTTGACGTTCGGCTCCGTATCGCCGTCGGCCAGGAGGGATGTTATGGCCGGGGTGTGGAGGACCTTGGGTATGGTCAAGCCGTCCCTCCGACTAATCTCTTCAACCATGGTGAGAATCTCCCGCTGCTTGCCAAGACTCATTCTCAATGTGAGCAGAAGTTTTGCCAGTACCTCCCGGGCCTCGGCGTCCAAGCCTTCGAGTTCAAGAGCCATAGCCAGGGAAAGGGTCCCGTTGATGACGCCAGCCTGAATCTCGGGAGAGAGCCGACAGAGTCCCCGCAACTTACGAATCATGGGGGGGCTTTCCGGAATACCGAATTTCGCTGAGGCCGCAGCCAGTTCGGAGATATCCCTGTAATAGAGCGCCAGTAGCGATAGTGCCCGGGATTTTTCGATCAGATTGAGGGGCCGTTGCAGGGCGTTTTCCGTAACAGCCATTCCGGCGCAATCCCGGGATGTGACTGTGACGGGAAGGATTCCGGCTGAAACAGTCGTTTGATCCAGCGATCGGCATGCCGCGATCCGCCTGAAGCCGTTGACGATCACGAAACGGGCGCCATCACGCATGAGGGTTGGCGGTACAAGTAAACCCAGGATCGAAATCGATCGAGCGAGGCTATCGGTATTCTGGTCTGTCGAGATTTGAAAAGTGGTGTCGCGACAATCGATGGCCGAAATCGGCACAGATGCCGAACTACAGATCATAAGATTTACCCGTTAGCGTCACGAGGGCCTCCAGATATTTTTGTCGGGTGCCCCGGATGACGTCGTCGGGCAGCGCGGGTCCGGGAGGATGCTTATCCCACGCAATCGATGTCAGGTAATCCCTGACATATTGTTTGTCGTAGCTTTTCTGGGAACCACCGGGGACATAAGTATCTTTGGGCCAGAAACGAGATGAATCGGGTGTCAAGATCTCGTCGATCAGGATGATGTTACCGTCGACGATACCGAACTCGAATTTCGTGTCGGCAATGATAATGCCTTTTTTCTCGGCAAATGCCATTCCCTTTTGGTAAATGGAGAGACTCAAGGTTTTTAGCGTTTCCGCCGTCTCGCGCCCGATCCGCTTCACGGTTTCTTCGAAATCGATGTTGATGTCATGCTTCCCGACATCCGCCTTGGTGGATGGCGTGAAAATCGGCTCGGGCAGTTTATCGGACTCCTTCAGGCCGGTAGGAAGCCGGATGCCGCAGACGGTTCCGGATTCCCGGTAACTTTTCCATCCGGAACCGGAAATGTATCCGCGTACAACGCATTCGATGGGAATCGGTTTTGCCTTTTTTACGAGCATGCTTCGATCCCTCAAGATGTCTTTATAAGGTGCGCAGACGGCCGGAAATCTTTCGACGTCTCCGGTGATAACGTGGTTGGCGATAAGGGGTTTCATAACATCGAACCAGAAGAGGGAGATTCGGGTGAGAAGCTTGCCCTTGTCTGGAACAGGGTTCGGCAGAACGACATCATAGGCGGAGATTCGGTCAGTGGCCACCATCAAGAGCGCCTCTCCCAAATCATAGATGTCTCTGACTTTTCCCCTTGCGAAGAGCTTCAATTCCGGGAAATGGGTTTCGACTACGGTATTTCTCATCGGTGGTCCTTATTCAAATCATGAAGTCCGTGGACGCCCTGCATTCTCGAATCGCGGGCGGTGTTAACGGCGTCGGAGGTCAGGTTTTTGAACATATCGATGTAGCGGTGGAGGACTTCCCCCGCGACGTCATCCACATCCTGAAATTCGACACCCGTCTGAAATAAATTATTTCCGGAAGTCCGGCAATGAATAAATCGGCCCTTCAGGTCCACCAGGTTTTCTTCAAAGGCGATGGTAAGGGATACGATTTGGGCCGGAAAGGTTTCAAAGTTGGTTTCCAGAAGAATGCCCGATTTCGAAACGTTCAATGTCCTGCCGATGCCTTCGTTGACGACGCTGCCGTTTTCGTCTACGCTGACGTAGGACAGGTTGAGGGAATCGATTCGAATATGCCGTCGTCGTTCAATAGGGGTCATCACCGTTTTCCTCTGTGAAAGTGGATGTACGCGTCAAAAATTCATTTATTGGATTTCAGAAGATTTCGTTTGAGAAAGTTCCCGGCGACATTCGTTGTCACCGAGATATTGACGGCGACATTTTCGATGAGATTTTTGAAGGTCAACGACAGATCCTCATATTCCTCCCCGATGGACCTGACATCGATATCGGCCGTCTTCATGTCGCCTGAAGCAAAAACCGAGGCCTGATGGGGTTCGTGTCCGATATCCAGGAAGGGGACGGTGCCGAGATAATCCCCTTCCCCCAGATGGGCGATAAAGAGGGTGCCGTACTCTGTTTTTCGGACCAGGGCGGCATGCCCCTTCTCTATTCTGAGCAATCGTCCTTCCTTCAATCCCTGGGTCGGCATTGGCTCTTTCCCCCGGATGGCCTTCGTCAGGTTGTCGATGCCGGTATAATAATCCACGCAGGCGGTGGTCACTTGGTTCAGGCGTCGGTCAAGGCTCAGAATATACCCTCTGAGATCTGGATTCAAGATAGCAAATTCCTTTGACATTCGCTGTGCATCCAGGACCCCGAGTTGAACGTCGGTAGTCGCCATGACCGTCGCCTTTCGGGTATTTTCCTGAAACAGAAAAGAGGTCACGCTGCCGATGAAAGCCCCCGGCCCCACCCGTGAGATGGTCAATTGTCCCTTGGGGGTGCTCTTGATGATATCCAGCGTTCCCTCCAGGACCACCCATATCCAGTTGCCATGGCGCTTTTCCTGGGTGACCCGCTCTCCTGCCGCGTACAACTCCTCATCCACCACGCAGGTGTAGTCGATAAAATGCCTTCGGATGAAGGGCGGCGCCGTGGAATCCGCGGCATTTTTCTCAATGGGCGGCGGTCCTAAAATCTTGGTTTTACCTTCGTCGATCAGGCGAAGTCCCTCCAAAATGATTTCCATTCGATTGGCGGTAATGATCTTATTCGTGGAAACAGGTCGTTCCTGAAATTCATATTCCCCTTCCAACCATCCAAACAGCGCATATACCGCTTTGAGTCCTTTGGCTGTGGTGGTGTGAGCGTCGATGATATTGCCTTTTGAGAAATAGATGCATCCCGGCTCGTGGACGTACGGGCTGAAAATCCTCAGCATTCCCGATCCACCGCTTGAACCGATAAGTTGAAGGATGTCTCCAAGACTTAAAAAACCAAGACTACCTGCAAGCGCGACTTTTCCCATGAGACTCTCTTTACCATCCCATTTGTGTTTTCAAGGATTTCAGCGTCAATCTCAGACACGCTTTCAATGTCGGCCCGACGCCTTCTCCATTGATAGCGCTGGCCGGAAACGACGGCGCCTTGAGTTGTCGGTTGATGTCGGTCTCCATCTGGTTTACAGACAGAAGCGGGATGCCCTCCTCGGCCAGGTCTCTTTTGTTGTACTGCAACACCAGTGGGATGCTGAGGATACTGATGCCGTATTCCCGCAGGTTCAGGTGGAGGTCCTTCAATGATTCCATATTCTTGATTCTCCTGACCTGGAGCGAATCCGCTACGAAGATGACGCCGTCGACATCCTTCAGAACCATTTTGCGGGTTGATGCATATTTCACCTGCCCCGGAACGGTATAGAGCTTCACGCGGATGTCGTATCCTCTGACCTTACCCAGCCCCATGGGAAGAAAATCAAAGAACAGGGTTCTGTCCCCTTCCGTTTTGGCGGAAACCATTTCGCCGGTCACCTGCTTCCTGAAGGTCTTGAAGATATATTCAAGATTAGTGGTCTTTCCGCCCCGGCCCGGTCCATAATAAACGATTTTGATCTCGATCTCCCGCGCCTTCAGATTAATGTTTGCCATCGGTAACCCCAGAAAAGAACGTCAATGGGCGTTTTTAAGTCAAGCCGTGCAGTTTCCGGTGCTCGTTTGAGAGGGGATTGCCGGCCGCAATCGGGACAAAGCGGCCGAACAGCAACGCCGTTAATTGATATTAGCCGTCCTGGATTCGAATATCAATGTTAAAATGACCAGCGTCTGCGCCGGATAAAATCTGCTGTTTTCCAACGACGGTCGCCTTGCCGCTAAACATCTCGTCTGCGGAAAAACAGAGAACTCGATCCAGTAAGGTTCCCGCGGTCAGACCATCGGTAAACGCCGTTTCATGAACTGGGACCAGGACCCGGATGATGTCATCCGATTGGGAAAGGATGTCGAACTCCCGCATGCCTTGCCCTCGGCGAGCGTTGGGCGGTTTCAAGCTGATGGATTTGAAATTCCTGACGATCCCGGCGCGTTTCGCTTCCACGGTGGACAGTTCCAGGGCGGGCTCGGGAGCCCTGTCGTTCATCTCCGCCAACGGTAGTTCGAGACACAACTGTCGATCCTCAACTAGGTCCTGAACATAGCGATCAAGGGCGATCATTTCATCCCGAGCCATCAGACCGCTGTTCCGCCAATGGCGAATGAGGGCTGCTGCTTCGGTGGTCCTTCCTATGGCCAGATGGCAGCGGATCATGTTTTTCGACGCTTCAAGCCGCGTTTTATGGTTCTTGATCAACCTGGCGAATTCCTCGATAGCGCTCTCGTACTGTCCAAACTCGGCAAGTGTCATCGCCCCCTCCAAGGCGGCCTGTTCCCGGTCCTGTGAGGAGGAAAAATGGCGTTTCATGACGTCGATAACGATATCCGGGGAGGTATATGTGATGGGTTTGTTTTCCATTCGTTGAATGCTGTTGTGCAATCGTTCCAGTCGACTGGAGACGGCGTTCAAGATTTTTTTGTGGTGATGAATGTGGTGTGCATGCCGCTTGACGAGGTCGGCGACCTGCGTGTACTTTTGCCTGGATTCCTCGTACAATCCTTGTGCGTCATAGACCGCTGCCTCTTTCAGCAGGGACTGGATCTGTTCCTCGATACCCATTCCGAACTCCATTGCACCGGCAGGGTGCCATTTTCATCATACTGAAAAAGCGCATCCTCTGTCCGGTGGCCCGAAAAATGTAATGCCAATGCGATGTGTCAATGATTCAATCTTCAACTTTCGGGAGACGTTACTGTCGTAAGGTTCCGCCGTCCCCGGACATCACTGCTCAACATCACGAAAGTCGAAGGTTGAATCCGTAAATAATAAATCTGTTGACAACATTGAAACAGTGCTATTAAGTTAATTTTTTAAATTTTAAAGCCGGGCGATCTCCAGTGTGTTGATTATAATAAAAACTATACCAATTAACAAGGAGAAAATCATGGACAAGAAGGTCACGGTTGTTGGCGCTGGGAATGTCGGGGCGACGGCTGCCCAGAGATTGGTCGAAAAAGCCTTGTGTGACGTGGTGCTGGTGGATATTGTCGAAGGGGTTCCCCAGGGCAAGGCTCTCGATCTCACCCAGGCCGCCGCGATCGAAAAACACGACGCGAAGATTATGGGCACCAACAGCTACGAGGAGACCGCTGATTCCGACGTGGTCATCATTACCGCCGGAATTCCCAGAAAGCCCGGTATGAGCCGCGACGACCTGATCAGTACCAATGCCGGCATCATGAAGAACGTCACGACGCAGGTGGTTAAATACTCTCCGAACGCCGTTCTTATCATTGTCAGCAATCCCCTTGATGCCATGTGTCATGTCGCTTTTGAAACCAGCGGCTTTCCCAAGAACCGCGTGATCGGAATGGCCGGGGTTCTCGATTCGGCCCGCTTCAGAGCGTTTATCGCCATGGAACTGAATGTATCTATTGAGAATACCCATGCTTTTGTCTTGGGCGGTCACGGCGATACGATGGTTCCCCTGCCGCGATATTCAACGGTATCGGGCATCCCCATTACCGAACTGATATCCCCGGAAAGAATCGATGCGCTGGTCAATAGAACGGCCAACGGCGGTGCTGAGATCGTAGCCTTTCTCAAAACCGGTAGCGCATTTTATGCCCCTGCCTCCTCGGCGGTGGAGATGACCAAGGCCATTCTCTACGACAAAAAGCAGATTCTCCCGTGTGCAACCTATTTGCAAGGAGAATACGGCATCAACGACCTCTTCATCGGTGTGCCGGTGAAACTCGGCAAGGGCGGCGTCGAGGAGATCATCGAGATCAAGCTGACGGACGACGAGATGGGCAGGCTGAAAAAATCTGCCGCCGCCGTCGAAGATCTCAAGGCTGTTTTGGCGAAACTGAAATAGGCGGTCAGGAGGGATGCCGAAGCATCGTTTTCAGGGCTTCGGCCACCGTTTGACTGATTCCGGGCACGGCTCTGAGCTCTTCCAGGGTCGCTGCCCGGATGTTTTTGACGGTTCCGAAATGATCGAGAAGCGCCCGTTTTCTCCGGGACCCGATTCCCGGAACCGCATCCAGCGCCGAAGCAAGGGCCTTTTTCCCCCGGCGTTTACGGTGAAAGTCGACGGCGTGGCGATGGGCCTCGTCCCGAATGCGCGCCAGCAGGTTGTAGACCGCTTCTTCCCGGTCCAGATTGACCGGATTGACGCGGCCGGGAAGGTATATCTTGTCGCGTGTTTCCCCTGCCGCTTCATCCTTTTTGGCGATCCCGATCAGTTGAAACGCACCTTCAAGCCCCAACTCCCGCATCACCGCCGTGGCGATATTGAGCTGCCCCTTGCCGCCGTCCACCATGAGCAGATCCGGGAACGGCAATGACTTTTCCCCCTTACCGTAGCGCCTTTTGAGCACCTCCGCCATGGCCGCGTAATCGTCGGGCTTGTCCACCGTCCGAATGACATACTTCCGATAGTCTTTTCGACTGGGGCCGCCATCCTGGAAGACGACCATACCCGATACCGGCGATGTGCCCAGGATGTTTGAATTGTCGAAACATTCGATTCGGTGGGGCGGCATATCCATTTTCAGCCGGCGTTGGAGCCGCTGGAGCAACAGCGCATTTTCCGCTTCGCCCGAGGTCCGACGCCGCAGCTCATCGGCCGCGTTGTCGTTGGCCATCCGGATGAGCCGAACCTTTTCACCCCGCCGCGGAGAAAGGATGCTCACCTTCTCCCCCTTCAGACCTCCCAGCATCGCTCCCACCAATGGTGCGCTCTCGATGGCCACGGGTGACAGGATTTCCTTCGGGATGAAGGCGGCCCGTTCGTAATACTGCCGAATGAACGCTTCGACCATATCGCCTTTGGCGGCAAGGGTCTCTTTGAAGCGGAAATGACGCGATCCTGAGAGATATCCCCCTCTGATGGAAAGCAGGGTGATAAGGAAGGACGATCCGGCGCCTGCGAGTCCAATAACATCCCGATCTTTGAAATCCGTCGAGACGGATATCTGTTTTTCGACCACCTTCTGAAGCGCCAGCATCCTGTCCCTGAGTTCAGCCGCCAGTTCGTAGGTTTCAGGGTTTTCGGCGGCAACCGTCATCTCGTGCCTGATCTTTTGAATGAGATCCGATGTCCGGCCTTTCAGAAAGAGCACCACCTCTCTTACGATCTCCTGATAAACGCCGGAATCGACCTTTCGGCAACACGGGCCGAGACAACCGCCCATCTGATGATTGAGGCATGGCCGGGCGCGGTTTTTGAGCACGCTGTTGCGACATTTCCTCAGTTTGAAATGCTTGTTGATGATCTTCAAGGTCTGGTACATAGCGCCTGGTGCCGTATAGGGGCCGAAATAGAGGGCGCCGTCGTTGGCGATCTTTCGGACGACCTGCAGGTTGGGATAGGGCTCGCCGGGGTCCAGCCTCAGGGATGGATAGCGTTTGTCGTCCTTGAGAATCACGTTGTACCGGGGATGATACCGTTTGATGAGATTCGATTCCAGAATCAGCGCATCATTTTCGGTTTCCGTGATAATGGTGTCGAACGTCGCCGCCTTGTCGACCAACAAGGCGGTCTTCAGATCCGACTGGACGGGTCGTTTGAAATAGGAGGAGAGTCTTTTCTTGAGGCTTTTGGCCTTGCCGACATAGATGACGGTCGCCTTATGGTCCTTGATAAGATAGACGCCGGGCGACGAAGAAATGCCGGCCAGTTTTTCGAGGATCGCGTCGTTCATTTAAAACAGTGTGAACTCCTTCAGGGCCTTTATCTGATCGCGGAGCTGGGCGGCCCGCTCGAATGCCAGCTCCCGGGCGGCTGTTTTCATCTCTTTCTCCAGCCGGCGGATCACTCTCCCGATATCGCCCTCATCGCCGAAAGTGGCCATGGTTTCCGAGATCTTGTCGATGATGTGGACCTCCTCGGTTTCATGGACGACGTCAAAAGCCGACGAAAGGCTTTTTCGAATTGTGGTTGGGACGATGTGGTGTCGCCGGTTGTAGGCCGACTGGATTTTCCGACGTCTTTTGGTCTCGTCGATGGCCGATTTCATGGCGGGGGTGATCTTTTCAGCATACATGATAACCTCTCCGCCAAGGTTTCGGGCCGCCCGTCCACATGTTTGGATCAGGGAACGGGTCGAACGCAGAAAGCCCTCTTTGTCGGCGTCGAGAATGGCCACGAGGGACACTTCCGGGATGTCGAGGCCTTCCCGAAGGAGGTTGATGCCCACGAGGACGTCGAAAGCGCCCTTCCTGAGGTCCTGGATAATCTCCATGCGTTCGAGGGTATGAATGTCCGAGTGAAGGTACTTCACTCGGATACCCAACTCGGTGTAATATTCGGTCAAATCCTCGGCCATCCGTTTGGTCAGTGTGGTGACGAGGACGCGTTCGTTCTTCTGGGTCCGCTTCCGGATCTCTTCCATAAGGTCGTCCACCTGGTGTTCAGCGCTCCTGACGTGAATATGGGGATCCATGAGGCCCGTGGGACGCACGATCAGCTCCACGAGGGCGCCTTTCGCATTTTCGAGCTCATATTCCGCGGGTGTTGCCGACACGTAGATTACCTGGGGAACTCTTTGGCGGAACTCCTCGAATTTTAACGGTCGGTTGTCCAGGGCCGACGGCAGGCGAAAGCCGTATTTCACCAGGGTCGATTTCCGGGCATGGTCACCGTTGTACATGCCCCGGATTTGGGGCACGCCGATATGACTTTCGTCGATGAAGACCAGAAAGTCCTTCGGAAAATAGTCCAGAAGGGTGGGCGGCGGCTCACCTGGGTTCCGTCCGGTGAGATGTCGGGAATAATTTTCAATGCCGTTGCAGTATCCCAGCTCCAGCATCATCTCCAGATCGAAATGGGTCCGCTCTTCAATGCGCTGAGCTTCGATCAGCTTGTGTTCTGCTCTGAAATCGTCGATTTGAGTTTTCAGCTCCGCCGTGATGGTTTCGACGGCGCTTTGAAGCGTCGTTTTGGTAGTGACGTAGTGGCTGGCGGGAAAAATCGTGGTTTCGCCAAGCAGTCTGACGCTTTTCCCGGTGAGGGGGTCAATTTCCACAAGGTTCTCGATGTCATCTCCGAAAAACTCGATGCGTAGGGCAACATCCTCTTCGTAGGCTGGAAAGATTTCGACCCGATCACCCCTGACCCGGAAGACGCCCCGGTGAAAATCGAGATCATTGCGTTCATATTGAATCTCCACCAGCTTGACAAGCAACAGGTCACGGTCCATCTTCATGCCAATCCGGAGGGAGACCCGCATGTCGAGGTAGTCCTCGGGGGCGCCGAGGCCGTAGATGCAGGAGACGCTTGAGACCACGATCACATCCCGGCGGGACAAAACAGACCTGGTGGCGGAATGGCGCAGCTTATCGATCATCTCGTTGACGGAGGCGTCCTTCTGGATGTAGGTGTCGCTCGTGGGGATATAGGCCTCGGGTTGATAATAATCATAATAGCTGACGAAGTATTCGACGGCGTTTTGGGGGAACAGGGATTTGAATTCTGTGTAGAGCTGCGCGGCAAGGGTCTTGTTGGGTGCAATGACGAGGGCCGGCCGCCCCAACTGGGCCATGACGTGGGCCATGGTGAAGGTCTTGCCTGAGCCTGTCACACCCAACATGACATTGTGAGGGGTTCCACAAACAAGATTTTCACAAAGGGCCCGGATGGCCTCGGGCTGATCGCCCGTGGGCTTCAGATCCGATATTAAGGTGAAAAGCGTCATGGCGACATTGCCGATTTCAACAGCACAACGCTCGTGGCGGCGATGCCCTCTCCCCTTCCAATCGCCCCCAGCCCTTCGGTGGTCGTCGCCTTTACGTTGATCCGATCTTCGGGCACCTCCAGCGCGCTTGCGATGTTTTGGACCATCTGCCGACGGAAAGGCGCCATCTTGGGCGCCTCGGCGAAAATTGTCGCATCGAGGTTGACCAATTCAAAGCCATTTCTGCGCACCATATCACGGGTTGCGACAAGCAACCTCACGCTGTCGATGTTTTCATAGACTGGGTCCGTGTCAGAAAAGTGGTGGCCGATGTCCCCCAGACCGGCGGCGCCCAGAAGGGCGTCGCAGATCGCATGGAGAAGAACATCCGCATCCGAGTGGCCAAGCAGTCCTTTTTCGAAAGGAATGGTAACGCCGCCGATAACGAGTTTTCGTTCGGGTACCAGTTGGTGGACATCGTGTCCCATACCGATACGCATGGGTTTCCTCGCAGCTATCAATACACGTTAATAACTCATCGACCCGGCATTCGCAGCGGGGACCGGTGGGCGGCCGTAAACTGAAGCCGCCGAGCAATCCGCCTGCCGCAGACGCGCACCTTCACCCTGCCCTCCTGGTGAAAGGCATGGGCCTGGACACCTGTCGGCACCTGTCCCTGAACACCGAGTTAAACAATTAAATTATAACACACAAATCCATATCGGTAAACAGGCCCGCGGCACCGCCATCCGGTCACCACATGAAGGCGAAAGTTGAGATATCATATTGTGAACCGTAAAAAACTCTGATAGAAATGGCGGCAAAGGTCCGGCGGCTTTCCAGGATACCGGCCGCCCATAACAGCCATGCCGGCGAACCGCATTGCAGGTCGTCTCGGGGGAGAAATGAAATCTTTCAAAATCAGCGAGTTGGATATAGGAATGCCCGCCGTTTTGGTGGGTGCGGGTGTTTTGACACTGATCATCTGCCTGATCGTATTGATACCGGGCAAAGAGACCACCACGGATACCCGGGCGATGGAGGAGGCGGTGACCCGGTTGGAGACCCGTATCGTGGAGATGGAAAACCGACTCAATAGCGCGCTTGCTGCCATGGAGACAACCGAAAGCCCGGGGGAAGCGGCATCGTCCGAAGCGGTCTCTGATAAAACGATGGAGCTTCAGCCCCTGACCGATCAGATGGCGGTTATTCAGCAGAAGATAGACTATATCGATAAGCGTCAGGGGAATCTCGAACAGCGCGTTGCAGCCCTCAGCTCGGCTGCGCCGACAAGGCGAACGGGTGCCCGCCCGCAGCCAACAAAAACGGTTTCGAAAAGAGATAAAGCTTCAAAACAAGCGGCAACATCGACGCCGAAAAAAGTGCGTGATACAAAAATCGCGACCAAATCCCCGGCAAAAAAGACGGATACCTCGGCAAAGCGGACGGTCGCCTCGTCGGCAGGATACCATGTCGTTGCGGCGGGGGAAACCCGGTACGGCATTGCGCGGCGATACGGCCTCAATGTGGCGGAACTCGACCGCCTCAACGGATTTGGGCCCGAAACAATTATTCAGCCGGGACAGAAGATACGGGTCCAAAAATGATGTGTCCGTAAAACTCAACCACCAGACGGTTTCGCTGAAAAGCGATTTACTTAAAAAGTACGCCGCGGTGACGAGGGATATCCGTAACATGGGTATCGGGTTTTGGAGGGGCGTCAAAAATAAGCATTTTCAATCCGACGCCCCTGTTCCGAGCCTTATGTCATCGCTTTCCATGCTGCCCAGGAGGATATAGGGCTCCAAATCGTCGACATCCACACAGGATTCCGACACCGCTTTATCCCTTAGGGATATGCCGGCGGAATGAACGGTTTCGGGGTTGCCGGATATCAAGGGGTGCCACCAGGGCAAAGGCGAGCCCTCCAGGAGACGTCTGTAGGCGCAGGTCGTGGGAAGCCAACGACATTCCGCCACGATTCTCGGCGTGAGCAACATGCAATCCGCAGCCTGTTGCTCACGGTGTGCGTAGGCCGTGCATCGACACTGATGGATGTCGAGAAACCGGCAGGCCACGCTCGTATAGAGGACTTCCCCTGTCTCCCCGTCCTCAAGCTTGTGGAGGCAGCATTTGCCACATCCGTCGCAAAGGGATTCCCACTCGGTCAAGGTTAGTGTCTCAAGTGACTTGTACTCCCAAAATTTTTTGGCGGACATGCAGCTTTCAATGCTCCTGATCATCGCATGTTGACTTGATAGTTGAAGCTGAAGGTTATAAGCCTGAAGGGCCCCACCGGGTAGGAAGGGGCCGTTTGTGTCCCTTCAGTCTTCAGCCTATATTTGGTCACCCTAAAAAAGCCGAAAGTTAACATCGATATACTCTACCACCGGTGACCCTTAAAGGGAAGCGTCGGTATCCTTATTATTACCGTAAACGAGGAGGTCGTCCAATGACGTTCGACTATTGTCTAGTGACGGTGACCTGCGCCACTCGGACCGATGCCGAAGGACTTGCGGCCGGGATTCTGGAGAAACGTCTGGCTGCATGCGTTCAGTTGTCGGAAATTACGAGTTTCTATGAATGGAAAGAGGTGCTGCACAAGGATCCCGAGGTGCTCATGCTGATCAAGACCCGCCGGGACCTTTATCCGATGCTGGAGTCACATATCAGTCGGCATCATTCCTACGAAATTCCTGAAATCGTCCAGATCCCCATCGAAAACGGCCTTGCCGCCTATCTGGGATGGATCGACGAAATCACCCGATAATGTTTGCAATGTCCGCGTCCGCTTTCAAAAGTCCGATAATGTCCTCGGGCAAGCGGCGGTGGCCCAGGGGGACGGGGAGATCGTTATCGGGTGGCACCAGGGTGATCGTCAAGGCATGACGCGCCAGGGGGTTGAAGGTCAACACTGCAGCGCGGAGCGGCACCTCGGTTTATCCAAGGTAGGCCTTCTGGACGTCAGGATTTTCAGCCAGGGCTTCGGCCCGTCCCGACATGACGATCTCTCCGGTGTCCAACACATAGGCGCGATGAGCGAATTTCAAGGCCAGGCGGGCGTTCTGCTCTATGAGTAGGATGGTCATGCCCAATTCGTTCAGCTTCTTGAGTGTCCGGAACATGTCGTACATCAGGAGCGGAGCCAGCCCCATGGAAGGCTCGTCCAGCAGGATAAAATTGCACCCGGTCATGAGGGCCCGTCCGACGGCGAGCATCTGCTGCTCGCCCCCGCTCAGGGATTCGCTTCGTTGGGTCCGGCGTTCCGTCAGGCGGGGAAAGAGATCGTAGACCCGCTGATAATCCTGTTGGATGGCCCCCGTGTCCTTACGCGAAAAGGTGGCCAGTTTAAGGTTCTCCTCGACGGTCAAGTTGCCGAAGATATGGCGGCCTTCCGGGGCCAGGGCGATATGGCAGTCCCGGACGACGGTGTGGGCCTCGACTCCCTGGATGCTTCGTCCCCTGAAGCGAATATCGCCGCTGTGAATTTTCGGGCCTTCCGGCGGCGGGACTCGGGTTATCGCATGAAGGGTTGTCGTTTTGCCGGCGCCGTTGGCGCCGATCAAGGTGACGATCTCGCCTTCGTTGACATGGAACGAGATGCCGTGGAGGGCTTCGATGTTTCCATATTTGACGACCAAGTCGTTGATTTCGAGCAGCATCAGATCGTATCATCCCCCAGATAGGCTTTGATGACGTCGGGATTATTCTGAATCTCCCCGGGCGTCCCTTCCGCGATGGTGACGCCGAAATCGATGACCTTGATCCAGGAGCAGAGTTTCATGACCACGGCCATTTGATGTTCGATCATCCAGATGGCGATGTCGAAGGTGTCGTGGATCCATTGGATCAGCTGGATCAATCCCTGTATGTCAGCGGAATTGAGGCCCGCGGCCGGCTCGTCCAGAAGCAAAAGAGAAGGCTTGATGGAGAGGGCACGAGCGATCTCCACCTTTCTCTGTATACCGTAAGGCAGATTTCTGGGAAGCTCGGCGGCGTAATGGCTGAGGTTCAGGGATTCCAGGATCTCCATGGCCGTCCGGTCGATCCGCTGTTCGCCCCTGCCATGAACGGCGGTCCGCATCAGGGCATCCCACAAGGAGTATCCCATGCTGTAATGCTGAGATATCCGGATATTGTCCAAAACCGACATGTCGTTCCAGAGACGGATGTTCTGAAATGTCCTCGCGACGCCCATGCCGGTGATCTGGTGTGGTCTGAGGCCGACGATGCTGCGGCCCTTAAAGCGGATGTCACCCGCGGAAGGGGTGTAGAACCCGCTGGTGAGGTTGAAAACCGTAGTTTTCCCCGCCCCGTTGGGTCCGATGAGGCCCGTCAGCTCGTCGCCGTTGAATCGGATGGAAAAGTCGGACAGCGCACAGAGACCGCCGAAATTCTGGGTGAGACCACTGATCTCGAGTAAAGCCATAGGAACGCTTTCTACTTAAATTGATACCATTTCCTGAGACGAGGAAAAATATCCGACAATTCCTTGTTCCCCATGATCCCTTCCGGCCGGAATTGCATCAGGAGGACCAAAATCAGGGGAATGATCACCCATTTCCAAACCTGACTGATTTCGTAAGCGTCGGGAATCAGGTTCAACCAGTGAAGCCCGGCGTCGATCCATGGGATGACGAAGCGGAGTCCTTCCAGCAGCAGGGTGAAGAGGATGGCGGAAATGACGGAACCGCTCAGGGAACCCATGCCCCCCAAGTAGACCATGACCAGGCACTCGGTCGACTTTAAAATCCCGAAGGACCCGGGGTTGATGTATCCCAGGATATGGGCGAACAGCGCACCCGCCAGGCCAGCCAGGCCGGATGAGATCATAAACGCCGTCAGCTTCATGCGGTTGGTGTTGACTCCCATGATTTCCGCCGCGATCTCGTCCTGGTGGATGGCGATGATCCCTTTTCCGTATGTCGAGGAGACGTAGCGTCGGATGAGCCACACGCTGAAAACTGTCCCTATGATTACCCAGATCAGCATCCAGGGAAGATCCACGACGTCTTCCATGGCAAAGACGATCTTTTTCATTCCCATGAACCCTCGGGCGCCGCCGATGGCACTCATGTTGATGATGGTACTGGTCACGATAAAGTTGGCGGCGATGGTGATGATGGCCAGATAGTCTCCACGGGTTTTGAACGAGGGGATGGCCACCAGCATGCCCGCAAAGGCGGCAACTGTGCCGCCGGCCATCAACACTAGGGGAAAGCAGTAGATCGCCATCTCCGGGGGGAGGAGCGGTGACCCGAAGAATTTATCTTTCGTAAACAGCCATACGTTGAGAATGGAGGCGACATAAGCGCCGATGGCCATGAAGGCGGCATGCCCGCAGGCGAACTCCCCCATGTAGCCATTGACGATATTGAGGCTGCTGGACAGGATGATGTTGATGCCGATGAACATGATGACGGACTGGATGTACAAGTCGATCAACCCGGTCTGGGATGCGGCGATCAGGGCGCTGAAAAGGAGCGTCAGCATGAGCGGTATGGATAATCGTTGCATTGCCAACTCTATATTTTGGTGGTTTTGGCTACACCGAAAAGACCGGTGGGTTTGTAGATGAGTATGACCAGCAGAATGGAAAATGCGATAAGGTCCCTAAAGGTGGATGGAAAAAATGCGACCACCAGGATTTCCACGAATCCCAGAAGAAATCCCCCGAGAAATGCGCCGCGGATGTCCCCAATCCCGCCGACCACCGCCGCGATGAAGGCCTTCCAACCGATGAGCGCCCCCATATAAGGGTCCAGGATCGGATAGGACATGGAATAGAGCACTCCCGCGAGGCCGGCCATCGAGGAGCCCAGAACAAAGGTGAAAACAATGACGGCATCTATGGGAATACCCATCAGGGGGACGGCAAACTTGTCATATGAGATGGCCCTCATGGCCATGCCGATCCGGGTTTGGGTAACGATGAATTGCAAGAGGATAAATACCAGAACGGCCGAAACGATCACGGCGATTTTCAGGTTGGTCAGACTGACCGACCCGATGGTGTAGACCACCTTGTCGATCATTTCAGGAAAGCTTTTCCGGCTCGCCCCCAAGAGCGCCAGGTTGCCGTTCTCCAGAATCAGGCCGCACATCAATGCCGTGATAACTACATAGAGCCGGTTGGCGCCCTTACGGCGGAGCGGACGATAGGCGATTCGTTCCAGAGCGACCCCGACGCAGGCGGTGAGAACCATGGTCAGTGGTATCGTGATCGTGAGAGTGACCCAGCCTGGAATGCCCTGGAGGCTCCCCAGGAAGAACGTGGCCAAGAAAAAGGCGATATAAGCACCGACCATGAAGATGTCGCCGTGGGCAAAATTGATCAGTGTGAGCACGCCGTACACCAGCGTGTAACCCAAGGCGATCAGGGAGTAGAAACTCCCCCACTGAAGGGCGTTGAAAAGATTTTGAATGATGCTTTCGAGCACGCGGGATCCTTACGATTGAAGCGCTGAAATAACAATTGAAACCGTATGAGAAACAGGTGTCGATGAACAAGAATATTTGGGGCAAGGGAGAGATGGAGCGGATTTTCTTTCAGTCTTCAGCCGCCGATTCCAACGTAACTATCGATGTCACGCCGCACACACTCGAGGTTCCGAGACAACAACCGTCGTTGCACCACTGTCTGGACCGGTTAACACCCGCCGCATTTCAGAATCCGCTTCACTCCAGATCCGCACGATGATCACGTTCATCCCGAAAGAGATAATCATTATCGTCGCAGTGCCACCTCAGATTCAAAAATCCGACTTCAACTCTCCTTTTGGGCGGCCATATTCGGCCGCCCGAAGCCCCAAACCGTATAAAACGCAAACAGGATCAACAGCTTTTTTCTACGGGCAGACGGACTCCGTGAATACAAATTCACCCGTGTCGCTGATCTTGACGACGACGGCGCATTTGATGGGATCGCCCTGATTATCGAACTTCATTTTCCCCGTGATGCCTTCAAATTCCGAGATGTTCGCGACAGCGTCCCGCAACATTTTTCTGTCGTCCTTCAGATCTCCCGTGATTTTTCCCATATCCTGAAGTCCCTTGAGGATGATACGGGTGGCGTCCCATGTCAGCGCGGCAACATCGGCTGGCTGGTAGCCGTATTTTTTCTGGTACCGGTCGATGAATTCCTTGGTCGCTCCGGTGGCGCCCGCCGCGGCGTAATGGGTTGAGAAATAATGCCCTTTGCAGTCATCGCCGCAGAGGGCCATCAGCTCGGAATTGCCCCAGGCGTCCGCACCCATAAAGGGGCCGGTCCAACCCAGGTCGTGGGCCTGTTTGACGATGAGGGCTACCTCGTTGTAGTTGTTGGGAAGAAAAATGAAATCCGGTTTGGCAGCGATGATCTTGGTCAACTGGGCACTGAAGTCCTGATCCTTGTCGCCGTAACTTTCATAGGCCACGACAGACCCCGCTCCATTTTTTTTTTCGAAGTCGGATTTGAAAATTTCGGCAAGCCCCTTGCTATAGTCGTTGGCCAACGCAAAGAGGACGGCAGCCGTTTTGGCGTTGAACTGCTTCATGGCGAAGTCGGCGGCGACAGGGCCCTGAAAGGGATCCAGAAATGCGGCCCTGAAGACCCAAGGCCGATCCTTGGTGGTGTCCGGGTTGGTGGACCAGGGGGATATCATTGGCGTGCGGTTGTCGTCACAGACCTGCCCCGCGGGGACCGCCTGCTTGCTGGAGTTGGGTCCTACAATCGCCAACACCTGATCTCTTTCGATAAGCTTCAGGGCCGCGGACACCGCCGACTCGGCCTTGGATTCATTGTCTTCATAAATGAACTCGAGCATGTATTTTTCGCCGCCGATATCGAGGCCGCCGGCACCGTTGACGTCTTCCCGCAGCATTTCGGCGGCGAATTTCGATTCTTCGCCGACCTTAGGAATATCGCCGGTCAGAGGAATATTGAACCCGATCTTCACGGTCTTTCCCCAGGCAAGGGGGGATAGCATCATTATGGCCATCACGAATGTAACGGTAACCAGAAATCCCTTCCGCATGTCGACCTCCTTGAGTTCATTGGTTAATAATTTGAATTCAGTGAATAAATCGCAGATACACCTCAAAATTAGAGATGCTTCTGTACCACAGCCCCCTTTTTTTTTCAATCCATAAAATCGTCGTTTGTCACCGGCGGTCTCTTATGATAATTTTTAACCATGTTTTCTGGGCAACGACGTCCATTACCCCGGGCGGATCCATGACAGATAATGTCTCCGTAACAGGCGGATTTTCAATCCGCCTGCGGGACTGAAATGGAGAATATGATCGATAAAAAGATTTGGATATTGGACAACACGGTTCTGAAATACCCCTGGGGATCCCTCTCGGCCATTCCTGATCTGCTGGGTCGGTCCCCCTCCGGCGAGCCCCAGGCGGAATTGTGGATGGGCGCACATCCGAAAGCCCCTTCCCGGATCAGAATGGACGGCGAACAGGTCCCGTTGAATCGGGCCATCGAGCGCTTTCCAGAAGGGATCCTCGGCGAACGGGTGGCCGCGGCATTCAGCGGCCGACTGCCGTTTTTGTTCAAGGTACTGGCCGCCGCGGCGCCCCTGTCCATTCAGGCGCACCCCGACCGACGACAGGCCGCGGCGGGTTTTCAAGCGGAGAACCGGGCGTGCACCCCTTTGGATGCTCCGAACCGGAACTACCGGGATGGCAACCATAAACCCGAATGCATCTGCGCGCTTACCTCCTTTTGGGGTCTCTGCGGATTTCGGGCCGTTGCCGACATCGCAGTCCGACTCGAAGCGCTTTGCCCCCGGACGCTCGCCCTTGAAATAGGACGGCTTCGGGAAGGTCGTTCTTCGGATGTCCTCAAAAAACTTTATGAAAGTCTTCTGACTTTTCCGATGACCCAAAAGCGCGCCATTCTCCATGAGGCCATCCAAAACATTCGAAGTCGCATGAGTGACAGTCCGGTTTTTCGATGGATCGTCGCCCTCCATAAGGCCTACCCCGATGACATTGCCGCCATCTCGCCGGCGCTCCTGAACCTTTTTTGCCTGGCGCCGGGACAGGCGCTTTACCTGCCGGCCGGAGAGCTCCATGCCTATCTTGACGGGGTGGGCCTCGAATTGATGGCCAATTCGGACAATGTGCTGCGGGGCGGTCTGACCGCCAAACACGTTGACGTCGGGGAACTGATGAAGATCCTCAAGGCGACGTCCCGGACGCTGGAGGTGCTGCGTCCTGAGATGATCAGCGAAGATGAAGGTGTTTATCGAACCAACGTGCGGGAATTCCTGCTGTCGGTCATCTCGGTGACGACGTTGTCGGATAGGATTCGTAAGGCCGTGGACGGGGTGGAGATACTTTTGTGCACAGAGGGAGACGTCCATATCAAGACCGAAGGCATCCGGGAAGAAACGGTCTTGACCAAAGGGGTTTCGGTTCTGATCCCGGGGGGAATCGGCGCGTACGAATTGCGTGGCCGGGGCAGGATCTACCGGGCATCGGTTCCCCTATGATGGCGCAGCCTAGTGAAAACTCCGAGAATTCAGGGCTTCCGTCGGGAGACGAGGATGTCCACGCCCTGTTAAACCGTCCGATTCAGGTGGGGGGATGTGTCATCCCCAAACGTCTTTTTCTTGCGCCCCTCTCCAAGTTGGGGAACGTGGCGTTTCGGGAGATGATTTCCGCTTTTGGCGGTTTTGGTCTCCTTTTTTCGGAGATGACCGGATCCAGATCGGTGGCATTCGGCGGCGGGCCAGCCACCTCCGGCTTCATGTGGCGGGCGGCGGAACTGCCACATCTGGTATGTCAGCTCTATGGCGATGAGCCGGAAGTGATGGCACGGGCTGCGGAACGGGTCGCGGCCGAGGGATTCATGGGTGTCGACATCAATTTCGGGTGCGCTGTAGCCGCCGTGTGCAGACACAATTGCGGTGCCGCGCTTCTGAGGGATCCGGTTCGAGCCGAAAGGATCGTATCGGCTGTGCGCAAGGCGGTATCGATGCCTCTTTTTGTGAAATTCAGGACCGGTTGGGAAGACAATGTAACGTCGGCCGTGGATTTGGCCAAACGGTTTGCCGGCGCGGGAGCCGATGCGCTGACGTACCACCCCCGCGTCGCTCCGGACCGGCGGACCCGTCCACCCAAGTGGGCGTACATCGGCAAGGTCAAATCATCGGTGGACGTTCCCGTTATCGGAAACGGGAATGTTTTCGACATCAACGATTGCAGAAGAATGATTTTCGAAACCGGATGCGACGGCGTCGCCATCGGGCGGGTCGCGGTGGCACGTCCGTGGACGTTTGCCCAGTGGACGAGTGGTTTTGTGCCGGATTACGATGTCTATCGGCAGTGTGCCCTGGCATTGATCGATCTCCTGACAAAGCATTTTGACGCCTCGACGGCGATTCGCCGATACTATAAATTTTCCGGTTATTTTGCCGCAAATTTCAAATTCGGCCATACGTTTTACGCCATGGTGCACAAGGCGAAATCGATCGAAGCTCTGCGGGAGGCCGTCGCAGGATTTTTCGAAACAACACCTGAAATCGCCTTGCGTCCCCGGATCACCATGTTCAGATGACGCCTTGTTGAGTTCGCTTTCCGGATCTTTACCCCTTAGGCGGATGGGTTTTATCAGATGATCAATTCCGAAAAAAAAGCGATTGTCGAGTTTTTCCTGAACATCTTCAAACTTCAGATGGGCCTGGGCGGCCGCGCGGGACAATATCGCATGATAGCCGATGCGGGTTCAGACGGAGACCGGATTTTCGAACTGCGGGTTCAGGAAAGGGCGCAATGGGTCTCAAGACGAATGGCCATCGCGCCACTCGGTGAGGCAGGCGGCAGCAAGAGTCGCTGCTATAAGGTGACTTATGACGACATGATCGTCGTCAAGATCCCTCCGGTGCCGATCACTGATTTTTCAAAATATTTCGATTCGATCCAGGCCGAACGCCGGGTCGCTCAGCAGCTCGATCCCGAGATACGGTGCATAACGCCAAGCCTTTCCGCCATCCTGCGAAAGATTCCGCCCTTTTCCAACGAACTCGACACGGACTTCAAGACATTCGAGGCGCGCTGCTATCAAAAAATCAGTATCCTTCCAATATTTCAAAAATATCTGAAGATAGGAAACACCTTCGCGTTTTTTATGAATCTGTCCCAGTACAGTTTTCTTGGGCAGATCATCAGGGAGATGCACAGCGTCGATGCGCGAATGGAGCGCGAGATATTGACTCAGACCGAGATTATCGGTCATCCCCTGCTCTTCGAGGAGATCTACGGCACGGACACGGACGGCATCTTTTTCGAGATCGACGGGCTATACGGCGAATATGAAGATGCCCTGGAACGGTTGCTGAAAAGATACAACATCTCATCGACGGCGGCCTACAGTAGAAAGGAATGGTTCCTTTCTCACCTTGCCGGAAGTCGGGCGACACCGGACGGTGAACATTTTCCCCCGGCGTTCACCGTGGCTCTGAACAGAATGATTGAAAAAATATTGAGCACCGAGCCTGCAGTGATCGCGGCCTTCGAGAAAACCATGCGGTCGTACATTTCTCGGAAACTCTTCGTTCAGAACAAAGCCCTTATGGCCGGAGTGATTACGAACCTTCTGCAGCAATTGGCCGTCCTCTATCAAAAGCAGGTAGCCATGAGGGATCTTAAACCGGAGAACGTCTTCGTTGCAGGGGATTTGTCCGAAGATCCGCTTCTACTTGAAAGGGTGGAACGATATTCCATCGGGCTCATCGACTTCGAAACCGCCGTGATTCTCAATCCCGGAGACGGAACCGCCATCGCACAGCCCAAGCTGGGTGGCACCCCATCATATGCTACGGTATCTCATTTGTTCACCAACGATATCCTGGCGCTGACCTATCCCAGCCTGCCCCGCATCCTTCATCTGCAGGACTGGTATGCCATAAACGGTATGATATTCAATGTCGTCACCGGACAGCGCTTGAATGGGGAAACCGGCCGATTGATGCCGAAAATGATCCGGGACATTCGGCTCTCCGTCCAAAAGAACATCCCCAGGACCGAAACGTATCACCAATACAGCTGTCTTTTCTGGGGCACCGCGCTACGCGAGTTCAAGCAAAGGCTCGGATTCTCGGCAAAGCGGCTCAGGGATGTCAGGGTGCGTATCCCCAAGTTAGCGGAATCGATGCTGACGGCAGAGGTCGAAGCCGCCAAAAGGACGCTGGAACAGCGGATATCGGGGCTACTGAAAAATTCAACGCTGCCCATGTCGCCGAAAGACATCGAAGCGCTTGTCACCGCCTCCCACGCCACTCTTGTCCAATGGCGAAAGCGCTGGGAAAAAGAGGCGGCTGTGCCGAAACTGTCGGAAACCTCCCGGCATCACTTTCTCGGCCTGCTGAGCGAAGTGGCGAAACTGAGATGGGAGTGGGAAGGCATGGACGCGTTTATCGCCCGCCTTTCGATTCCCAAACCGGTCGTTTCGGCGGACGTCCTCCTTGTCGTTATGTTCAATACGGTTCGCATCGCCATGCACATGTCGGCATGGGGCGAGATCTCGGATGACCGGCTCCCGACCCCGGTCACCTCACCGGCCTCACCGGTTGACAACGGCGCCACCCGGGCATTCGAAGAGACCGTGGAAATCGAATAACATGCCGTTTGGGTGTCCGATCCGATCCGGAAGGATGCTATTGCCGGCTGTCGCGGGTCTGTTCCCGGACGTTGAACTCCAACTTCCATCGCTGGTCCGGTTCGAGTTTCGAGACGCACCATATCTCGAGGGTCCCGATCTCGGTCACCCGGATTTCGAGGAACACCGGGATCGCCGTGCCGGTCTCGCCGTCCAACGTGGTTTCAATGGTGGTGATCTCCTCTATGTCTTCCTCCCATTCCTCAATCACCTGCCCCATAGTGTCGTCGATTCTGACGGAGGATCCAAGGAAGTCAAATTTCACCGGTTCTCCCACGACGAGAATGAATTCCTGGTCCGAGAGGGATCCCTCCGTTCCCTCCTCCATACCAAAGGGCGCCACACAGAGGGCCTTTATGGGGACCGGCATCCCCGGGACCGCGGGAAGCGATGCGGCCACACCGATATAGTAGGTTTTGTTCAGACCGCCTCGAATCCGGATGCCTTCCCCCTTTCGTACGAGGCCATAGTAGGCGGCTCCCCGTGCGACACTGAGATCGAAATCCGTTGTGGAAATTTCGCGGATGGCATGGGCGGCATCGGTTTCCGTCCAGGAGGAGAGGATCTGGATCAGGCGATTGCGGAGGGGCTCGGCTTTCATGACGCCGCCGTTGAACAGTATCGCCGTCGGCAACCGATGGCGATCGTCTTCATCCGGCTGTTGGCGGCTCAGAAAGTGGGCCAGATGGCGGGTGATGCCGGGATCGGACTCGTAGGCCAACCCCAGCTCTTGGATGCCGAACTTTTGTTTCACCTGAGGAACGGCATTCAGGCCGCATTCAGGAAAAAAACCTTCGAGGAGAATGTTCTGGACCATCTCGCGTTCAAGGGTGGCTTTCCGGGTCCCGCCGATCAACTTGCTTCCCCGCCCCAGAACCGTTACGGTGTAGTTGTCGGCCTCGGGGTCCGAGAGGAGAACCTCCTTGGCTTTTCGACAGGCATGCCATAGGCTGCGCATCTGCCATGCGTCCGGACTTTTCTTGCCGGAGAGTTTCTGAGCGGCGGCGTAAGCCAGTGTCAGATCCATATTGTCTCCTCCCACGAGGAGATGGTCGCCGACGGCGATGCGTTTGAGAGCCAGTTCACCGTTTTCTTCACCCACCTCGATGAGGCTGAAATCGGATGTGCCGCCGCCCACGTCAAATACCAGGACAAGGTCCCCTTTTTGGATATCTTGCCGCCACTTGTCGTTTGAAGACTCGATCCACGCATAAAAGGCTGCTTGGGGCTCTTCCAGTAAGGTGATCCGGGTCAGTCCCGCCATTTCGGCCGCCTTGACGGTGAGATCCCTGGCCACGGCATCAAACGAGGCCGGAACGGTCAATAGCACCTCCTGGTGTTCGATCCGGAGAGATTCGTCTTCAGTAGCCATGGCGTAGTTCCATGCATCCCGGACGTGCTTCAGGATTTCCGCCGCTGCCGCCACCGGAGACAATTTCGTGAGATCGTCGGGTCCCTCCCAGGGCAGAATGGGCTTGTTCCGGTCCACCCACGTGTGACACAGCCAGGATTTGGAAGAAGCAATCAACTTCTGGGGCAGTTCAGCACCCCGGTCCTTTGCAAATTGCCCCACGGCCGTCGTCCGGGTGTCGGACCACGGCAGTTTGAGACCGTCCGGCGGAACGTCGTGGGGGCTCGGCAAGAGAATGAAAGACGGCAGCAGGGGCTGTTTTTCGACCACTCCGGCATCGGTGAGCTGTGGTATGTCCAGCACCCGGATCTCCGCTTTTTCTGCTTTCCGGAATTGGATTTCGGTGTAGGCGACCACGCTGTTGGTCGTGCCCAAATCAATACCGATTATATAGGCAGGATCTGACAATGATAGTTCTCCTTGATTGACGTTTCCAGGAAGGTTCGTTTTTTGCGTCGACTATAGAATCTCAACCTCTGCCGGGGCGATGATCCGCGGATCCCGCTCGCCGGACAAGATGGGCATGTCGAGTTTAGCCGCTTTCCAGCCTTTGTGACGCACGATCCCCCTGAATGGCGGATTGCCGGCGACGTTTCCGGTCAGCTTGACGGCGTTGGGGTCGAAGCCCGGTTCAACGGTGATTTCGCTATCCTCATCCTCGCTCAGGACCGATTTTGGAATGATATACTTGTCGATGATTTTTCGGCAATTTTCATGGATGCTGCGAACGGCGGTGCCGATATCCGCGTCCTCGTAGGCATCGATATCCTCGGCAAGGAAGTCCATCAGGCGTCCCTCCCGCTGCAGAATGGAAAAAAGATACAGATACAGTCTTTCCCGTTCGCCTTTAACGGGGGCCGGCTCAGGGGCTTCGATCGCTTTATCCTTCTTCCGCTTCAGAGCCTCCCTTGAACGCGGTGACGGCTCCAAAGCGGCTTTTTCGAGCGCTCCGGCAAAAGAAAGCCTCAGACAAAGCCAGAGAAGGAGAATGAACACCAACGCAAGAGCGATGGATGCGGGAATATAATATTCCGCGATCAGATCGATCCAGGTCTTGAACTGCAAAATGGTCTCGCGAAAGTCCGCAATACCGGCGTCTCCCTGTAGCGTCGATATTCTGAGAGATACCACATTGATCGCGACATAGACAGTCGCGTCGATCATAAGCCACATCAGAGCGCTGAAAAAAAAGACCCAGAAAAATGCACGGCGTGACAGGGCTTTGACAACATTCATAGCATCATTCTCCTTGATTTGGTCGTTCCATCCCGGGTTTCACCGGAACCGTTTCTGATCGGGGTATGGCGGTCAACAAAACTGTTTATCGAAAATTTGAATTTATAACAAAAAGGTCTTGAAAAATCAATGGGCTAAAAAAATGTCCTGATCGACCGCAGGCGGTCTTGGCTTCCATTCGGACGGGCGATACTTTACATTGCGAAAAACGCGTCGGCGTGGTAAACAAGATTTATCGGGGATCCGACGGTCACGACCCGTCCGGCGCCGAATACAACCAGAAATGGCCGCGGTGGAAGCCGCCATGGGGCGAAGGGCCGTGTATTGGTCCGCATGATACGTTATGACAATATACACATTTACATTCGATTTTGAGGTCGGCACCCTCGTGAAAAGCCCTTGCAGGAACTGTGAAGACCGGGATCGGTTTCCAGATTGCATTGATGGGTGCGAGCGTCTTGACAGAATCCAGACCGTTCTGGCGGGAACGCGATCCTGCACCTGCAGATCCTGATCCATCCTCGCGAAGCTGCAGGGGGTATGAGATGTGGATCGCGGCGTGGCAGGCCGGCTGCGGTGTCCACTAGGGTGAAGGATGCTGCTATTTCAACCCGCGGGTTCTCAAGCGATGCATCACGTCCGCTTTTTTCCAATCCGGATTTTCCGTTAACCACCCCGAAATGATATTTGCGGCGTAGGCCGTGGCAATGGATGTGCCTGCATAAAGGCCAGCCTCTCCCTTGTAACCGACCGGCAGGGCAGCATAGCCCGGCGCCGAAAGCGCGACAAAGCTGCCGTAATTTGAATGTCGCCAGGGGGTTCCGTCCGGAGCAAGGGCGCCGACGCCCAAGACGGTGGGATAAGCTGCGGGATAGACGGGGGTGCCGGTGGCCTCGTTTCCAGCAGCGGCGACGACAATGAGACCCCGGCTGTCCGCATGGGCTAGCGCCGCCTCCAGAAACGGGCTTGGTGTTTCAGATCCCCAACTCATGCTGAGGACCTTCGCGCCGTTGCTCAAGGCAAAATCGATCCCCCGCATGAGGGCGAAATTGGAGGTTATACCGTTGTCGTCAAAGGTTCGGATGGGAATAATCGAAGACGCTTTAGCCCGCTCTCCGGTAGCTCCCATGGGAAGAACCTCCCCAGCGGCAATCAGCGCCATCTGGGTTCCATGGCCAAGACCGTCCGTAACCGGCATATTTGGTTGAACAGCATCCAGAGCTGCGATGATGCGTTCCTCCAACCCGTATCCGGCAGTCCATCCCGAATCCAGAACCGCCACCGGCACCCCTTCACTGCCGGGAAAGGCGTCCTGGGGCCGCTTCCTTTCAGGGAGTGGCGGACGATCGATGAACTTACGGGGAAAATCAATAGGATATGCATAATTCGGTTCGGCCGTAAGACGGCTTTCCTTGGCGTTCAGTCTTGCCAGAAAATCCGGGATGTCGATGCCGTCGGGCAGCCGAACGCGATGGAGGCCCAAAAGGGCGTCCGTTTCAAGGATCACGCCGCCCAACCCTGAAACCAGGCTTTTGATGAGATCCTCGTCGGCTCCCGGTGCAAGGTGAACCAGAATCTCGTTTCTGATATAGAGCGAACCGTCATTTGGGTTTGCGGCCACGACAAACTCGCCTTCCCTTCTCCCTTCGCCGTCCGCTGTCCCCTTAACCGAATCGAAAACTTGAAGCTCCGCCGGCCGCAGTGCTTTCCCATTTTCAGCCGGCTCCCAGAAAAGAGCATAGCCGTAAGGCTTGATCACTGCGCCCAAGCCTTCGTGAACCGGCTTGTCCTTGACTACCGCCGTCACCCTGGGGTTGATGTGGGGTGGGCACAGAACCCGAATACCGGAAGCTGATAGCCGGGATAAAATGTCCGCAAGGGGCGCGTTCTCGACGTGTATGGAAATGCGCTCACCGCTCAATTCGATATCCACGGCGGCGGCAGAAGCAACGAAAATCATCATGGCCGGCACGATCAGCATCACGGCGGCAATACGATTTTTCATGATCAGCGCGCTCCTTTCGACATGCGCCGTGGTGATCCTGTCCGACGCTTATTTCTTCCAGTCTTTGATGTCCTGATAAGCCGTTGCCAGACGTATGAAGGCGTCATGATCCCCGCCTTTGTCCGGGTGCATCTCCTGGGCCTTTTGGCGAAACAGGCGGGAGAGCTCCTTTTTCGACAATCGTCTCAGCGTTGCCTCGGAAATTCCGAACACCGTGCTGGCCTCCTGGACGGAGACCCGTACCCTTCTTGCGGAAAAATGGAAGTCTCTCCGACTGTTGACCCAGGCCTGAAGGATGTCGTCCAGATAGCCGCTTCGCCCGTAATCATTATCGAAAAACATAATGAGATATCGGACCAGATAGGGGTGTAGGCGGTTTTTCAGGACGATATCGCTCCAGAAGCCCTCGTCGTGGTTGAGTCGGCAGACGTCCCGAAGGAAAAGGGTATCCACTATTCCCTGGTCGAGTCCCTGGGGCATGGTTTTGGCGAAATGCTCGGAAAAATGCCGCTGCAAATCGAAGATCACGAAAATATAGGATTTCAGCTCATGAGGCTTCAGCAGCTGTTCCGCCTGGATGAAATACTGCTCGATTTCGTCTCGCGATTTGCCGACGAGAACCTTGAACAGCCGTGGCGATACCCGCCCGATTCGTCCCTGATCCATTTGGCCGAAGCGAAGATAGTGCACCCGCCTACGGTCGAAGAGATGAAAATTCTCACCAGTTGGAGCGCCGTCAACAAGGGTGGTTCGCGCGGCGTGGCCTCTTCGCCGGAAGTAGGCCTGAGCCCTCTGAATATCCGGACGGACAAAGGGCCAGAAGATCTCATCCAACTCGTCCATCTCATAAACGACATTAAGGGCCCGCAGCTGGTCCGCTATGGATTCGTGGATATAAAAGGCGTTCCCTCCCGGGTATTGGACGTAGTCGGCGGGATCGGTCCCGAGGTCGATCAGGTGCCGGCTCCGAAAGGCATTGCCAGCAGGATAGGATTCTCGGATGGCATAAAGGGTTTTGCCCAGAACGTGATGGCGCGCCAGATACACGTTGCACTCCTCTTTCCCGTTTGAACTTCACACCATAACATAGCGCCGGAATTCAGGAAAGTAAACCATTAGCGCTACGGACAGTCCGGCTTGCCCTTATTCGCCGGGGAACAGGTCCAATTGAATCCGGCGACGTCCGGGGGTACGATTTTCAGGGTGTCGACGCTCGATCAGGCGGTGTTCGATATCGGCGATAAAGGGCGACAGCATCCTCTTTTCAAGTTTGCCGCGAACTATCCGGCTTCTGGCACTCAGGAGAAAAAGCTGGTCCCTGGCCCGGGTCATCCCCACATAGAAAAGCCGGCACTCTTCCGCCAAATCCTCGCAATGGTTGTCGGGGCGCCTGAAGGGCACGAAACCGTCTTCGCAGCCGACAATAAAGACAACCGGAAACTCGAGCCCCTTGGATGCATGAAAGGTCATGAGGGTCACCTTCTGGGCCTTGCCGTCATGGAGATCCGCATCGGTTTCCAGCGCGGCGGCGGTGAAGAGGTCGCCACTGTGTTCAAGCGAGAGTCTGGCGGCCTTCTGCCTCAGACGTTCGAACGCCGCCGTTCGCTCAGGTGATGCATCGAGCACTTCCTGAAGGCCGGTGAGATCCTTCAGGACGGTCAGGGCCTCTCCGAGAGACTTTTCGCGAACGTGTTTGCGGAGATCTTGGAGGAGATTGCGAGTTTGAAAAAACCGCTCTTTGACATCCCCAGGCATTTCATGGGTGGCGGTCGAATCGTTCCACAGCAGGGAATCGAGGGGTGCTTCGACGGCGTAGAACCAGTTTTTGAAACTGGTCAAACGGCTTTCATCCCAACCGAAAAACGGCAGACGGCAGATTCTGTCAAAATCATTCATGACGCCTTTTCGGGAAACGAGCTTTGATAAGGATGCCAACTCGAGAATCCCTGGATGCCCAGAAGCGGTTTCGCGGTGCACCAACTGGCAGGGGATACCGGCGTCCTGAAGGATTTTTGAGAGGAATTTACCCTGGACGTGGCTGCGGTAGAGCACCGCAAAATCAGAAAAGGCTCGTTCCCGTTCACCAGGGGTGGCATCGGCTCCGCCGAAATCGATGGATTGAAAGCCAAATCCGCCTACCATGGATTCAATGATCCGGCCCACGGCCACCGCCTCGCTTCGCTCCGTGGGCGTCTCCATGACCGTGAGCGTCTTGACGCCCTGGATATTCGAGTAGGCGCGGACCTCGGGCGTATTTAAGCTGTGCCGACGGATCACCTGGTGGGCGGCGTCGAGGATGGTTGCGACCGAACGGTAGTTTCGGTTCAGATGAATGACCTGGCCTTCGGGGTAATCCTTGACGAATTGGCTGAAGCAAGCTGTGTCGGCTCCCCGAAAACCGTAGATGGACTGATCCGGGTCTCCGATGACGAAAAGCGTTTTATTGCTTGGACACAGCATTCGAATGAGCCGGTACTGGGCGGGATTGACATCCTGGTATTCGTCCACCAGGATATGATGGTAACGATCGATCAGCCGACGGCAAAAAGCAGGATTCGTTTCAAGGTGGCGCACCGTATTCATGATCAAATCATCGTAGTCGAGGAGTCCTTCGGCCGCAAGCATTTCCTGATAGGTCCGGTAGATCCTTTTCAGAGCGCGCTCGGCCTCTCCGTCCACCAACGAACCGAAATCATTCTCCGGTCCCCATAGGTATTGCTTGGCTCGTGTGATCAGATCCGAGAGTCGCCTGACCGACAGGCCGGCACCGGACGCTCTGCCGCCGTTTTTTTCAAAGGCGGCCTGGATCAGGCGTTGTCGATCGTGTTCATCGATGATGATATGGTATTTGCTTTCGACCGTTCTCAGGATGTTCAAACAGAACCCGTGGAAGGTCCCGATGGTGGGCAGGGTGCCGGGTGATGGGGGTGCGGACGTGAGTAAGGCTTCAACCCGTTCGCGCATTTCCAGGGCGGCCTTGTTGGTGAAGGTGACGGCCAGGATGTTTTCGGGGGATACGCGGCGGACCGCTATCAGAAAAGCGATTCGATGGGTCAGGGTGCGGGTTTTACCGGTGCCGGGCCCCGCGAGGATCATGAGCGGGGAACCGCAATGCGTGACGGCGGATTTCTGGGCGGTGTTGAGGTTTTCCATCCCAATGGCGGCACGGGACGGGTTCGACCCCGAGGTCAATACGTCACTCTTATTCTCGTCTTCATGGATGGCCGTCTGAAGCAGTGGAACGGGAAATAAAACTTCGACAGATGCCGCAGATGCTCGGTTTCGGGAAAACAGGGGCTTCTGTCCGGTCAAAACCGCCTTTTCACCTTCCGCGAAAACCTGTATTCGGCCGTACTCCCCGTCGAATCCGGGAAAGATATGAACCTGACCTTGCCGCATCCGGTGAATCGCTTCCCCCAGAAGAGGAATATCCGTTTCCAGGACGCGATCGACAGGGCACTCCTTCAGGATATGAAGCTCCGGGCCCAGGCGATGGATCGCTTTGCGATAACAGCGGTCCACCGTTCGGGTTTTTGGCCCAACACCGAGGATTTCCGAGAGGATTTCCGAGAGAGGAATCAGGTGGTAAAACGAAAGGATTCCGTCGGGCGACTCTCTTTCCGGACGGTCGGCAAGGGTCTCGACGCGATGGAGCACCCCAAGGGTCATGGGGGCGCCGCAAACGGGACAGCGCCAGTCGGTCTTGGCGCCTTCGGCTGGACGGCGCCAGATGCCACATTTCCGATGCCCGTCCATATGGTATTTGCCCTCCTCGGGATAGAGGTCGATGGTGCCCTGACATCGATCCGGATCTCCGGATAAAAGAGCGTCCCGGATACCGAAAAAGGAGAGCTCCGTGTCGAAGAGATTGGCGTTTCTGCCCAGGTTGGCCGGAGAATGGGCGTCTGAATTGGAGACAAGGGTTCGGGAGTCCAACTCAGAGATCCGCCGGTTCATGGGCGGATCCGAGGAGAGCCCGGTTTCCACGGCGAAGATATGGTGGGAAAGGTCCTCGAAACAGGCGGAGAGGCTGTCGAATCCCGACTTGGATCCGAGTAGTGAAAACCAGGGAGTCCAGATATGAGCGGGAATCATGAAGGCATCTTCAGAACAGTCGAGCATGACCTCCAGGAGATTTCTGGCGTCAAGACCCAGGATGGGCCTGCCGTCCGAACGGATGTTGCCGAGGGTGTCCAGCCGCGTGTTGAGAGCTTCCGCCACCTCAAGGGAGGGTGCGTAGATAAGGTTGTGGTTTTTTCGGGTTCTGTTACCTTTCTTGTAGATGTTGCTGATCTCGGTTTCCAGGATAAACCGGATCGTCCCTTTGCATGACGAGGGGATCTCGGCGTCACACCGGTGTCGAATATCCTTCCTGAGGGTAAAGAGTCCGGGTTCTGCCGGGATGAGCTTTTCCCGGAGTTCCTGAAACCAGGCCGGATGGGTGAAATCCCCCGTGGCTACCACCGAGACGCCCTTGATGCCGGCGCTGATGTAAAGATGCTCCAAATCCAGATTTTTGGCAGTGGCGCGCGAAAATCTGGAGTGAACGTGCAGGTCGGCGATAAACGTCATGAATGTTGTTTCCCCCTTGTCCCGGACCTTTGTCGCCATTCGGGAGAACGCCCCGTGGATGATGACACTTCGGTTCAGGCTTTCAACATGGACCGCTTCAGCATTGCATATACTTCGAGGCTTCTCTCGCGCGTCTGCTCCATGCTTCCGGAGTTATCAATCAGAATATCCGCCAGTTTGCGTTTTTCCTCGATGGGGATCTGGCTCCGGATGCGCGCCCGCGCCTCCGCCGCGCTCAGGTGGTTCCGCTTCATCAGGCGCAGGAATTGAAGAGTTTCCGGCACGTACACGACGATGATTGTGGGCAGCTGACGGTGCATGCCCGATTCGAAAAGAAGCGGGATGTCCTGAATGACCACCGTTTCAGGGTTGAGTGCCCGGATTTCCTGCATCCGCTTTTTCATGCCTTCAAAAACGAACGGATGAACGATGCGGTTCAAAGCTGCTTTCTGGGTGGCGTCGTTAAAAATTATCCGACCCAGCTTCTCTCGGTCTATCTCACCATCTTCCCGGAGTACACCCCGGCCGAAGAACTCCACGATACCCCGCCATGCCGGCAATTCCCTGCGGACCACGGCGTGGGCGATCTTGTCGGCGTCGATGACGGCGGCACCGGCCTGTTTGAGAAATGCCGCCACCGTTGACTTGCCTGTGGCAATGCCTCCTGTGAGCCCCGCGATAATCATGATCCCCTCTCTGGAAAGCAATAGTGAATGATGTCATCTTTCATAAAAGGCTTTGGGGGTTTTGGCAAGGAACAAAACAATGAGGGATTCTTCGTTGACAGCGTCTCTTTTTTTCTGCATAAGAATTTTTATGGTATAAACTTGATTCAGAGCATCCCTGAAATCTCAAACATAGATCGTCATCAATAGGAACGCATGTGACGAAACCGAAACACAACGGGCCTCTGAAATTCACCCCAAAAGAGATCCATTTTTTTAAACGGCTGAGTGATAGAAGATCGTTCACGGCTGAATATAGGCGTTTTTTCAATATCAGCGTGCTGATCGGCGTGACGTGGGGGATCGTTTTTCTGTCGACGGTCATCTGACATCTTTCCGTTTTGCTCCGCCCCGTACTACCGCCCTTTCGGGGGGTTTTGTTGTCCGGCGCAGGCGCTTTACCTTCGTGTGAGCCGTCAACGGTGGTGGGCTCCATTGATACGATGCTATGGCGAACCGCTTGTTTTTAATCCAAAACAATCATATCGACGATTCCCGGAGAAACCTGGCCCTTGAGGAGTATGCGCTCAGACACCTTGATCTGGATTACAGCTATCTGCTGCTCTACGTCAACCAGCCTGCCGTCATTATCGGCAGGAACCAGAACCCGCTTCGCGAGGTTAATTCAGCCTATCTGGCCGGCAACAAAATTCCAGTGGTGCGACGAATATCCGGAGGTGGGGCGGTCTATCACGATCGTGGTAACTTGAATTTCAGCTTCATCACCCGCTTCAAGCGGAACTATATCAATAATTATGAATTTTTCACCTCGCCCATTATCGCCGCCTTGAAGGGCATGGGGGTTCCGGCAAAACTCAATTCCAAAAACGATATGGTGGTTTACGGCAGGAAGATCTCCGGGACTGCCCAGTATTCGAACGGACATGGTCTGATCGCCCACGGTACCCTCCTTTTCGACGCACGGTTGGACGTGCTTTGGGAGGCCCTCAGCGCGCCATCGGATCCAATGGTGTCGATGGCGATTCGATCATTGCGGAGCCCCGTGGCCAATATTGTCGAATTCCTTTCTTCGGCCGTTTCCATGGATGCGTTCAAGTCCGGCATCCGGGAAGGCGTTTTTGCCGCTTGGGGGGGTGGGGAGGCGTATCGTCTAACAAGGCATCAATGGGATGCAGTGGACGCGCTGGCCCGGGACAAGTACCATTCCTGGCGCTGGAACTACGGCCGTTCACCGCGATTCACCCTGGAGCGGTCCGGTCGGTCCGACACCGGCCCCATCAAAATCCGCGTCGTCGTCGAGAAGGGACGCATCGAGCAGATCTTCATACGCGGCAGCTTTCCGGATCCGGAAGCGATCCGTGGGCTGGAGCGTCGCCTCGTCGGTTGTCTTTATCGGAAAACCGACGTTGAGGGGACCCTGTCCGAGATCAGCGCGGAACCCTGTCTCGGCGGCATCACCCGAAAGGCTTTTGTCGATGTGCTGGTGCGGGAATAGGCGATGTCAAATCATCCCGCCGTTGGCCCGAATAATCTGGCCGTTGATCCAGCCCCCTTGGTCACTGACGAGAAAAGCCACGACATTCGCGATATCCTCGGGTTGACCGAGGCGATGGAGTGGGCACATATCGGCCATCTGTTGTCTCACGGCTTCGGTTTTGCCGGCGTTGAAGAGATCCGTATCCACAGGGCCGGGTGCCACTGCATTGACAGTGATATTCCGGCCGTCCAACTCCTTGGACAAGACCCGCGTGAAGGCCTCAACCGCCGCCTTGGTGGCGGCGTAAACGCCGTAACCCGGCAGCGCCATGGGCACGACCGTGCTTGAGAGTGTAATGATGCGCCCGTGGTCCGCCATGCGGCGCGCGCCCTCTCGGAGGGCCATGAAAACGCCACGGGTATTGACGGCGAAAAGGCGGTCGAATGTGCCATCGGACACTTCGGCAATGGGATTCTTTTGCGCGACGGCGATTCCAGCGTTGTTGATGAGAATATCGATCTTGCCGAAGCGATCGACGGCGGCATCGAACAGCTTCCGGACATCCTCGGGTTTTCCGATGTCACCCTGAACAGGAATCCCGCGGCCTCCTGAAGCATTGATGGTTGACGCCACGGCAAGAGCGTCCTTGGCGTGTTGGAAGTAGTTGACAATGACCGACGCACCATCCCTACCCAGCCGTTCGGCAATCGCTCGGCCGATGCCACGGGAAGCGCCGGTGACGAGACAGACCTTTCCGGTTAACATGTTCATCCTTTTTCCTCCGAGGTCGCGATATTCCACACTGATGGGGGAACATCACATGACCCCTTTCTTGCATTTTGAGAATGTTGGGATCAGTGTCTGGGTTTTGTGCACCCCGGGAATGCGGCGGATGTGCTTGTACACAAAATAACCGATCACCTCCGAATCCGAACTGAGCCAATCCCGCTCCATAACGATCTTGACGATGAGATCGAACTCCCCGGGTACGTCATAGAGTTCCGTCACCTCCTCGAGAGCAAAAAGCTTTTCCATGATCTTGAATTCGTCACCTGCCTTGACGGAGATTAGCACGAAGGCTGTCATCAAGCGTTTCATTTCCGGGAATTCAAGCCCTCTTTTGTCGGCCACCTCTGCCCGGAATTCCTCCATGTTTTTTGGAATGATCTGGTCCAGGCCGATGCCGTAATGTCGCTCCCGTCCTTTTTTCCATTGATGGAAGGAGATATAGGCATAGAGGTCCGCAAGGGTCCGGTTTTGAAACGCCGCCGACAGATGACTTTTCTCGATAATGGAGACGAACGGCAAAAAAATGGTTTTGTGCCAGTCGGTGGCGGCGTCCTTGAAGGCGACCTTTGTACCGTTGATGGTGGTGAGGGATTCCTGGTGTTCCCTGATCTGTTCCATCAAGTAAGCGTATTGTCCGACCTCCGTCAGTTCGATGGGCGCCGTGATGCCGGTTTGCTCCTTGAAATCGAGTTTTTCCCGATAGAGAATGTTTTCGATCGTTTTCCGGGACGGCAGAAACTCGAGGATGTGGGCGCGAATCGTTTTCCAGCCGCGTTCCTTTGCGACGGAGACGCGATGATTGCCGTCGACGATATAGTACTCGTCCTTGATCTGGTAAAGAGATATGGGCGGAAGTGGTTTTCCGTCCCGAATCGCCTGTCTGATTTTGATGAGTCTTTCGGACGGGATTCCCGTTTTAAGCCGAAATCGGCTGTCAAAGTCCTGATAGCGGCCGACGCTTCCGACAATTTTACCGACTTCCACTTCTTTGAGGCCGAGGTCCCGCGTATCGAAAGCCTCTTCGCTCTCCTGGTCCTCCCTGAAGCTTTTCAGCTCCCGTTTTCTCTGCCGGTCTTTCAGTGCAGTGAAAACGGTTTCGAATATTCTATTTTTCATTGATCTCCAATAAAAAATGGCCAACGGTGTTGATGACCCTGGTTTTTTTGATAATTTGTATGCGTTCGGATGGTTCGTTGAATTGAGCGTGGATATGACCGTGAATAAAATATTGAGGGGAAAAACGGTCAATAAGGTGATGAAAGCTTTTAAATCCTCTATGACACAGATCTTCCGCATCACCAACATGGCGTGGTGGAGCATGAGTGATAACGATATCAACCCCTCTCGACCACCATAGCGTGGGCCACATCTTTATTATCTTCTTTTTCATTTGTGATTCGGTATATTGAATTGGATTACCATTATACCACCGAGAACCCTCAAAACCTAGAATTTTTAAATTTTTGAAACGAATCAGTCTTGAGTCGATATCTATACATCCATTTGGGGATTTTCCAGTATATCTTATATCATGATTGCCTTTAACATAATAAAGTGGAGCATTGAGCCTTGATGATATAAACGATAAATATTCTGGAGGAAGATCTCCACAGGATAAAATTATGTCTACGGCTTTAAAAAGCTCTATATTGAAGTTTTCATAAAGACATGATTCTATAATGTCTGAAATTGTTAAAATTTTCATATAAACTTATTTTTGAATTAAAATAGGTTAAAATTTGTTTTATTTATCAATCATCTTGAATTAGAGCTTTGATTCCGATTTTATCCATTTGTTCTATTGAAATGTCATTATATTTTTTAATGAATGTTTCTATGGCCATTTGCAAAATATCGTCGATTGAGGTTTCAAATTCGATAGACATTTTTTTGAATTCTTTTAGCTGTCTTTTGTTAAGTGTAATGGATAGTCTTCCAGATTCAGGCGTGATATGATATTTTGTTCTAGCCATAATGATTCTCCGTTGAAATTTATTGTTTTAGATTTAGATGATCATTAGCATATTAATGTCTTTTGTTCAATTAAAGAGATGGTTTTGTCTATTCAATTTGTAAAATCCATATTAACTATTTTTTCGACGTGTGTTGAGCAAAATAGGTTGATGAAAAATAATGAGAAAATATATAAAATGATGTTGGCGGTGTTAAAAACGAGAAAAACAGAAATAATAGCGATGCCGAATACACCTTGACGGGCATTATATATCACAATATAATTCTATTGCGCTATTTATGGTGCCTTTTTTAGCGCCGCAGTCCCAGGGTTGCCCTATGGACATATGCCGATCACAAGAGAACCGGCAATTTACTATTGTGCAAAATAGATTAATATATATTGACTAAACTTCATGAAAATAAAGAAATTCTTTATATAGATCTAAAATAATATTATGATATAAAAATTTTAAAATATGAAATAGTCATTATATTTATTATCTATTGGAGAAAATTCTATGAAAAGATTATTAGAACAAGGAAGTGATTATTCTATAGAAAAGGCAATAAATAAATATTTGAATGAAAAAATGGCAACAGGTGAGCTAAGCATATTATCAATAAAAAATAGAAGATATGAATTAAATAGATTTGAAAAGTTTTGTAAAACGCATAAAATTATTTTTCCTGTTGATATACACAAAAATATAGTAATAAATTATCTTAAATCACTTAAAATATCAAATGCTTCTAAATTAAATGTTATATATGTTCTAATTGGATATATGGACTATCTTGTTAATGAAGGTCTGATGCTCGAAAATATCGCTTCGATAATCGGAAAACCCAAAATATATCTACCAAAAACAGATTATTTGACATATCGTGAACTTGAAGATCTCTTTTGTTCATTAGCAAATAATTCCGGAAAAAAAACTGTTGATCGTAATATATTGCTATTTAGTCTTTTTACTGATCTATGTCTCAGAGTATCTGAAGTTATCCGATTAAAGCAAAATGACGTCAGATTGGATTCAAAAGAGTTATGGATAACGCGAAAACGGAATAAAGTTGATAAAATCCCCTTAAATCAGGATTTGGTCAATAAATTCCTGCGATGGTATGACATCCGCCCTGAATACAAAGGCAGCGAGAGCGAGTGGATTTTTCTGTCCAGCCATGGACATCCCCTTAAACCCAGACAGGTACATTATATTGTCAGCAAGGCCCTTGAGAAGGCCGGCATTATCAAGAGGAAACACGGCCCTCACCTGCTCCGTCATTCCGGGGCCAGTTTAAAGGCACAGCAAGGCGAGAATCTCATCGTGATCCAGTACCTTCTGGGCCATGAAAACCTGAATACAACCCGACGATACCTGCATTTCGACTGGAATGACCTCAAGGCGATGGTGGAAAGAAGTCCGGCTTTGGGCAAATAAGTTTTTGTTCAGTCGTCAACACCGGAAGAACAAATACGAGAAAATATCGGCTTGAAAGATGGGGAGCGGTCTGATAAACACCTCCCATGAAGGGGGAAGACGATATGATGCGATTGACCGGATTTCAGAAAAAATATCTAAGGGGATTGGCCCACGGCCAAAAGCCTGTCGTTCATATCGGCCATCAGGGACTGACCGACGGCGTCATTCGCTCCACCCATGATGCGCTGGACGCCCATGAACTCATCAAGATCAAATTTGTGGATTTCAAGGAAAAGGCCCAAAAGATTGCGATCTCTGATGAGATCCAGGGCCGAACGGGATCCGTGCTTGTCGGAATGATCGGCCACGTCGGCGTGTTTTATCGCCGGAACGAGGATCCCGAGAAACGACGCATCACCCTGCCGAAGGGGCGTACCTAACCTTTTTTGCTCGGACGGGGGTTCCAGAAGGCCGTTGGCGTGGTTTCCTGGATATACCCTCGGACGCCCTTGACGATGGCCTCGCAGAGATCCTCCTGATATTGCGCAGTGACAAGACGTTGGCATTCTCTTTGGTTGCTGATGAAGGATGTCTCCACCAGAATAGCGGGCATCTGTGCTCCCAAAAGTACGTAAAATGGGGCTTGTTTGACGCCTTTATTGCTGACGTATTTGTATCGACCCTTCATCTGGCGGTGCAGGGCGTTTTGAACGAAGGCGGCGAGGCGGCTCGATTCGTTGATTTTTGAATTCTGCATCAGGTCGTTCAGGATATTCTGAAGATCACTGATGGTCTTCCGGGAAGTAGCGTTTTCCCGGGCCGCCACCAGAATGGCGTCATCGTCCGTGGCCAGATTGAGATAATAGGTTTCGAATCCGTAGACTCGGGGGCTTTTACTGGCATTGCAGTGAATGGAGATAAACAGATCCGCATTCTGGGTGTTGGCAATGGCCGTCCGCTCCTCGAGCGTCAGAAAACGATCGCTGTCCCGTGTCATGATGGCCTCGCATCCCAACTCCTTTCGGATTTTTTTTGCCAGGCGCCGGGCAATGCTGAGAACCACGTCTTTCTCCCGAACTCCCTTGATGTAGCCCGGCGCGCCGATGTCGTGGCCGCCGTGGCCGGCGTCGATCACAATCCGGTTCACTCCCAAGGCAAACTGTTTGGCCAGATCGTTGGGGGTAAGATCGTTGTTGCTTCGAATCGCCGCCTGGTAGACGCGCGGTTTTGGAGCGACCAAGGGTTTCTTGTGACGCTGAGGAGCCTGTTTTGTCTTGGCCGCAACAGCTGTGGCCGGGCGTTCACCGAAATCTTTTCCCCAAACGTCGATGATGGTTCTGAAGGGATTGCTCAGGGAAAAAACCTTATAGGTCTTAAAGGATTTGATGTCGATAACGACCCTGACGACGTCGGGCGTGCACTGGCCCGCGCGAGCACCCAAAAGCAGATCGTCGTCAATGGGGATCGCCTTTTGAAGATCCTGACCGATGCGGCTGTTTTCAAAATCGATGTACAGGCGCTGAGGCTTGTCTGCGTTGGAATCTTGTTCCAGGAGTTTAGGTGTGTAAGGGGTTTCCCGGCTACCGTCGATGACAATCCGGGTGTAGCTGGGATTGGACCAGTATCGGAGTCTGTTGATCACTGTCGGGGAGCCAGTTTTCGGCGATGTTGGCGGGTTGGGTGGCGATGAAAAGGCTTTGGGATCGCAGGTCTCCTCGATGATGATTAAACGGGAGATGGGATCTTCGGCCGGGGCGTCACCTCCATGCGCACGGCCGGACGGAGAAGATGCGTCGGTTTTAAAGGCGGCCTTGGTTTGCCTGAAACGCCTGCCCCGTTCCTTATGGTATACGGACCCTTTAAAGGATTCGTTTTCTGCCGCAGCGGCCCGGGAATGGCCTGACATGGTGTTCCCGGACGACGCCTTTGGGTCATCGAATGACTGGAGAGCCTTGCGAGCCTTCGGCAGATAACGGCTTTTCGGGTGCCGGTTGATCAGCCGATTGAAGATATCGATGGATTCCTTCCGATCCGCATACCGTCCTGAAAGAACGTAAAGGTCCTGATAGATTTTTCCGGCCATGTAAAGATTCGCCGCGGCATAATCACCGGTGGGATTTCTCCGGTACGCTGCCTGGAATTTCTGGATGCAGGCTATCCAGTTGTCCCTGTATTGTTTTCGCTTTGAATCTTTTGTGAATTTTTCGAAATGGTTGTGGGCGCGATCATATTCCTGTTTTTCCGTAATCGCCAGCAAATGGCTGGGCAGGCACAGAGTGACGACGATGCTGATCATCAGCAGCGAAAATACGGTATTCCAGTGTAGCTTCATAAGCTGTTCCGAAAGGAGTATCTGTCCTTATATATATCTTTGATGAAAACCCGGTGTCAATGGAACCTGAATTTTTCCTGCAACTCGTTCAGGATGAGAAGCGCCTCCAGCGGCGTCATTCTCGAGACATCCAGTGATTGCAATGTTTCGACCAGAATCGATTCCTTTGGGCGGAAAAGTCCGAGCTGAACGGGCTGTGGGCCCTTTCCCGCTGTCGACTCCTTTTCCTCCCGGTTAAGAATGTGCCCATCGTTTTCAACCCGATTCAGGATGGCCTTGGCTCGATGGATGACCGATTCCGGAATTCCTGCCAGGCGTGCGACCTGGATGCCGTAGCTTCGGTTTGTGCCCCCTTTGACGAGCTTTCGAAGGAAAATGATCTGGTCTCCCACCTCTTTGACGGCGATATTGTAGTTTTTGACTCTTGGCCGGCTTTGTTCGAGCGCTGTCAGTTCATGATAATGCGTGGCAAAAAGGGTTTTTACCCCTTTTCCTTTCAGGTCGTGAAGGTATTCCGCCACGGCCCAGGCGATGCTCAAACCGTCGAACGTGCTGGTTCCTCTGCCGATCTCATCCAAAATCACCAGACTTTGGGGGGTGGCATTGTTGAGAATGTTCGCGGTTTCCTGCATTTCCACCATGAATGTGCTTTCCCCCTGGCTAAGGTTGTCCAGGGCTCCGACCCGGGTGAAAATCTTATCGGTAACGGGGATTTCGGCCCGGGCAGCGGGTACGAAAGCACCCACCTGAGCCATTATCGTTGTTAGCGCCGTCTGCCGAAGCACCGTCGATTTTCCGGCCATGTTGGGGCCGGTAATCATCAGGACCTGATTTTCCCGGGAGTCCATCCGGATGGAATTGGGTACGAAGCGTTCACTGGTGATCATCTTCTCAACCACAGGATGACGGCCGTCCTCTATCGTCAGGGTACCGTCAAGGTTGACTTGTGGTCGATGGTAGTCGTTTTTCGCGGCGACATGGGCGAGATTCAGCAAAACATCCAGCCTGGCTAGGAAATCCGCCGCGTCCTGAATATGATGATGCTGATCCTTGATAGCCCTTCGAACGGTGTTGAAAATCTCATATTCGAGCCTTGCGCGCTTTTCCTCGGCATTCAACACCGTTGATTCGAAGATTTTCAGCTCTTCGGTGATATACCGTTCCGCGTTGACCAAGGTCTGTTTTCGAATGTAATGATCGGGAATTTTCTCCGCATGGGTTTTGGGCACCTCAAGATAGTATCCGAAAACCTTATTGTAACGCACTTTCAAGGAGGTAATCCCCGTCTTTTTCCTTTCTTTCGCTTCCAGGCGGACCAGCCACCCTTTACCATCTTTGCTGGTTTTAATCAACTCATCAAGCGCACTGTCGAAGCCGGATTTGATGATGCCGCCCTCGTTGATGGCAGAAGGCGTGTCTTCCCGAATCGCCCGATCGATGAGATCGGCAACGGCCAAGAGAGGGGCGATGCCACCGGCCCATGCAAAAAGGGACGCCTTCATTTCCGACGTGTACTTTTGAATCTCCGGCAGCTTGAGAAGGCTTTGCTTCAAGGTCACCAAGTCCCTGGCATTGGCGTGTCCCATGAAAATTCGGCTACCAAGCCGTTCCAGATCATACACAGACGAAAGGTGCTCCCGGATCTTTTCGGATGTAAGCCGATTCGCGCAGGCTTCTTCCACGGCATCCAGGCGAGAGGCAATCTCTTCGGGTTTCAGGAGGGGGTATCTCAACCAGTTGGTCAGTAGGCGACCCCCCATGGCGGTCATGGTATGGTCCAGTATATGGATCAAGGTGCCGGGGCGTTTACCGGTCTTCAGGTTTTCCAACAGCTCCAGGTTGCGTCGGCTTTGATCGTCGATGGCCATGAAGTCGTTCAGAAAGTAAGTCTTGATCCCCTTGATATGGTCGATTTTTTGCTTTTGCGTTTGGGAGACGTAGTGCAGAACAGCGCCGGCGGCGCCCACCGCGGCCAAGAGATGTTCGCATCCGAAGCCTTCTAGAGAAAGGGTGTTGAATTGGTCGATCAGCAGATTTTTTCCGAAGGCAGGGTTGAAGTACCGGTCCGGGATCAAAGTGACCGATTTCCGGCATTCGGAGGGCATCAAATCGTCGAGTGATGCTTCGTCGCGAAGGGATTCCCGGAGAAGAACCTCGCTGGGCGATACCCTCGAGATCTCGTTCCGGACGTTACCGCTGTCATCGGATTGGGTGACCCGAAAGACACCTGTGGAAATGTCCATGTAGGCCAATCCGATCGCGGCGCCGTGCCGGGCGATGGCGAGAAGATAGTTGTGGGATTTGGCATCCAGAAACTCGTTTTCAATAATCATTCCCGGTGTTATGACCCGGACGACCTCCCGTTTGACCAGGCCTTTGGCCTGTGCTGGATCCTCCACTTGATCGCAGACAGCCACCTTCAGGCCATGTTCGATGATCCGGGCGATATATCCTTGAACGGCCCGGCAGGGTACCCCGCACATGGGCACCGGCGAGGATTGATGCTTGTTTCGGGATGTCAGTGTGATTTCAAGGAGCTTCGAGGCCTTTTCCGCATCCTCGAAAAACATCTCATAAAAATCGCCCATTCGGTAGAACAAAAGGGCATCCGGGTATTCTGCCTTGATGGCGAGATACTGCTCGATCATCGGGGTTGTTTTTGCCTGCATAGTCTCAAACTGCCGTGCTTCGAAGCGGCCCGTCTCCGGTCATCCGGCATAAGTATCTTTGTTTACTCAATTTTTGTTTTTCGTTATGTTAACCGGGAGAAGACTGAAGCGAGATAACCCCTCCCCAGACAGCACCGGCTCCTGAAAATTGAATTTGTTTATTTAATGACAGTGGCGGCAAGAGAGGACGCGCATGTCTTCAGGGTTATCGGAACGAGTTCCAGGTTTCCCCATACCCCCACTTTATCCCCTTTGACAATCAGGACGCCAGCGACGCCTTCGATCTTCCTCCCAAATCCCAAGGCCTGCTGAATATCCGCGACCGATCGGACGCGGTTGCCGATGGCCGTTGCGGCAGCATCAGCCAAAGCGCATGAGGAGGATACCACACAAACGGCATCCGCGGAACCGAAACTGAGGGAATGGCCGACGGTTCCCGAGGAGGTGCAAACGGCTGTCGCCTCCCGCGACGCGTCGATCTTGAGACCGATCTTGAGACTCATAGGGGACCTGCCTGCAAAAATGGCAACGGTCAGGACCGAGTCGGCTTTGATGAAGACATCTCCCCCGTTCTCCACAATGACCTCCGGTGAGCTTTGAAGGAGTTCTCGGCCGACGTGTTCCGCAACGGCGCCGGCCACCGCGGCCATTGGCCCCACCCCCGCGCTGTGGCCCGCCGTGATCATGTCCCGGATGATGGCGGGTGCGGGTCCGGCGCTCTGGAAGGGCACCAGGGACGTTGCGAAGTCAGGATTACCCTGGATATATCCCTCGATATAGGACCGGTATTTCAGTACAAGATCGCGGGCCAGGGGTTCGAGATTTTCCCGGGCGTGGACAAAGAGGTCCGTCTCCTTGACCCTGACCTTGAAATAGGAGCGGCGTCCAATATCGATGAATTCTCTGTAGACGCGGGGTTCGTGTATCATCGCTACCTGCCGGCACCGCCGATGACATCCCTCAGAACCGTCAAAGCCTTATCCAAAAGTGCCGTGTCCGCCTGACTGCCCATGTGGCCGAGCCGGAAAACCTTGCCGGCCAGTTTGCCGTGGCTGCCGCCCACAACCAGTCCCTTTTGCCGCAGACGGCGATCCAACTCCTCCCACGGCAGTGTTTCGGGTACCCGGACGGCGGTTACCGTGGGCGAGGGAACCGCCGGAGGCGAAGGGAATAGCGCGAACCCCATTTCGACGATGGCCTTTCGGCAGTGCCGGGCGATGGTTTCGTGCCGTTTGAAGCTGTCTTCAAGACCCGGGGTCAGCACCAACGCCGCACCGGCATTCAAGGCGGCTACGCCGTGCCAGTAAGGCGTGTAGGGGAATCGTCTTGTTTCTGCAATCCGGCGGAAGGGTTTCAGGGCGTCATACCCGTTGTAATTAACGCGTTCGATCTCTTCCCACGCCCGGTCGCTGATGGACAGGAAGGCCATGCATGGCGGCGCGGAAAGACATTTTTGTGAGCCGCCGAGAGCAAGGTCCACATGACATGCGTCAACCCGAACCGGTGCGCCGCCTGCGCTGGACACCACATCCGCATAGAGCAGCGGTACGCCCATGGCCTTTTTCAGTTTACCGAGCCCGTCTAGGGGGTTGAGCGTCCCCGACGGGGTTTCGCAGTGAACGACAGTAATCATTTTGGGCTTGAAGTCACCGATCGCCTTTTCCACCGGCCTGAGATCATTCAAGGTTTCATGGTATTCCAGCCCGATGGTCATGACCTCGGCACCGATGGATTTTGCCATGTCCGCGATGCCGTAACCAAACACACCCGTGGCAATGGACAGGACCCGGTCTCCGGGTTTCAGGCAACTGCGAAGGGCTGTCCACAGCGCAAGCATCCCCTCGCCGGTCTGGATGACGATCCGATTCCGGGTTTCCAGAATCTGCTGCAGCCGGAATTCAGTTTCATGATAAAGATCCCAAAACGTTGCCTCGAGACCGGGCGCACCATAATTGGTCTGGTACACCCGAAGGATATCTTCCGGAACCTTCACGGGTCCCGGAACCATTGGAATGGGGTAAACTTCCATGATGATGAACCTCGCTTTCTTTGTTGACCCCAAAGGGGGCAAAATGACAGGAAAAGCGCTCTTTCCCGTTTCATCTGATGGCCCCGGATCGTGCTGGTGTGAATGTGCTGCATTCCTGACTACCCGACGCTTTTTAGGGGCGACGCATCGATGCAAAGGGGAGCTTGAAGGGCATGGGCCTGAGCTGTGGCGGGCACTGGTTCAGAAAGTAGGTGTCCGTCATACCGGCGATGAAATCCCGGATCATCTCTTCATAGCTGTGGGTGTTTTTGTATTCGTCCGACATTTCGGAAAAAAACTGGGTATAGATCACTGAACCCTCATCCCCTTTTTCAAGATCCTCGAGATAACGGTTGAAGAGAAGGTCGAAAAGGTCTTTCAAGATTTTCGAATACTGCTTGATAACGGGATTGAGATAAATGCGTTCGTAGTTGAACGCTTTCAACGCTTTCAGTGCATGAGAGACCTCGTCGCTGAAGGCGATGGCGTCGTTGTCGGCGCTGGTTTTGATGATATCGGTCACCAGGGAGTACACAATGCTGCCGTTGGTATCCCCCAGGAGTGAAACGCTTTCTGGGGGCAAGTCGCCCCGGCGAATCAATCCCAGGCGAATGGCGTCCTCGATGTCCCGCCCGATGTAGCCGATGGTATCCGAAAATCGCACCACGCATCCTTCCAGTGTCATGGGCATGAGCACGGTGTCGGGGTCGGCTTTTTTTTGGTCCATTTCCCTTTTTAAATTCTCGAAAGTTTTGTCTCGTAGCGGCGCGATCCTCTGGTCGTGTATCTCTCCGTCGTGGCATAAAATGCCGTCCAGGGTCTGGAGGCATAGATTCCATCCCCTCCCCTTCCGCTCTACCTTGTCCAGGAATTGAACGCTTTGGACATTGTGGCGGAAATGTCCGATACCATGATCGTGGCAGAGTTTCGAGAGAAAACTCTCTCCTTCGTGTCCGAAGGGTACATGCCCGATATCATGTCCCAGCGCAATGGCCTCGATGAGATCTTCATTCAATCCGAGAAAACGGCCGATGGTTCGACTGATCTTTGACACCAGTTGAACATGAAGCACCCGGTGGGTGATGTGGTCGTTCTCGACGAGATAGAAGACCTGGGTCTTGTCGATGTAACGGGTATAGGCCAGGGAATGGAGAATTCGGTCCACATCCAGGGAGTAGGACTGCCGATAGCCAGCGACAATCCTGTCTTCGGTTTTCCTGCGTCTTCCGTCCCTGCTAAGCGCTGCAGAGGGAGAGAGGATTCGGGCTTCCCGACGGTTAAATATCTCCTGCAGCTCACCCAAGTCCATCATCGTCTTTCCTCCGCCGACCTTTGTTGACATCCGAAAAATCGAAAAGCCGTGTGATCCTCTGGTATGTAAGGTGGCCGTGGGTGCCGTGCCAGTAAATCCGACCGCATTCAACGCACGGGTGAAAATCTTCTACGGTCTGCGCGATGTAGTCGGGTACCTTGTTCAACACCGATTGCAAAGTTTCCCAAGGCTTGAATCCGCGGCAAAACAGATCGTCGTGATCACATTTCCGATTCCAGCAGCATGAAGGTGGACGGTCCGGACAACGCATGGGACCAGTACCGTTGGGTACTGAGCCGCAACCGATCGCCACGGCTGGCGATATCGATCTGAAACGGTACCCTGTAACCGTTCATCTCCCGGTGGTCTGAAAAGTTGGCGGTATACATCCAATTTTCGGCGGAATCGTACATCTCTACTGCTGTTATCCTCTCGGCGTCTGCAGAAATTCGTATTCTTTCAAGAATCCTTCCTCGCGATCCTGAGAGAGTAAGACATATCTCGCCAGTTGTGGCATCCGCTTCCGCGATCGCATGGTCAAATTTCCGTATTGGCACTCGGCCCCTCAGGAACTCTATGATCTCGCGGACCTTCAGATCGATGCCGATAAGCTTGTCGAGATTCGGGTTCGATGCCCGGGTCTTAAAGAACTTTTTGGGGGCGTGGGAGACCATGGAAAAATTCACCCCATCGGCAGCCATGGTCGTTATTGGAAGCCCTCCAATGTTGAGAACGGACAGACGAAGCTTATCAGGGGCCTCGCCGATCCAGGCCACCCGAGCGCTTTTTCGTTTTCCTGTTTTGGGAATCAAGCGAACGGTTCCCGTACCCTTAAAGGATGTCAACGCGGCGTTTTGAAGGGTCAGTCGGGAGATCATTTGCCGGGTGTTCGGTGTCATTTCAGCCGGTTTGGGGCCGCGTCCTAAACCGGCACAGCCGCCCAAAACCAGGACCAAAGCCACAATCAACACGCCATTTAGAGGTCCACTGGGCCTTCCCATCAGAAATCTTCCGCCGCTTCGGCCGCTTCCGCCGCTTCACGGATCTTCTCCTGAATCTCCATCCGATCCTCCTCATCCCTTTTGGATAGCGATTTTTGGTAATATTCCAGGGCGATTTTGAAATTACTGAGTTTGAAATGAGCATCGCCGACGTGCTCCAGGATGACCGGATCATCCGGGACCAGTGAAGCAGCCCTGGTCAGGTATTTCAATGCCTCTTCATACTCGCCCCGTTGAAAGTAGACCCACCCCAGGCTGTCGATGATGTATCCGTCTTCGGGCTTGTATTTCAGGGCTTCGCGAATGAGTGCTTCCGCCTCATCGAGATTCCTGCCCAAGTCGGCATAAGTATATCCCAGGTAATTCAAAGCGTTGGCGTTTTGGGGTTCGAGGTCAATAACTTTTTTCATCATGGCGATGGAGTCGTTTTTACGCTCCAGTTTATCGTATACCACCCCGAGGCGAAAATAGAGGTTGGCACTGTCCGGTATTGTCTTCAACCCCTCCACCAGGGTTTTTTCGGCCAGGTCGTATTGCTTTGCATCTTCGTAAAATGTGGCGAGATACAGGCGAAAATCCGGGTTGTCCGGCACTTGGCGGTTCACTTCCCTGAGATACGCGATAGCTTCGCTGGTTTTCCCTTTTTCCTGGTAGTAGAAAGCGATACTCACCACGGCATTGGGGTAAAAGACCGATGCCGGCGTTACCTGTTTAAGGTGCTTCAGCATCATTCTTTCGTTTCCGAGACCGTCGTAAGCGATACCGGCAATGTAATGAAGGTCCGCATGGGTCGGCATTCCTTTCAGCATGCCTTCGATAATGACGGCGGTCTCATCGTATTTTTTCTGTTCAACGTAAAATTGGATCAGCGTCCTTACGATCTCCGGCTCTTCTAAAGCGTCTCTGCCAAGAGGAGCCAAAACGGCATCGGACGCCTTCACCTTTCCGATGGTGTGATAAAAGTATCCTAATCCAAAAGTTGCCCTGAAATTATCCGGGTCTCGTTCAAGAAGTTGCCGGTAGATCTCTTCCACATCTCCTTGTTTCCCCTGTCGCCGGTAGATATCAGCCAACTCGAACCGAGGCTCTTCCAGGTCCGGCTCCAAAACCAAGGTCTCCCTGAGTTCCTGTTCGGCTCTCAATAAGTTTCCTTGATCCGCGTAAATTTTACCCATGAAGAAATGGCCGACATATGAATCCGGAAATTCCCGAATCAGGCGCTGGTAGATTCTAAAGGCGTTCTTTCGGTCGCCGTTTTCCATGTAAATAGCCCCGAGGCGCATATAAATCTCTTTTTGCGCCGTATCGATCTTCAGGACTCTCTCGTAAATCGCGGTGGCCTCGGCTTCGTTTTTCAACCCTTGCTGCAGTTTTCCATAGAAGATCATGAGTTGGACGTCGTCAGGTCTGTCCGACAGCATCTCCCGGACAATGGCCAAAGCCTTTTCGGTATTCCTCTGCCGCAAAAAAAGGTTTGCCAGTTCTTTCTTGATGTAGATTGATCCAGGATCAAATTCCAAGGCTTTTTCGAGAAAATAGATCGCTTTTTCCAGGTTTCCCTTTTTTCGCATCAGTTGCGATTCGATGAAATAACGGTATCGATCCCCGTTTTGATAAGGTCCCGATTTGACACTGTCGGCCAACTCTTCCGGCATGTCCGTCAGAAAAGGCGCCATGGAGGGGGAGGAGGATGGTGAAATTGGGGGTGATGGCTTGCTTCGCATGCATCCGGTACTGACCGAAAGGCACAATATGAAGATGAGCGCGGGAACGACCGGCGGTTTGATGATAGTTTTCATGAAGTTGTTTCTGGTGACGTAAGGGTTGATGCATTTTTAAATTGTCGATATTCAGACGGTTCCGGAAAAAGTTCGAGGTCCAAGACTTGCGAATCCCTTGTTACTGAGACTTACTGTCAGTGTTTCGCAGTGACGAAAGATGGTGTAACGCCGATATCGGACTTTTTGCGAAACCGTCAAGGGCTGGATCACACGTCAGGAAAGACTGTCTCCTTCTCTGTAAGCGTCGAAGTCGACGATTTCCCGTTTGAAAAATTCTCGCATTTTTTTTACGACGTTTTTTTCCACCTGCCGAACACGCTCTCTGGATATGCTGTAGCGGTCACCGATTTCCTGTAGCGTCACCGGGCTGTCTGAAAAGATGCGCAGGTCAAAGATCTCAAGTTCTCTAGGGGTCAGTTTCTTTTTAAATTCTGAGATCTTGTTGTGCAAAAGCACATCCATCTCCTTTTTGGCGACCTTTTCTTCGGCCGACTCCGCCGCCGTACTCAAAAAATCGATCCGTTCGGTGTCTGAGTCGTCTTTGAGAGGCGCGTCCAGAGAAACATCCCAACCGTCAAGGCGCTGGTCCATGTCGATGATTTCCCTCTCGGAAACACCCAGCCGCTGTGAAAGCAGCTTGGGCTTGGGATCGAATCCCTGGTCGATCAGTTTCTGCTTCTCCTTTTTAAGCTTAAAAAAGAGTTTTCGTTGCCCCTGGGTCGTTCCGATTTTTACCAATCGCCAATTGTCCATGATGAATTTCAGGATATAGGCCTTAATCCAAAATGACGCATAATAAGAAAACTTGACATTTTTGTACGGATCAAATTTTTTGACCGCTTGCATCAACCCGATGTTGCCTTCCTGAATCAAGTCGAGCAGATTCTGCATCCAGACCCTCTGAAACTCCAGGGCGATTTTGACGACGAGACGAAGATTGGAGGTCACCAGGCTGTAAGCCGCATCCCTGTCGCCGTATTCCCTGACCTTGAAGGCGAGTTCCCGCTCCTCGTCTCTCGTCAGCAGTTTGTAACGGCTCACTTCCGAAAGATAGCGCTGAAGCGGATCGAATTTGACGAGCGATTTGTCGGTGGTTCTCCGGGGACCAGGTTTTTTTTTGATCTTATCTTTCGGTTCAACGGCAGGTCCGTCATTTTTTGCTATATTTTCGTTTTGTGAATTTGTCATCTTTTGCTTACTCATCCATTCTTGAGATTGATGATATCGGATGAAATGTATTTTATACCATTTAAGAAGAATATTTCAAGGGATTAAAGAATGTTAACCTTAAACCGGATTATTGCGGTTTTTTGTGGACATCATCGGTGCCATATGTTATAGGCCTAATTCATTTTTTGCGCCCGTAGCTCAGCTGGATAGAGCAACGGACTTCTAATCCGTAGGCCGCAGGTTCGAATCCTGCCGGGCGTACCAAAGACATTTAGGGGAGCGGCATTGAATGCCTGCTCCCTTTTTCTTTTGCGCTTCAACAAAATTTTGATGCGCCAAATCCGGTCCTTACCTTTTAACATGTTTACTCTTTCTGTGCAAATATTGTTTTATGAGGGTTTTATTGCCGAGAATAGTAGGTCTTTACAGTTTTTTTCAAAATTGTTAGATGAGACATAAAATGGCTGCACGACGTCGATGCATCGGCTATCCCTCGCCTGAAAATCGATCATCGTTTTTGCGAAATATTTCTTACGGAAACCAGGACATTCATCATGCGTGAAAAAGACCACACCGACCCTGGACGATCCGACACGGAACAGATGATTGTCGATATTTTGTCCAAAGCGGGAAAACCCTACCTCACAGTCAATCAGATCCGAAACCACCTCCCCTCCGGGGAACTTCGTCGACTGGGACTTAGCCGAAAACGATCCGGAATCGCCCGGGTGCTCGGCACCCTGAAAAGCGCTATTGGTGCACACGCCGAGGGTGACCGCCTTGGTGACCGCCTTCGAGTTTACAGAGGACCGAAGGCCGTCTACATCGGCATTTGTTTGTCGGATGAGGCGCTTCTTTTGGACAAATTGCGGCAGCAGCCCGGACTGTCGGCCAAGGCGCTGGGGAACCGCTTACCGATGCTGAAACGGGAATACATCGCAAGCCTTAACCGTCTGATGACCTCAGGTCGGATCCACTGTACCTTCAACGACACTTGGCAGCCGGTCCTTTCCCCCGTGAAACCGGCATCGGTTCCTCAAAATTTTAATGCGAAAGATCACAAAACCCTTTTCAAGGAAGCCTACGACCGTATTGGAAAGGGGCGTGGATTTGTGAGAATCCATCGCATTCGAACGGCGTTGAATTGGGCGGACGAGACATTTGATCGGTTGCTAAAAGATCTCATGGCGGCCTATGTGATCGAACTGCACGGCGGAGATCCCTCGACGCTGTCGGAAAACGAGATTCGGCAGTCCTTTGTGGATGACGGTGGTACGCTTTACATTACCATGAGCTGGTGGGGAGAAGACCATGACAAATAGCACGGAAATTCTCGATGGATTGAGGAAAGAAAATCCTTTTATATCTTCGAGTGTCGGAGACCCGATGAAAAATCGCTATCCTGATGTCCCGTCCGTCAATGAGACGGCTTTCATGGGGCTCGTTCAACTCATCGAACAGAAAATCCGGACCCCGGATCTCCCCTGTGCGGGAATGGTTTTTGGCGAAACGGGAAGCGGCAAGACCCACCTTGTCAGTCGCATTCTCGCCTACGGCCGGTCTAGACAGAATCTCTTTTCATATGCCTATATGCAACCCATCGAGGATGCCGATCAAACCTATCGCTATCTGCTCAGGGAGGTCATCATCAATTTATGCTATCCGATGGCCGGCAGCGGACAGGCGACCCAGATGGATATGATCGTTGAAAAGATTCTGGGGGATGTCGCCGTTGGTTCCGTGTCGCCGGGGGATGAACCGACACCGAAGGAGCGTTTGCTGATGGACTTCAAGGAAGGTTTAAAGCACGTCGCCCGGAGACGGAAAACCCCCCGCCACCTTTTTGGAGATCTCCGCCGTTTGGTGAAGACCGCCGTTGCTTATCTGGCGGTGGCGGACGACGAGGCCTTTCATAGCCGCAGATCCCGGCATATGGATCCCCTCGATTTTGCACGAGAGCGGTTTCCGGATATTCCAAAGACTTTTCTAAAGGTGCTTTTTCAGTATCCCATTCGCGCCAAAAGGAGTGCGGCCATCGAGTGGCTCAAGGGTATTTCCATCGATCCCGCAGACGCGGCTCTTCTCGGGATTCCGATACCTGCCCAGGAGACGGCGGCCATGATGGAGCAACAGGCGCGAAACATGCTGGGGTACCTTGGCATGCTGCTGACCCAATACGGGCGTCCCCTGGTGGTCTGCTTTGATCGGCTGGAAAACTACGATACCGACGCCAAAGTGCGTTCCCTGGGAAAAATGATCGAGTACCTGGTGGATTCCGCCAAGGCCATACTGCCCATTGTTTTCGTCCGAGGTGCTCAGTGGGAGGAGAAATTCAGAAAGGAGCTCAACCAGCAAATCATCACCCGGTTGGAGACCAATGAGTTCAGCCTAAAAGGGTGTAACGACGAACAAGCCCTTGAGATCATTGGCGGCCGCCTCAAGGCGGTTCTCGGGAAACGCGCGTCCGACGACCTGTTTCCCTTCAATCGGCCCGATTTGGTCCAGATTTTCAGAACCCGCCTTCACAGCCCCAGGCAGGTCATCATGATCGCCAACCAGCGTCTCCGCGCCATTCTTTATCCCGATAAGGACACACCGGACGCGGTTACGCCCCTGGAACAGCTGCAGAAGGCGTTTGACGCCTCTTTTCGTGCTATTGTCGCCGATTTTGACCGATACCCTCCGGATCGGAGTCGGTTGCGCCGGGCGCTCGAGCTCTATTTGAGCGAACGGCCCGAATCGAGTGGATTCAGAATCATCTCTCTTCATTTCCCCCAGGACAAGTTCATCGATTTGAAGGCCACCGTCCGATCCGATGACACTGTCGTTTTTGAGGCCGTTTTCATCATTGACGTAGAGCGCAACAACCCATCCGTTCGGGCCAGCCTGAAGCGGGGCATCGATTTTTTGGAAAACGATCCCTCGGGCCGGGCCTTTTATATTCGGGATCGGCGGTGTGAGATCCCCCCTCCCCCCCAATGGGCATCCACCAACGAGATGTTTATGCATTTCCATCGCCTTGGCGGAAATGTTCTTCTCCTGGACCAGATGCAGGCGGCCCGATGGTATACCCTCGCCCTTCTCAACTACGCGGTAAAGGAAGGAGAGGTGACGACAAGCGATAACGAGCTTCAAAGCCGTGCCGTGACCGTCGAAGAGTTGAGTAGTTTCATCAAGACATCGGTACACGAGCAGACTTTTTCAGGGTTTTGGAAAATCGGCGAGCGACTCAGGATAGCTTATCCGACACAAAGCGCGTAGGAATGAATCACGCGCCCGCCAGCTGAGTCCAGGCGTTCTTGAAAAAATATCCGGCGAAAATCAGCAGTGTGAGGCCAAGACAGCGGATCGCCAAAACATAATGCCCGCTCTTCAAAAAATGTCGGGATTTCCCAACGGCCACCGCGATGAAAATTTTGGAACTCACCAGCAGCAAGTAAAACACGAAAAGAAATGCTCCGGCCGCGGCCGGAGAGACTCGCCATGTGTCCAATATCAGGGGCGCACCGATGGAAAGCCAGAAAAGGTAAGGGCTGGGATTTAAGAGGTTCGCGACGACTCCCCGCCGAAGCGATTGTGACGGACCGGCAGCTTTCACTACCGGATCCGTCCCCTTGAACATGAGGCTGTCATAGCCGAGATAAGCGACAAAAACGCCTCCCAGAAGTGAAATGACGCCGATCAATCGCATGTGATCCGTCAGCTGGGAAAGTACCAGCACCGTGATGGCCACGATGGGAATGTCGGTGAGCAGCGGGGAAAGGGCTACCTTCATTCCCTCCCGCGCATCCCTCCTGAGCGTTTCCGTGATGACCAGGGTTAAAAGCGGTCCCGGCGAAAGCCCCGCGCTCAACCCCAGCAGCGTCGCCGAAGCCATTGCCCCCGTAAAAGTGATAAGCATACGGCAATTTTTCCCCTTCAGGCGGTTAAGATCCTTTCATGCACTCGCCAAATCTGTTCGTTTCGTATCGAGACCGGCTCGCGACATGCTTAAGCTGAAGGCTCTTGTTCTTTCTGAATCGTTTTGTGAGTGGTTTGAAGCGAAGCAGGACATAAGTGGCGCCCGCTCCGCCGTCACAGGACCTAGCACTGGTGAACGCCAGAACCCATTTCCGGATGGGGCTGCGGGTCAGCCACCCGAAAACCTTGCGTTTGAGAACCGGTCCAACAGGCGATGAGAGCCCCCTACCGTGAACGATGAGCACCGCCCGTTTGCCTTCTGTGACAGCCCTTTCCATGAACGTCATAAAGGCATCCCTAGCCGCGGTGACGTTAAGGCCGTGCAGGTCGATATGGCCTTGGATCGCAAAATCGCCGTTATAGAGCCGTCGCGTCGCCTCCTTGCTGACGTGGCACCCTCTCCCTTCCATATATTCCGGTGTATGGGAAACTTCGAAGCCGTGGCCGAATTCCACCAGTCGTCTCAGAATCTCAAGGGTCTTTTTTTCGCAAGGTATTTTCGGACAAGGGCGCCGGGCATGTTGCGATCTTGCTGCATAACGCTTTGTCCCGGCGAGGGGTGTGACATCCGCCATGGCATCGGCGAAAAGTTCTTGTTCCGTTTGATGATTTTCTCCTTTCGAAGACCTCGCGGCTGAGTCGGGAGGTCTAGGGTGTGAATCGTGGGATCGACTGTCCGGTGATCGACTGTCGAGGAGATCTCGCAGCGACTCAAACGGTCCGAACGTACCCTCCGTGAAATCGCCTTTTGTCCAATGTCTTTCCATGGCGATCTTCCCCATGAAATCCAGGTCGCGCCGGTATGGAAAACCGTCGCCAAAGACCTATTAATAATAGTATGTTTTTTCCGATCCTCTCCCAAGGACGCGGGAATCCGGTTTTTTACCGAAGGCCCTGTAATCGTAGTAATCCTGAATGATGCGGGCGTGGTCGAAGACAATATCGGTGGGCAGCTCGTGCTTTCTGAACACTTGCAGATTCCTCGCATCATCCCTAGCTTCGGGAGTACCGGAAGCGCGGCCGATGAAGACCGTCGTTACGGTGTGATGCCTAGGGTCCCGATCGGGTGCCGAATAGGTGTAGAACTGCTCCAAGAGCGTGACCTCAAGGGATGTCTCTTCCCGGGCTTCGCGTACCGCCGCGGTTTCAAGGGATTCTCCGTAATCGACGAACCCCCCGGGCAGTGCCCAGCCACGGGGCTGATTTCGCCTTTCGATGAGGAGGATTCCGAGCCTTTGCCCTTCTGATGCAACGCCGTTCAGTGATACGGGCATCTCGATGATGACATCCACGGTGACCAGCGGGTTTCGGTAATGATGGCTCATGGCGGTTGATCCTTTTCTCCCGCTCCTATTGATGGGAGACGTAGCACCCTCTTCGGTTCCATTATTTTATTTTTAGCACGCTTCGGAAGCGATGACAACGATCAATGGCGGCGGTGAAACCCTTGACGAATATCGGAAGGATTGGGTATAGGCATGATGCTGGGATGACGTTGAATCGGACAACTATGGCCACCCGTTTCGGGAGAACAGGGAAGATGCATTCGTAACAAAAGGAAGGTTTCCATGAAATACACCTGTTCGGAATACCGCGAGGAGATGACGCTCCTGGCCCTTCGCCGCCGGCTTGTCGAGGAAGGGTTGACGGACGAAGAAAAACAACGGATTTCAGAGGAGATCCGGAAGCTGGAGGAGCGTATGGACATGGCCTGAGATCGGGGAGGCCGGCGGCCCCCCCTATATGTCGGCCGCGACGACTTGCTCCGAAAGATGGTTTACAGCACCATTGATGGTTCGTCGTCGAAGTGGGTCAACGCCGGTTTTCCAATGGGGAAAACGTTAAACCCGAGGGTATAGAGTTTCACGTGATCAAGGATGTTCCTTCCATCGAAGATAAAAGCGGGCTGAGCCATGGATCGAAAGATTTTCTCAAAGTCCAAGGCGGCATATTGGGGCCATTCGGTCATCAGTGCGATGGCGTCGCAACCGTCCGCCGCTGCATAGGGGTCCTCCGTATACCGGACATCCCCTGCAATGCCCCGAAGCTCGCAGCGAGCGTTCTCCAACGCCTCTGGATCCGTGATGACGAGCTTCGCCCGCTCTTCCAGTAGCCGCTTCGCGATAAAGATTCCGGGACTCTCCCGAGTATCCCCGGTGTGGGCTTTAAAGGCGAAGCCCAGCAGACAGATGCTTTTCCCGCTGAGGGTGTGGAACATGTTTCCCAGCATATTGACGACAAATCGCTCTTTTTGGTAATCGTTGATGCGTACGACACCCTCCCAGTAGTCCGCCACCTCGTTCAAACCGTAATATCGACAGAGATACACCAGATTGAGAATGTCTTTTTTGAAGCATGAGCCGCCAAAGCCGACACTGGCATTAAGGAACTTGCTTCCCAGACGGCTGTCCATGCCGACGGCCCGGGTCACCTCGGTAATGTCGGCATCGGTTTTTTCGCATAGCGCTGATATGGCGTTGACGGATGAAATGCGCTGGGCCAGAAAGGCGTTGGCGACCAGCTTGGAGAGTTCGCTGCTCCAGATGTTGGTAGTGAGGATGCGATTGCGATCGACCCACCGCGCATAGATCTCCACGAGCTCGTCCCGAGCCCGGATGCCCGCGGGAGAAGTGTCGGATCCGATCAGTACCCGATCCGGATTTTTCAGATCATTGACGGCGCTGCCTTCTGCAAGAAACTCCGGATTGGAGAGAACCGTAAAACGATTTTCATGATTTCCGGCATCGAAAATCCGCTTCATGGCCTGAGCGGTCTTCACGGGAAGCGTGCTCTTTTCGACGATGATTTTTGGGGTATTGGAACAATCTCTGATCTGGCGGGCGGTTTTTTCCCAGTATTGCAGGTCTGCGGCCATCCCGGCGCCCGTTCCAAACATTTTCGTCGGCGTGTTCACGCTGACAAAAATCATGTCGGATTCCCGAATCTCCGTTTCGATATCCGTGCTGAAAAAAAGGTTCCGTCCCCTGGCCGCCCGAACGACCTCATCCAGACCCGGTTCGTAAATGGGGAGACGCTCCGAATTCCACCGAGCGATGCGTTCCGGATTGATATCGACGACTGTGACCTTGATGTCCGGGCATTTGGAAGCGATCACCGCCATTGTCGGTCCCCCGACATACCCTGCCCCGATGCACAGAATTTTCATTCGTCGCCTTCTTTCATTCATGCGCCGTTCCTTTGTCCGTTTGTTGTTCCAATTTCATGATGATCTCATGCGCCTTGATCAGCCCCAGATCCTCCCGAGCGACATGTTCTATAAATACAGGGTCGTGCTTAAGCCTGACGACGGTCTGGTGAAGGGACAGATTTTTCTGGACCAGCGCTTCGTTTCTTTGGACGATGCGCTCCTTTTTCATCTGCATGGTTTTGAGGTCCATCAATCCTTTTCCGCCGAAAATAATCATCAAAAACATGGCGGATACGATCAGCATCGGGAGGTAGATGGTCAGCGTTTTTTTGAGCAATTGAGGTGGTCTCCTTCGGGGCCTGGATGCCCGAGTGATACGTTGTGCCGGCGGCGCGGTGCCGTAAGCGGGTAAAAATAACCTCATCCCCTGAAATGTGGCAAGGAAAAAATAACCGAAATGACGAGATTGTCCACCCTTTCGACGAGGATTTGTGTCCTATCCGAAAACAAATAGAATTAAAGATCCCGCCGAATTGGATTGGATATACTTTTGTCTTGACAGAATCCTAAGAACTTGTGTAGTTAGAAGAGTTTATCATAAATAATGAATCTAAGAAAGGAGTCTCAACCTTGGCAAACCATAAATCAGCTTTGAAGCGGGTACGCCAGAGTGCTCTGCGACGTGAACGGAACCGTATCGTCAGAACTCGAATCAAGAATGTCGTGAAGCAGGTTCGAAGTGCGACGGATGAAAACATGAAGGATGTGGCTGCAGAACACCTGAACCAGGCCAAATCGGTGATTGCAAAAGCCGCCAAAAAAGGTGTTATTCACAAGAAAACCGCTGCACGAAAGATATCTCGCCTGGCCAGACTGGTCAATACTGTTTCCCCTTGACGTGGGATTGAGCTCGGGTTTTCCGCAGGTATTTCAACGGCGCAGAATCCGTTCTCGAAAGGCACGAAACGACCGGCGAACCCCAAGGGAAAGGCCGTCTTTCGTGCTTTTTTTTGACGCTGCCATTCCTGCTTTTCGTGAAATCGATCCGTAGCGGTGCACCCCGGCGGCGCATCGACTCCCCAACCTTCCTTTGCGCTGACGTTCACCGTATGTAGAAGGTGTCAATATTCAGTACGGGATTCAGTATGCGTTTGAAAAACGTTCGAGGTCAAATCCTGCAGATTCCTGGCATTGCGGCGTCATTAAAGAGCGCCGCAGTGACGAGGGATGCGTATCGCCCTGATAATCGAGGACTTATCGCGGAACTGTCAAAACTTGTCCATTATACGGCCGTAGACGTCCTCGGCGAGCCGCTGCGACAAAGCCTTGATGGCCTCGCGTTTATTGTAATCGGTGGCGATCTTTTCCGACAGAATGCCATAGGTCTCGCTTTCGGATATTCCGTTTGCCGACCAGATGACCCTTCCGTTTCGATCTGAAAGGCTCAGACTGACAACTGCGGTGATGCGGCGCTCGATGGACGTGATTTGACCGCGATAGGCGACAGTCGCCACAGGCATGGTCTCGATGGTTCCGCTGAGGATGACATCGGCATTGTCGCTGTCCACGACGGGGTTCCCGTTTTTGGTGAATTCGAAGATCAGGTCGCCGGTGAAGATGCTTTCAACGCCTGTTTCAGCGGTTCGGTTTTCGAGCATGTTTACCGAGACCGTCGTGATATTTTCTCCCAGATTTCTGTTGGCGGAGAAGCGATAACCGCACGCGGTCGTCGACAGAACAGCGGCGACGATCATCCAAGCCAGCGATGACCGGCGATATCCCGGACGAGATTTGAGCATAAATCCTCTTAGGTTACACGACGATATTCACCAGCTTATTCCGAACCAGAATGACCTTTTTGACCGGGCGTCCTTCGATGAATTTCTGGATCCGTTCATCCGCCAGGGCTGCGGCTTTGATCGTATTGTCGTCGGACTCGGAATCCACACTGAACTTGCCCCGCAACTTCCCGTTGACCTGAATGACGATCAGGATTTCGTTTTTGACCAGTGCGCTTTCGTGGTAGGATGGCCAAGGTGTCTGCAGGATAGACGGCGGATGACCAAGTCTCTCCCAGATTTCCTCCGCAAAATGGGGCACCATCGGTGAGAGGAGCAGCGCCACGGATTCGATTCCCAATTTCATCACCGCCGCCTTCCGGGAAGAATCCCCTTCCCTTTCAATGCCGTACATGGCGTTCACGAGTTCCATAACGGCACTGATGGCAGTATTGAAGTGAAAGCGGTCTTCGATGTCGTTGGTCACCTTTTTGATGGTTTCATGAATTTTTCGATAGATGCCACGGAGTTCCTCCTCAAGGGCTTCCGGTTCGCCGCCGTAAGGGGAAATGCCCTCGATAAGAGGTATCCAATCGAACGCCAGGCGCCATACCCGGTTCAGGAAGCGAAGCCCTCCTTCGACACCCTGGTCGCTCCACTCCAGATCTCGTTCGGGTGGGGCGGCAAACAGGCAGAAAAGACGTGTCGTGTCGGCGCCGTATTGGTCCAGGAGCGTTCCCGGATCGATAACGTTTTTCTTGGATTTGGACATCTTCTCCACGCGACCGACAGTGACCGGTCCGTTGCACAGTTTGCATCTCGGGCCGTCCGTTTCCCATGTAACCTGATCAGGGAACAGATAACCATGCTCTCGACAAGAGGTGCTCTCCTTGCAGACCATTCCCTGGGTCAGGAGTCGGGTAAAAGGTTCCCTGCAGTCGATCAGTCCCAGGTCATTGAGCACCCGCGTGAAGTAACGGGAATAGAGAAGGTGAAGGATGGCGTGCTCCACCCCACCGATATATTGGTCAACAGGCATCCAGTAGTCGACGGCTTTTGGGTCGAACATGCCTTGATCATAGCGCGGGCTGCAGTAGCGGTTGAAATACCATGAGGATTCCACAAAGGTGTCCATGGTGTCGGTTTCCCGGCGGGCTGATGTGTTGCCGCAGCCGGGACAGGTGGTTCGAGCGAATTCAGGCAACGTCGGCAAAGGGGATCGTCCGCCGTCGAGAAGGGGCGCGTCCTCGGGCAGAAAGATGGGCAGGTCCTTTTCGGGCACCGGAAGAATGCCGCAGGTGGGACAATGGATCATGGGTATGGGCGTTCCCCAGTAGCGTTGTCGGGATATGCCCCAGTCCCTGAGCCGAAAACTGACGGTTTTCTTACCGAGGCCTTCCCGTTCCAGATAAGCGGCAATCTCATCCAATGCCTGACGATTGGGAATGCCGGTGAACATGCCGGAATTGATCATTTTCCCTTCGCCGGCATAGGCTTCCGTCATTGTGGCGGGAACCAGATCCCGGTCTTCCGGGCTCACGACAACGATAATGTCGAGATTGTATTTTCGAGCAAACTCGAAATCCCTCTGGTCATGGGCCGGAACCGACATGACCGCGCCGGTGCCGTATTCCATCAGCGCGAAATTGGCGGCGTAGATGGGCATCTTGCGTCCGGTCATGGGGTTGAGACAGTAGGCGCCTGTAAAAACACCCTCCTTCTCGTAGGTTTCCACCGCTTTGGCCGAACGATCCTGGAGAGCCATCTTCTCCACAAAGGCATCGATCGCCTCCGCTTCAGGCTTCCCCCGGGACAGTTCAACAACCAGGGGATGTTCCGGAGCGAGACACATGAAGGTCGCTCCGAAAACAGTATCCTGGCGGGTGGTGAACACCGAAATGGATTCGGTTGCGTCTTCGATGGGAAATCGGATCTCCGCCCCCACGCTTTTCCCGATCCAGTTTTTCTGCATGGTGGTCACCTTGTCGGGCCACCCGGGCAATGCATCGCAGTGTACCAGCAGGTCTTCGGCGTAGTCGGTGATTCTGAAAAACCATTGCCACAGTTTTTTCTGTCGGACGGGTTTACCGCAGCGCCAGCACATGCCGGCCTCGACCTGTTCATTGGCAAGAACGGTCTGACAAGGCTCGCACCAGTTGACGAAGGATTCCTTGCGGTAGGCCATCCCTTTTTCGTACATTTTGATGAAAAGCCACTGCTCCCATCGGTAGTACTCCGGCCGGCACGTGGCGATCTCACGATCCCAGTCATAAGAAAATCCGAGCTGCTTCAGTTGCTTGCGCATGGCGTTAATGTTGTCGTAGGTCCATGCGGCAGGATGGGTTTGATTGGAAATCGCGGCGTTTTCCGCCGGCATGCCGAAGGCATCCCATCCCATGGGATGCAGCACGTTAAACCCGCGCATCCGCTTGTATCGCCCCGCAACGTCCCCAATGGTGTAATTGCGGACATGGCCCATGTGGATTTTACCCGAAGGATACGGAAACATTTCCAAAAGGTAATACTTTGGCTTGTCGGGTGTCTCGCTGACTTTAAAGACCCCTGATCTCTCCCAATATTTCCGCCATTTGGCTTCGATGGTTTTGGGGGTGTATCGCTCATCCATGGTAACGTTTTTCCTCCTATCACATGACGATCAGGGGATTCCGGGCAGTTGTCCTGTCACGTATCCTGGAAAGGCCGGCCCTTTCCAAAGGGGAGGCCGTCTCGATGACTATATCGCGTCAACAAGAAGTGTCCTATAAACCCATTTCATGGCACAATATGGGGTGAATAGCAAGGCCGAGCCTGTTGGAAAGCGCCGTTCCCCGGGGTGCGAGGTATCCGTTGATGCCCTTCGGGGAGCGCCCCCCGGCTTGTCGTATCAAAAAGGCGGCGACGTCTTCAACGTCCCCGCCCCCATCGAATCCTTTTCGGCAGAGCGATTTTGCTGAAAAAAATTGCCATCAGTTGAAGGTCGAAGAGTAAGAACCCCAAGGGAATCACCGCCTGGGGAACGAAGAGTGATGCACCGGAGGTGTGCTCCGCGCCAAGATTCATACTGTACGTATGGTGTAGCATGATGACGGACTGGTATAAAGCGAAAGAACACAGCACGAACGCGATCAGAATGATCGCCAAGGTAAAAGTCCGTTCGACCTTGATACCCAACAGCGATAACAGGGCGTTAGGCGTGGACCGACCATTGTTTTTAAGTATCTGGGCGGCTCCCACCATGACAACGGCGGTCAGAAAATAGATCAGCGGTTTTTCGCTGATGAATGTCGAGAATTTGAATACGGTTCGTATGAATATTTCCATGGAAATCAGGGTGACGATCATGACCATGAACAACATGGATACGCAGTTGCCGGCTGACGCGCAAGCGTCGATCCAGCGGGAACCTTTTTGCCTGAAGATATCAAAAGGCATTTCCATAACTCCTATCGGTGATCGGACCGAGCTTTTTCACTGTCCCAAAAAATGGTAACAGCCGATCAAATCGGCGAACAATATAGTATCGCGTCCGAAAAAATCAAGGTTTTTTTTGCCGGTCAACGGGGAAGCGTGATGGTATGGAAATGTGTGGAGGACGAAATTAAAAAGAAAACCTCGACAGCCCGAAGGATCATCGAGCAAGTAAAAAAAGCGGGCGTCATTCACGGACGGCGTGTCGTTCGATCACCCGAAGGCGGTAGGTCCGCCTGACTTTTTCCCAAAGCTTCCGAACAATCACCATGGCCGGATCCATGAGTGGATAACGCATCTCCCGCATATGGCGCCGGCAGGATGCCAGCAGCTTGAGGTTGACGCCGTTCAGGTGAAATTCCTCTCGAATGGTCTCGGCCATGCCTGCATAAACAGTACACAATTCCGATTCGGACAAATGGGCCATGATCACCTTGTCCCGCAACGAAAGGTCCAGCAACAATAAATTGACCACGGCTTCGACATCGGCTGGAAGATCGAAAGGGTTGATTTCAGGATTTACAGGTTGAAACATCATCGTATCTCTCCTCTTGTCTATCCAGGTAATTCAATCTTCGACTTTCAGGAGCCGGCCAAAATTACGAAAGTCGAAAATTATACTGAGCTATAATATAAGCACAATATCGAAAAATAAACAGGTCGTTCATCCCCCAGGTATCCGATAAAATCCTTTTAAAACCTATTGCGGATCAAAACATTATATGATAACCGTCACATCTTACGACATACGGGCCTATAGAAGCTTTTTGCAGCGGCTTTCATCCGAAGTTTTTGTCAAAATTCAGGATAGGATTCACCATGGTTAACACGGTTTAATCGCATCCGGCGCCCAGCCGAATCGAGTGTGTTTATTTTTTTTGAGATATACTTCATAGCGGCGGATCATCCCCATGGGGATGAAGGTAATTCTTAAACGATGTTGCTTTTGTCTGGAGGAAATTATGTATGATTTTCTGATAGGACCTATGTTGGCGGTAACGCTTGTCGTTTTTTTTGGAGGGGTCGTGTACCGTGTTCGCCAGTTTTTCTCCCTGAGCCGGGAGGTTCCAATCAACGCGTCGGCCCTGCCGAAAACGATCGCGGAAGCTGTTGAGAAACGAGAAAAGGATGAATTTCTTCGCATTGATTCGGCAATGGACATGCTCTTGAAATGGCGCCTTCGTCTCAAGCGAACGATGCTGGGAAAATCCCCTGTTTTCTCTGCCGTAACCATTGTTTTCCACACATTGCTCATCGTTTTGCCTATTGTCACCGTCGGCCACAATATTCTTCTAGACGACTATTTCGGCATCAACTTCCCCACCCTGTCCGAGGCCACTGTTGACAATCTGACCTTGCTTTTCCTTGTTCTGGCCGGCATCTTTTTTCTGCGCAGGATTTTGGTCGCCAAGGTGAGATCGGTGACCACCTATCGGGACTGGATTGCCTGGCTGGTGACGGTCACACCTTTCCTCTCCGGGTACCTGGCCTATCATCAAACCTTCAACTACGATGTCATTCTGTTGATTCATATCATCGCCGGGGAATTGATGCTGATCGCCATCCCCTTCACCAAATTGATCCACATGCCGTTCTTCTTCTTTGCCCGGTTTCTGATCAGAAACGAGCTGACATTGGGAAACGGTACCCGAAAATGGGTGGAAACCACATAAAATACAGGACGGAGGAAAATTATGGATCCAGTAAAACCGGTAAATCAAGATGTCATCCGGGAAATGCTGAAGCAGAAGAAGAACATGGAGATTCTGGTATCGGTATGCGCCAGCTGCGGCATGTGCGCTGAAAGCTGTTTCCTTTACGTCAATAACGACAAGGATCCCAGCTATATGCCCTCCTACAAGGCGATTCATTCCTTAGGGAAGATGTACCGGAAAAAGGGCAACGTCACTCGTGCTGAACTGGAAGAGATGAAGGATCTGGTCTGGAATAAGTGTGTTCTCTGCACGCGATGCTACTGCCCGATCGGCATCAGTATTCCGAGCATGATTTCATGGGCCAGAAGCATCTGTCGATCCCAGGGCGTCTACAGAGAATATGATCAACCCAAGGTAGCTTAATCCCCATGTGAAGGAAGATGATAAGGAATAATTATTATGGACAGAATGTTGCTCAGCGCACTTGTACTTTGGTTTGTTGTTCTATCTTTTCTGGGGATCGGCAGCGTTGTCAAGACGCCTGAAACGCCTTCGGATGCACGCGCCGCCGCATATTTCCCCCATGACAAGCATATGGAGGTCGTGGACGGTTGCAACCGCTGTCATCACAGATTCGTCGACGGCGTCAATGTTCTGGAGGAAGATGAGTTGGACGGCGGCGAGGCCATGCGATGTCGAACCTGTCACACCGACGCAAATACCATCGATGGGCGGGAAGCCTTTCATCGACAGTGCATCCAGTGCCACCGGGCCCTCGAAAAAGAGGGCGGCGTTGGTGGGCCTCGGACCTGCGGAACCTGCCACCCGAAAACCGTTTCGGGTGATCTCGATGCATTGATCATTCAACGATAGTCACTCAACTCTATATAGCGGAGGCAAATAATGGTAAAGGGCAAAAGAAAACCTTTTGATGAAATCAAGGGTATGATCAAAAACCACAAAAAGGTTTTGAATGTCGGCTGCGGCGGTTGCGTGTCGGTCTGCTACGCCGGAGGCCTCAAGGAGGTCGCTATCCTGAATGATCAGCTGAAAGCCTCTTTCACGCAGGACGGTGTCGACATCCAGATCGACGGCTACACCGTCGAGCGTCAGTGCAACCAGGATCTTCTGGCAGAACTGGATCGGATCGTTCCCCGATATGACGCCATGATGTCCATGGCTTGCGGTGCGGGCTGCCAATATCTGGCGGAACGGTTCCCTCAGACACCGGTTTATCCCGCCATCAACACCATGTTTATCGGGGTGGATAAAGAGGTCGGCATTTTCGAAGAGCGTTGCCGCGCCTGTGGCAACTGCGTACTGGGCTACACCGGGGGCATTTGTCCCGTAACGCGATGCGCCAAAGGGCTTTTCAACGGCCCCTGCGGCGGGACCAACATCACCAGCTGCGAGGTCAGCAAGGATATCCCGTGCGCGTGGTACGATATCTATATGCGCCTCAAGGAGATCGGCCAACTCGAGAACATCATGAAGATCAAGGAGCCGATGGAATGGCAGAACACGACCCGCGGCACCTTCGTCCAGCTGGGATACGAGGAGCGTTTTGCCGAGAAAGAGAAGAAGGCCGGTTTTTTCAGTCGAATTCATTAGGCGTCAACGGGGCCTCTTGAAAAGATTGCTCAAACCCCTTGACATCCGCCATGAAGATGGATTACTGTCTGCTTACCATGAATAAGAATATGACGATGAAAAACGCAAACTGGTGGTGGTACATGCAATTCGGTGTGCCCTGGGTACCGCTATAGGTTTGACGAGGCAGCAGAAAACAACCAGACCGTGGGCATCACCAAACGCCCACGGTCTTTTGATTTAAGGGCCGTGGGAACAACAACCACGGCCCTTTTTTTACCTCAAAAAGGACGCATTTCATGCTCATCAACCGATTTCCTCAAAAATCAATTTTCCTTCAGCTGGCGGAACACCACAATGTAATTCCGGTTTGTGCCGAGGTCCTGGCCGACACGGAAACGCCCGTCTCTCTTTTGAGAAAAATCTACTCCGGAAAAGGTCCGGCCTTTTTGTTTGAAAGCGTCGAGGGCGGGGAACGATGGGGCCGCTACAGCTTTCTCAGCGCGTCCGCGCGGGCCGAAATCCGGGTCTACGCCGATAGCATAACGGTTGATACCGGAGGGCGCACCGAAATCATTGCTCACGGCGGGGAGCCGATGGCCGTCATGAGGGCATTGATGCAGCAGTACAGGCCTGCTCCGATTCCGGAGCTTCCCAGATTCTGGGGAGGAATGGTGGGCTACCTGGGCTATGAAATGGTGTCATTTTTCGAAAACATCCCTAATCGCCTCCCGGATCATCAACCCATCGCCCATTTTATCATTCCGGACAAACTCATTATTTTTGACAACATTCGACACACCCTTATTGGCGTGGTGATCGCTTTCACCGAGGATGACGAGGCTCCGGAAGCGGTCTACCGTTGTGCGCTTGCCGACCTGGAACGTCTCCTGTCCGAGACCGCATCCTGTATGTCTTCGGAGGCCGGGGTTATCGACATCGCTGATTTCAGCCTGGTGCCCAAGCTCAATCATGACGCCTACAGGGAGATGGTGAGAAAGACCAAAGTCCATATCCGGAACGGCGATATCATTCAGGCCGTCATCTCCCAGCCCTTTACGTGCGCAAACTCTCCGGACCTGTGGACCCTCTATCGTGCCCAGAGATTCATCAATCCCTCCCCGTACCTCTATTTTCTCCATCTCGACGATACGGCTCTGGTCGGTTCCTCCCCTGAAACCATGGTCCGCCTCGAAAACGGCGTGGCATCCCTGAGACCCATCGCCGGGACGCGTCCCAGGGGTGAAAACGAGCAGGAGGACCGTGTGCTGGCAGACGAGCTGCTTCAGGATGAAAAAGAGCGGGCCGAGCATCTCATGCTTGTGGATTTGGGCCGAAACGACCTGGGCCGTGTTGCCGAGGTCGGATCGGTTCAGGTGACGGACCTGATGGTAGTGGAGCGATATTCTCATGTCATGCATCTCGTCTCCAACATCTGTTGCGATCTCAAGCCTGAATTCGATGCGTGGGATCTTCTTCGGGCGACCTTTCCTGCCGGCACCTTGTCCGGTGCTCCCAAGGTCCGCGCCATGGAGATCATCGCCGAACTGGAACAGGATGCCCGGGGCCCTTACGGTGGTGCCGTCGGCTATGTCTCGTTCAGCGGCAACATGGATATGGCCATTACCATTCGAACGGCGTGCGTCCAGCAAGGTCGATTGACGGTAAGAGCGGGAGCGGGGATCGTGGCAGACTCGGACCCGGAAAAGGAACGAATGGAGACCGTGAGCAAGGCCAGAGCGATTCAACGGGCCCTGCAGCTGATGCACGGTGTTGGTGCACAGGACAATAGCGATGCGGAGGGAATGTTTCATGCTGATTATGATCGATAATTATGATTCGTTTACTTATAATCTGGTCCAGTATCTTGAGGGGTTGGGGACGCCGGTCCGGGTTTTTCGGAACGACCAGGTGACATTGGATGAAATTCAACGGCTTGATCCCGCCGGGATCGTGATCTCACCCGGACCGGGCCGCCCCCAAACCGCAGGAATTTCCATGGACATCATCCGTGCGCTGTCGGGGAAGCTCCCCATCCTCGGGGTCTGTTTAGGACATCAGTCCATCGCCGAGGCCATGGGCGGTGATATTGTTCCGGCAAAGCGGCTGATGCACGGCAAAACGTCGACCATCACGGCCGACGGCAAAATGCTTTACCATGGGATCAACCAGCCGTTCCAGGCCATGCGCTACCATTCCCTGGCCGTCTGTCGAAAAACGCTGCCCGACTGTCTCGTCGTTACCTGTGAGTCCGAGGATGGAGAGATTATGGGGATCCGGCATCGTGAGCATCCGACAGAAGGCATCCAGTTCCACCCGGAATCGATCATGACGCCGGTGGGCAAACGGCTGCTCAGGAATTTTCTTCGGTTTTCGGTTGACGGCATGAAATCGGCACTCCAGGAAGAATAGCCGTCCGGCAAGACGCATTCCTCAACATGCGAGTTCCAGACGGTTTTTCAAATCATTCCAAATTGATGGGTGCAAACTCTGTTGACTGGGACGTATCGTACGATGAACGGCCTCAGCGGCGAGGGATATGCGCTGCGCAACTATCGGACTGTTGGCGAGACCGTCAAATATCGATTATCAGAGGGAGGAAGACCATGTTTCGAACGTATTTGAACCGAATTGTCAAGCGTGAAAACCTGAGTGAATCGGAAATGTCGTCCATGATCACCGAGATTTTGTCCGGAAATACCACCGATGCTCAGATCGGGGCGTTCATGGCGGCGTTGGCCACCAAAGGCGAAACTTTTGAGGAAGTGGCTGGCGCTGCGGGGGCCATGCGGCGGAAAGCCGTCCGGATCCAGACATCGGGCGGCATGGTGGTGGACCCGGTCGGCACTGGCGGAGACGGTATGAACACCTTCAACATCTCGACGACTGCGGCTTTCGTGGTGGCGGGGTGTGGGGTGACCGTGGCCAAGCATGGGAATCGCGCCGTTACCAGCAAGTGCGGCAGCGCCGATGTATTGGAATCCCTTGGCGTCAAACTGAATACGGATCCCGAGATCGTCGAGGAGGCGGTCCGGGAGATCGGCATCGGGTTTCTGTTCGCGCCCCTGTATCACAGCGCCATGCGATACGCCGCCCCCGCGCGAAAAGAGGTCGGCATCCGCAGCATCTTCAACATGCTGGGGCCGCTCACGAACCCGGCAGGGGCCAACTGCCAGCTTATCGGCGTATACGCCCCCGAGCTGACGGAGATGTTCGCGGGCGCCCTAAAGCTTCTGGGTGCGAAACAGGCCATGGTGGTCCACGGCCACGACGGGCTCGACGAGATCTCCGTGTGTGCCCCCACGCGGATTTCGGAACTTCGGGAGGGTCTCATCCGGACCTATGATATCACACCGGAGCAGTTTTTTGGTCGAACTGCCGATCCGGAGGAGTTGATGGGCGGAGGCCCCGAAGAGAACGCCGAGATCCTCCGACAGGTCCTCGCGGGGGAGCGGGGGGCGAAAAGGGACGTGGTCGTGCTAAACGCCGGCGCAGCGCTCACGGTGGCTCGAAAATCCGGGGATCTCAAATCCGGAATCGCCATGGCCGAGACGGCCATCGACAGCGGAGAGGCCGCTGGAAAATTGGATGCCCTTGTTCGATACACCCAGGAGAATGGATAATGACGACCGACATTCTGAGCCGGATCGTGGAACAGAAGCGCCTCGAGGTTTCCCAGGCCAGGGCGTGTTTGCCTGAAACGGCACTCTCCCGTCTGGCCGAAGCGCAGCAGGATCGGCGCCCCTTTTACGACGTCCTGGCGTCCCCGGGGCCATCGGGTGTCAATATTATTGCCGAGATCAAACGGGCCTCCCCTTCCAAAGGCCTCATCCGTTCCCAGCTGGACCCTTCGATCTACGCACGCCAATACGAAGCCGGAGGAGCAAATGCGCTGTCCGTCCTCACCGACGCGTCCTTTTTCCACGGGAGCCCGGCGGATCTGGCGCAGGCGCGTTCCGCCGTCCGGTTGCCCGTGTTGAGAAAGGATTTCATTGTCGATCCCTATCAGATCCTCGAGTCGGCGGTTATGGGTGCGGACGCCATCCTGCTCATTGTCCGTATTCTGAGTCCCTCACAGCTTCGGGAGTATATGGCGCTGGCAACGGATTACGGACTTGACGTCCTGGTAGAGGTTCACTCAGTACCGGAGCTGGAAACGGCAGTCGCGGCCAACGCACGTCTGATCGGTATCAATAACCGGAACCTTCAAACTTTCGATACCGATGTCGGGCGGGCTTCCGTGATGGCCAAACTGCTTCGGCCGCCCAGGGTATCCGTTGCGGAGAGCGGCATTCAGGACCGGAAGGATATCGAACGCCTCATGGCAGCCGGTGTTTTTAATTTTCTCATCGGCGAAAGCATCGTTCGCTCACCGGATCCATCTCAGTTTATTCGATCCCTGAAAGGATATTGATGTCATGACGGAACCTTTTTCCAGGATACCCCAGGTCAAGGTATGCGGCTTGACGGATCCGGACCAGGCCATTGCTGCCGCAAACCAGGGTGTCGACGCCGTCGGTTTTGTATTTTTCCCAAAAAGTCCACGACACATGACCCTGCAGGCGGCCAGAACCGTCTGTCAGGTTTTGTCTCCCACTGTTCGGCGAGTGGGGGTCTTTGTCGATAAAGCCTATTCCGGAATCATGGAGGTCGTCGATGCGTGTGGACTCGATGTCGTTCAATTGCACGGACAGGAGCCTCCGGAATTGATCCATCAACTTCGCCGACAGGGGCTTCTGGTCATCAAGGCCTTGTTCGTCGCTCGATACCCGGGACTTTCCGACGCCGATAAATATGCACCGTCGGGATTTCTGGTGGAGTGCGGCGCCGGAAAACTTCCCGGCGGCAACGCTGAAACGTGGAATTGGGCTCAAGCCAAGTCTCTCTCTGATCGTTATCCGCTCATTCTGGCCGGCGGCCTGACCCCGGAAAACATTGTCCGGGCGATCGGCCTGGCCCAGCCGGATGCCGTCGATGTCAGCTCCGGGGTGGAATCTTCCCCCGGCAACAAGAACCTTACAAAATTGACGGCGCTGATGCTGGCAATCCGCCAATGCCGAATGGAGAGACTCCCACGAAAAATTTTCTGACGCGTCCAGAAGGCGTGGATATTTTCCGGCGGTTTTCAGACTTTTTGCCAAGGCTGTTTTGATGCATTCGTCAAAAGTCTATTTTCAGATGGTTTCGAACCGTCTCTTTTGATTTTCCTGTCGAATTGTGCTTTAATAAAAATTTTTAATGCATTCGTTTCCAGACGGAGGAGCCTTTCGATGAAAATCATATCCCCCTACCATGAGTTCCTGCATATGCCCGACGGTGATGTCATCCTGAAGGTCATCGAACTGGCCGGGCGAACCTGCTACAAGAGCGAGGAAAAAATCACCCCGACATCGGGGGCTGATTTTATCCGGCGCATCATTCGCTCCGGACATCACAGCGTGATCGAACATATGAACGTCACCGTAAGATTCATCTGTGATCGCGGCGTCAGCCACGAACTGGTCCGTCACCGCCTGGCCTCCTACAGCCAGGAATCGACACGGTATGCCAATTATTCCCACGACAGATTTGGCAATGAAATTACTGTGATCAAACCTTTTTTCTGGGCTGAAGACTCCCAGGCCTACCAGGACTGGCTCTCGGCCATGGCCTACGCCGAGAAGATTTACCTCAAGCTCATTCAGGAGGGGGCAAGCCCCCAGGAGGCCCGGAGCGTGCTGCCCAACAGCCTGAAGACTGAAGTGGTCATGACGGCCAACCTTAGAGAGTGGAAACATGTGATCAATCTGAGGTGTTCCAGGGCGGCCCATCCCCAAATCCGAGAAGTGATCCTGCCGCTTCTTGCGGATTTGCACCAACGCTTACCGGTTTTCTTTGAACAGGAATATGAGAGATATTTTAATCAGAACTCACCAACGGCCTGAGCCGCCTTTTGAAACTGCCAATGGACTGCCCCAGCCTTCCAGCGGTCCGCAACGACGAGTGATCCCCTGAAAGAGAGTAATGCATGAAGACTCCTATTGTCCTGGCCGCATTCGGCACGACCACCCGCGCCATGAAAACCTATTCCTTCATCAACGATATCTGCCGAGAGCGGTTCGTCGGTCATCCGATTTTTTGGGCGTTTTCTTCACGTCAGGTCAGGGATTTTTCCAATCGGACTTACAACACGAACATGCAGCACCCCCATGAAGTGCTCCAGAAGCTTAAAGAGCAGGGGTACCCGTGGGCTGTGGTTCAATCCCTTCACTTCACTTGTGGTCACGAGTTTTATCGCCTGATCGAAGAGGTTGGCGACTGCGGGATACGGACCTCCATGGGACTGCCGTTGCTGAGCCGGCCCGAGGATTACGAATCCGTCGTCGTTGCCTTGATGCCCCATCTGCCCGAAAGGGGGGACGAAGCGATGGTCATGATCGGCCACGGCACCGACCACCCGAGTTGGAGCAGCTATGTCGCACTGGATTACATGTTCAGAAAGAGAAAGGCTTCCGGGGTCTACGTGGGCCTCGTGGAACATGGTTATCCGACCATGGCGTCGGTGATCGAAGAGGTGTGCAGAGACGGTTATCGGAAGGTGAAGCTCGTGCCGTTGATGCTCGTGGCGGGCCTCCATTTCGAGGAGGACATGTCAGGCGACAACCATTCCTGGAAGCTCGCTTTCGAAAATGCGGGCATTGCCGTTTCCCTGGAAAACCACGGGTTGGGGTTCAACCGAGGGATTGTCGATCTTTATTGCCGTCACGTTCACGACGCGCTTGACGTGATCCCCGACAACCACGGCTGCCGTTCTCCATGCTCGAAAATCTTCGTCGTTTGATGTATTTCTGTTCCTGACAAACTGATTTTCAGACGATTCCACAAGAGATTCGGTATCGCGGCTTGTGAATTCCAAGGTGTGCGGGCACTTCGAAGAATTCAATTCAAAAACAAAATATGGAGGTTATGCCGGGAGTGGGGTATTGACATCCATGCAATTCAGTTGCATGATGGGTGGCCTAAATCGTACCGCAGATACAGTGCCGGCAAGGACCGGGAACCTATGCGGTGATCGGGAATACGGAAGGAAAGACGACTTACATGAAGGCATCTCCAGCAGTCGAGATCAGGAAGGTATCCTTTTCCTACAATGGTCAATCCGTGCTTCAGGACGTCGACCTGACTCTGGAGGCCGGAGACTTCACCGCGCTTATCGGCCCCAATGGCGGAGGGAAAACGACACTTCTCAAATTGATGATCGGTCTGCTGACCCCGAGCAAGGGTGACATCAGAATTTTGGGCGAGCCTCCTCGCCGGGTCGCACCCCGTCTGGGGTATATGCCCCAGGAGATCGGCATCAACAGGAGTTTTCCGATTTCCGTTCTGGATGTGGTGCTCATGGGGCGCCTTGACCCCGCTAGACGGTGGGGTGGCTATACCCCGGCGGATAGGGCTGCAGCCCAAAAGGTCCTCGAAGCAGTTCACATGTGGGAATTCCGGCGCCGCCGCATCGGCGAACTCTCCGGAGGGCAGCGCCAGCGAGTCTTCATCGCTCGGGCCTTGGTGGCGGAGCCTGATATCCTCTTTCTGGATGAACCCACCGCGAGCGTCGATGCGGTCCATCAGGAAAAACTGTTCGACCTTCTCAAAACGCTCAACGAAACCATGACGATTATCATTGTTAACCATGACCTGATGGTGATCTCCAGCTATGTCAAATCCGTGGCCTGCGTCAACCGCAGGCTTCACTATCACGGTGGCAGCGAGATAACGGAAGATATGATTCGAATGTACCAGTGCCCGGTGGAATTGATCGCTCACGGTATTCCCCACCGGGTGCTGCGGACGCACGGGAGTAAGCCATGTGGGAAGCGCTGCAATTCGAATTCCTGAGAAACGCTCTCTTGGCCGGGCTGCTGGCCAGCATCACTTGCGGGATGATCGGCACCCTGGTGGTCGTAAACCGTATTGTCTTCCTGGCGGGCGGCATTGCACACGCGGCTTACGGCGGCATCGGCCTCGCGTTTTTTCTGGGAGTACCTTATATGTTCGGGACTTTTGGATTCTCACTTGCGGTCGCCATGTTCATGGCGGCCATGACGGTTCGGAGCCGGCATCGATCCGATACCGTGATCGGCGTGATCTGGGCGGTGGGCATGGCGATCGGAGTGATTCTGCTCGATCTTACCCCCGGCTACAACGTCGACCTCATGAGCTATCTTTTCGGCAGCATTCTCACTGTGCCGACATCCGATCTGAGGATCATGGGCGTCATGACCGTTGCTGTAGTCGGTTTGGTCTCTTTTTTCTACAATGCTCTGCTGGCGATGTCCTACGACGGCGAATTCGCAAGATTGCGGGGTGTTCCGGTGGAGGGACTCTATTTTCTTCTTCTGGGCATGATTTCGGTGTGCGTGGTCATGGTCATCCAGGTGGTCGGGCTCATCCTCGTCATCGCCATGCTGACCATCCCTCCTTATATTGCTGAAAAAATTTCAGGTTCCCTGGCGCGCATGATGCTGATATCGTGTCTTATCAGCTGTGTCTTCACGGCTCTGGGGCTTTGGATATCCTATCGGTGTAATTTGACTTCAGGCGCGACCATCATCCTCGTCAACGGTGCGGCGTTTTTTATGTCGATCGTGGGCGAGCGATGGATCATCCGGCATCGCAGACGGGCGGTGTCGCCCTGAAGTCCGGAATCCTGACACGGAGGTTTTGTATGGAGCATCGCAGGGATTATCCTGGTCTATTGAAGTCCATTGGTGTGGATGAGACTTCGAATCGCGTCAGCGTCCTCGAAATCATAGGCAACAGCCCGTCGCCCATGACGGCCGTGGAGGTGTATAACACCATCAATCGCACCCGAAAAGTGAACCGGGTAACGATTTACCGCATTCTCGAGCTGTTCGTCAAAAAGCAACTCATCGAGCGGATCAGCGGCGGGGATCGGGCCTACCGGTACGGCTTCAAGATCGGCCGGGATAGCGGGCACGTGGGTCATCCTCATTTTTATTGTACCCGTTGCGGTCACATGCAGTGTCTCAGTCCTGAGAGTGTTCCCTTGGACACCCACCCCTTCGAGCGCTCCTTTGCCGGGGTTGTGAAGCGGGTAGAGATTCGTATTGACGGGCTTTGCAGGAACTGCCTGAGATGCGGCTCCAAAAACTGATCGGCGTCCTGTCAGCTGCAGTTCCTCGAGATCATGGACGGGCTTTGATGGTCCCGGCCTTTGATGCTTGATAAGTCCACCAGAAATCATTTCGATCCACCGGGTCATGGTATCGCCAAACCCCGTTAATCCTCACCCTTGGGGCGAGGCGAACCTCATCCCGCCCGCAGCGCATGAGCCGATCACTGGCCATGATCCACCCCACTATTTCGCCATGCCGCGCCACCGCTTCACGGGCATACTCGGAACATGACGGGGCCATAGGGCAGGTTCCTCTGCGAACGGCGGAAAGGTGGTCGAGAGGACCCCGGTAAAAGGAAAGAATCCCGCTGAAGGGGGAAACGAAAGATCCGCCGCCCACATTCCCCGCCGCTCGCGCGCCGCAGCCCGTCAGCATCGTTGAGAGCAGCAGTGCCGGGAGCAGTTTCGTCAGACGCCGTTGAACGCCGACGGGTTTCCGGCTCAATCCTTTTGAGGCCACGCCACCCCTTGCTGCTCTTCCACGAAATAGCAAAACCGGCTCCAGGTGAATTCTTTGAGGCTGAAGGGGCATCTCAGGGTCAGTTTGTGGTCCGTTACCCCGATGACCTCCCAGTCTCCTCTCCTTGGACCTTCCTGGATGTGAATTTTCTGTCCGACGCGAAAGGGATAAGGGGTGAATTGTGTGACGTCATGTTTTTCCAATCTGTCGATCTCCTTTCAGGCGAAGTTTGCGCCAAAGGCCCGACCTCGAAAAAGAGCGGCCGATGCCTTGACAAACACGGATTGCAATTCGCAGTATACGGATTAACAGTACATGGCGCAAGCGTATTCGGAACCGTCTCGCAGGGGGGCTGTCACCGGGGGCGGGCATTGCATTCCGGATCCTCGACGGCGACGTTGACACGACGGGCATGATGGCCTATAGGATATGACACGTTACGTGGTCGCCCCGGCCGCAGACGGGTCGGTCGGGATCAAGCACACAGGGAGGACCCGCAAATGTTGATCAAAAACGAAAGGGGTAATGGAGAATGAAAAGGATACTGACAGTTTTGACTGCCGCGGCTTTGGTAATGACGGGGTGCGCCGCGCCCCAGACCAAAACCGGAAAAGGCGCCCTTTACGGAACGGCAGGAGGCGCCGCTGCCGGCGCGCTGGCCGGGCAGCTGATCGGTAAAGACACCAAGGGAACCCTGATCGGCGCGGCATTAGGCGCCGCGGTGGGTGGTCTTGCCGGCGCGGGCGTCGGCAAATATATGGATCAGCAGGAAGCCGATCTCAATCAGGCCCTCGGGCAGTCCCAGGCGGCCCAGGTCTCTCGTGAAGGGGATCTTCTGGCCATTACATTGAAGGGCGACGTGACCTTTGACACCGATTCAACCATCGTAAGACCCGGTCTTTACAATGAAATCGACCGCATTGCCCAGGTGATGGTCCAGTACCCCGAAACCCAGATTGTTGTCCAGGGGCACACGGACAGTTCGGGTGCCGCCGACTATAACCAGAGACTCTCTGAACGGCGTGCGGAAGCGGTGAAGAACCTCCTGGTTCAGCGCGGGGTGTCCCCCTATCGCGTCACTTCGATGGGCTATGGAGAGACGATGCCGGTGGCCACGAATGCCACTCCAGAGGGTCGCCAGATGAACCGAAGGGTGGAGATCCGAATCAAGCCGAATGAGCAGCCGGCCGCCGGTTGATCATTCTCCGAGCAGGGAAGCCGGCCTTCCCTGCTTCGGCCGTTTTTCCGAATACATTGGCCTATCTCAGCGTGGACTTGAACCACAACGCCGCCTCGCGGACGAATTTTTCCTGATTTTCGGGCAGACTCATGGAGTGGTCCCCATTTCTGAGAATGATCAGCCGTTTGGGCATCTTGGCTTTCTGATAGATCCGGTGTGCCTCGGAGGAGGAGATGACCTCGTCTGAATCTCCGTGGACGATAAGGATGTGGTTGATTCCCTCGACCTTGTCGGAAATATCGAAGTTGAGCGCTTCGGGATCGATTTCTGGATAGTTGTGGGTGACATCTCCCTGGTTTTTCAGCAGCTGAACGATCCGATTGCCGCTCAGAGCAGCGGCGTAGGTGACGATGGCGGCGGCATTGGCTTCGAGCCCAACGGAAAGCACGACGGCTCCCCCCAGGCTGCTGCCGAAGAAACCTATGACATTTCCCGTCTTCTCCATTCCCCGGACGGCGGATATGGCGCTCAACAGATCCTTCCGTCGATTTTCCAAAGAAGTGACATCCCCAAATACGCCGTCGCTCCCTCCGCATCCTCTGTGGTCAAAGCGGAAATAAGCGATGCCGAATTCCATGCATTTTTTGGCCATGGCGATCTGTTTTGGGGAATCGCCGGTGCTGAAAAGGCCGTGGGATCCGATGACGACCGGCGGCGATACGCTGTTTGGAGGCAGGTGGAGGGTTCCCTTGAGCTGAAACTCACCGCTGCTAAAGGAAATAGTTTGAGTGGTGTTAGTGATTGGTTCCGTTTCCGACATCAAAAAAACCCTCCTTGATTTTCCACAATGGGTAGGATAAAAACGCCTACTCTATACTGTATTTCGCCTTGCCAGGCAAGGTTCAAAATTTCGGAGGACGGCGATGGACCTCAAAAATCGGCAGGAGCTTGAACTGGAGATCACGAACATCGCCTTTGGGGGAATGGGGTTGGCCAAAGTGGATGGATTCGCGGTGTTTGTGGACCGTACGGTTCCGCTGGATCGGGTGAGAGCCCGTATCTTCCGGAAAAAGAAAAATTACGCGGAGGCCCACCTGGTCGAGATCCTCGTCCCCTCACCCCACCGCCAGGAAGCGCCCTGTCGCTACAGCGGTTTCTGCGGAGGATGCAAGTGGCAGTTCATAGATTATGCGATGCAGCTTGAATACAAGCGTCGGCACGTGGCGGAAGCCATTGAACACATCGGCCTCATCAAAGGGGTCCCTGTCCATCCCACCCTGCCCTCCCATCGAATTTATGAATATCGGAACAAGATGGAATTCTCTTGCGCCGACCGGCGGTGGTTGCTTCCCGACGAGCTGGGGCAAACGGACGCCGATACGGGTTTTGCCGTCGGCCTGCATGTGCCGGGAACCTTTCACAAGGTGCTGGATATCGGCGAATGCCTGATTCAGCCCCGTCTGGGCAATGACATCCTCGATGCGGTGCGCACTTACATGAAGGCGTCTGAAATGCCGATCTACGGCCTGAAATCCCATGAGGGCTTCTGGCGGTTTCTCATGCTCAGGCATTCCGCCGCCATGGATCAGTGGATGGTCAACATCATCACCGCCGAGGAGCGCCGCGACGTGGTTTATCCGCTTGCGGAGAAGCTCATGGCCGAATATCCCGCGATCGTGTCCATTGTCAACAATGTTACGGCCCGCCGGGCGGGCATCGCGGTGGGGGAGTTCGAGGTTCCCCTTTTGGGCGGCACCGCCATCCGGGATCGCATCGGCCCTTTTCAATTCGAGATCTCCGCCAACTCCTTTTTTCAGACCAACACCCGCGGTGCGGCAAGCCTTTATGAGGTCGTCAGGGATTACGCGGGGCTCTCTGGCGATGAAACGGTTTTGGATCTCTACTGCGGCACCGGAACCATCGGCATCACCCTCTCGAACGCCGCCCGGTCGGTTGTGGGAATCGAAATCGTTGAGAGCGCGGTCGCCGATGCCCGGCGAAACTGCCGCATCAACGGGATCCAAAACTGCCGGTTTATGGCCGGGGATATCCGGGACCTGATGTCGGGTATTGTTGAAAAACCCCAGGTGATGATCATCGATCCACCCCGGGTTGGGATGCACAAGGACGTAATCCGGCAGGTGATCGATCTTGCCCCCCCGAAGATCGTTTATGTCTCCTGCAACCCCGCGACCTTGGCCCGGGATCTGGCCGTTATGAGCGAACGCTATGATGTTATGGAGGTCCAGCCGGTCGACATGTTTCCCCACACCTTCCATATCGAGTCCGTTGCCCGGCTGATCCGGAGGTGGTAACCGTTTCATGGCGCGCGCTTCCTGGAGTCCGGTGAAAACGCCGGGGTGCAGGTTCGCCAGGGAATCTGAACCCTATCTGGATTTGATCAGTCGTTCTTGACCGCAGAAGATCAAAAGATCTCCCTCCTTGCTGATGCAGGCGAGCGTCATGTTCATTTTGCGGCTGAGGTCGGTGGCGAGGGCAGTGGGCCGGGACATGCTGACGATGGTGGAAATTTGAGCCCGGGCACATTTCTGGACGAGTTCATAGCTGACCCGGGAAGATAGCACGGCCATGATCGTCCGGGACAGCTTGTTTTCCAGCATGGCGTGGCCGATGGCTTTGTCCAGAGCATTGTGACGCCCCACGTCCTCGCCCAGGCCCATTACCGCCATGTCGCGACTGAAGAGCACCGCGCCGTGGGCACTGCCGGTTTTTCGATAGAGATCCTGGTAGTCCTGCATCCGATCGTCGTTGATGCGTCCAAGAAGCGCCTCCAGATCGATCCGGGCTGTATCGGTGCTAGGGATCATGTTCTGAATGAGATCCTTTACCAACTCCTTCCCGCAGATGCCGCAACTCGTCTGGCTGATATAGCCTCGTCGCGCCAAAATGTCGGAAACTTCTTCCCGTCGTTGGGGGGTGAGGGAAACGGCGATCACGTTGGGGTCCATCTGCTCACAGTATCCGAGGGCGGCAAAATCCTCGACCCGGTCCACCAACCCCTCGGCAAGACAGAAGCCCGCAGCCAGAAATCGTTCATCCCCCGGCGTGCGCATCACCACGGCATACGGGGCGTTCTCTACCCGGATGGATAGGGGTTCCTCACTGATGAGCATTTGAGCTTCCGTGGTCAAGATTTTTCCGGATTTACAGCGAATGACATTGTGCGATGATGCGCTTTCCAAAATTCTTTTTCTCCTATCACCGACTTGGCCGACATCGCAGCCCGGGATAACGACGGCATTTTCTGGGCCGGTGGGGTTTATGCTGATAAGGTGATGATTCCCATGATCTACCTGGCCTGGATAACGGAAAAATGCCGCGGTTTGTCATGGTAGCGGGACGGCATGATCTCATCTCCCGATGTCTATTTACCCAGCATACCCTCCTTGAGGTCCTTATCCGCGGGGTTTCCCCCAAGCCAAATGGTGAACAGGGCCTTTTTGAACGCAGCCCCCTGAATAGCTCCGCGAAGCTGATTTTTCTTGTAAACGCGGATCCCCTGTCCCGGGGAGTAGATGATGTCGTAAACATCACCCGTCCGGGCCTCTTCAGTGAAGCAAGCATTGAATTTTTCGATCTCCGCCGCAATCGGCGCCGTGTTTCCTCCGGTGCTCTTTTCGAACCCTTCGTTCCAGGTCTCGATCAATTTCCGGCTGGGCACTCCGTCATGGATGAAGTGCATGCGGATGGCCATGGGTGCTTCCGCCGAGATAATCTTTTGAGCGTCCGAACTTTTTTCCTCGAGATACAGGGCCCCGGCGTATATTTTCATAAAAAATTTTTTTCTCAGACCCACTCCGTTCAGGACGAGCGGTATATTGCCCGCCGTCAGTGTATCCGGGATGGTGGCGCCGCCGATGGTTTCAGCGGAACACAAAGGTAGAAACACCGTCAGTGCGGTCAATGCGATCATCATATAGCGTTTCAACATGATGCCTATTCCTTTCGACAAGATCGCCAACAAGGTATTCGGCGGCTCATCGATCATTTCCGCGGCCGCCGATGCCGCTTCATGTCCAATGAAAAATCCCCCTGCCTTTTACGGTATGGGGGATCGTAACACCGCACGACATGATCTGGACCCCACCGCCGGGATCAATCGCCCATTTCAGCCATATGGTCGTCGTAAAGGGTTTCAAGACCCAATTTGTGTTTGGCTTCTTCCTGGCAGAGGATTTTGAAAATCTTTTTGGCGTTTTCGGATTTGGCCTCTGTCAAAAGCTTGTTGTAGAGTTTCAAGGCGTTTTCCTCCCTTTTGATGGCGATAATCAGAATATCCCGATACCCCATTCCTGGTTTGTAGATCATGTCGTCCATGTAGTCGCTGCGTTTGATGTCCTTGATCCATTTGAACTGGTAGTCTTCGACGCCTTCGGCATAGCCTTTGACCTTGAGCTCCTCAAGCATCCGTCTGTGTTTTTTTTCTTCTTCCGAAAACTCGATCAGCATCTCCTTGGAGCCGGACATGGACTCCTCCCGGCTGGCTGAGAGGTAAAAGTCGACGGCCTCCTGTTCCTTCTGGATAGCAAAATCGATAATGTCGTTTATGCTTTCAAAATGCATTTTTGTCTCCTTTCCAAGTGGATGATGAACTATGTTTCAAGGCTTCCGATCAGTTCTGTTAAACAGGAAATGCCGTGGGCGATCATGTAGCGCTCGATGCCGTCGACAACTCGAATCGATACGGTCGGGTCAATGAAATTGGCGGTGCCGATCTGTACGGCGGCGGCGCCGGCAATGAGAAATTCCAAGGCATCCTCGGCCTTGGCGATACCACCTATCCCCACCACCGGCACCTCACTCATCTGTGCGACCTGCCACACCATCCTGAGGGCCACGGGTTTGATGGCGGGTCCGGACAGCCCGCCGGTGATGTTGGCGATCTTGGAGCGCCGACGCTGGATGTCGATGGCCATGCCGGTGATGGTGTTGATGAGAGAGAGCGCGTCCGCGCCCCCATCGATGGCGCTTCGGGCGATTTGGGTGATGTCGGTGACATTTGGAGAAAGCTTGACCATGAGCGGTCGCGAGGTTTGCTTTCGAACGGCCCAAACGACCTCATAGGCCATCCGTGCGTCGACACCAAAGGCAATACCGCCGGTCTTGACGTTGGGGCAGGAAATATTGAGTTCAATCCCGGCGATCCCTTCAATCTCTTCAATTCTCGAGGCCAACTCGGCATATTCCTCGACGGTTTTGCCGTAAATGTTGACCCATGTCGGTGTTGCGATGGATCTCAGGAAAGGCAGCTTTTTTTCGACGAAGGCGTCGATGCCGACATTTTCAAGGCCGATGGCGTTCAGCATCCCGCAAGGAGTTTCAGCGATGCGCTGAGGCGGATTGCCTTTGGTGGGCGTGAGAGAGAGGCCCTTGACGATGATAGCGCCTAACCGGTTGAGGTCAATGAAAGGGGAATATTCTCGACCGTATCCAAACGTGCCTGAGGCGGTCATGACCGGGTTCTTGAGGAACACACCCCCGATACGCGTCGTCAGGTCGGGTTTTGAATCGGCTGTCAAATCCGAGGGTTCGGGCATATCATCACACTGGTGAAGAGTCGTGGTTAAACTGGACTTCAGAACCATATCCGAGATAATCTAACGACTTCTTTGAGAAATCGCAAGACTATTTTTTTGAAAAGCAAAGATGGAGATCTTGAAAATCGTGTGGATAAGCACGCTTGACGATCCGAAAATCATCTTCATCAAAATTGGAAAATTTTCTTGAAAAACGCTTTACAATTTAAAAATCGGACTATATTTTGAGATATTATTCTAACACATGTTTCAGAAGTCACACCGGCTCGTGCGACAGCCCGAATCGGTTTAATCCTGTCAAACCAAGGAGCGAATATATGGTCAGACCTAAAAAAAATCGACTGGTGGCGTTCAACCCCGAAATCAGCTATTTCAAGCCGCGGGGTATACCAATGGTCGACCTCGAGGAGGTATCCCTGACCGTAGATGAACGGGAGTCGATTCGCCTTTCCGATCTGCTGGGGCTTTCCTATGAGGAGGCTGGGCAGCGAATGGGGGTCTCTCGGGCAACTTTTGGGAGAATCATACAGCGGGCCAGAAAGGTAATCGCCGACGCGCTGATCAACGGGAAGGCCATTAACGTCGACGGCGGCAACTACACGATTGTGGAAGACAGCCGTATTTTCGTCTGTGACGAATGCAAGTACAAGTGGGACGAGCCTCTCGGTACGGGAAAGCCAGAAAGCTGTCCGGCTTGCAAGAGCCGGTATTTTCATCGCGTTTCTGAATAAAGGAAACCCATGACGTCAATGGGGCGTGACAGTGCTTGAAGATGCGCTCATGAGGCGTTATTGTCTTTCAAGAGACGGCATTTGAATGGGTGGGGCATGCCGACGATGGGTTTACCCGGCTCAAAGATGGACGGCGGCGGCCACCGTCTTTTGACATTTGGCACTGAAAGGTGCCGGTGCGTTTGCTATGGTTGTTTTAACGTTCGAGGAGATTGAATTATGGAAATGATCACCGGCGGCGATTGCAAATCGTCCCAGCAGAAACAAAAACAGTCCGAGCAGGACGCGGCCCTGGAAGATTCCCTCCGGAAAATCAAGCAGATCTTCATGGTCATGAGCGGCAAGGGGGGGGTCGGAAAGACGAGTGTTTCGGTCAACCTTGCGATGGCACTGGCCCAAAGGGGCTTCAAGGTCGGGATTATGGACGTGGACATTCATGGTCCGGACGTGCCCAGAATGCTTGGTATACAAAAGGAAATGCTCGGTGTTAACGCCAACAGGAAACTGACACCGTTGGCCTACTCCGATAACCTTTCTGCGGTGTCCATCGAATCCCTCAGCGCAAGCAAGGATGACGCCATTATCTGGAGAGGACCCATGAAACATTCGGTCATACGCCAGTTTATATCGGATGTGGAATGGGGTGAACTGGATTATCTGATCATCGACTCACCGCCGGGGACGGGAGATGAACCTTTGAGTGTTGCGCAGACGATTTCAGGCGCGAAAGCGGTCATCGTCACGACGCCTCAGGAGGTTTCGTTGGCGGATGTTCGGAAATCCATCAATTTCTGTCGGACCATCAAGATGGAAATTTTCGGTCTCATCGAAAACATGAGCGGCTTCAAATGTCCTCATTGCGGGGAAACCATCGACATGTTCGGCTCCGGGGGTGGCGAGAAAACCGCCAATGATTTCGGCATCCATTTTCTTGGCAGAATCCCCTTCGAGCCCAAGATTGTGGCTTGCGGCGATTCAGGGACCTGCTACCAGGAGATTTACAAGGAATCCCCCGTAACCCGCGCGTTTGAAACTGTCGCCGATCGGATGGCGAAACTGAACAGCTGAAGGTTCGGTACGGCGATAACCAGAGGCAAAAAGCCACATGCAAAACGGAGTTCGGGGGTGGATCGTCCGTCCCCCGAACTCCGGGTAGCGATTTCCCCCCGTCCTTTTCCCCTTCGATACCCCGGAACACGCTTTTTCTTGATTTTCGCGAATTCTGACATTAAGCTCATCAATAAAAACCCAGGAGGCATGGCGAAAAGAATCGGCATGCTCCCTGGGTGATGGGGTTCCGAGGGGGGCATCGCATTTTGGGGGAAGTCTATGCACTGCGGGATCCGCGCCCTTCGCGGGAACGATGTGAGGCATCTGTTGGTGTTGTGTCCCCTTGGCGGCGGGAGTGGATGAATCATTTCGGAAAGGATCCGTATGGAAGAAGCGGTATATTTCAAAAACGACGACGGTGAAAAGTTAGCCGGAACACTTCACCTCTCCGAATCCCCCGTAGTGGGATGCGTCATCTTCGGCCATTGTTTTACCTGCTCACGACACACCACTGTGCTTCGGGAGACGGCTCGGAAATTGACAGACCGGGGTATCGCGGCCCTTCGGTTCGATTTTTCCGGAAATGGTCGAAGCGAGGGGGATTTCATCAATACCGCCTATACCCGGCATGTCAGTGAGATCGCATCGGCGAGGCAGTTTCTGGCCACCAAGGGGTTGGCCCGATTCGGACTGGCCGGTCACAGCATGGGCGCGGCCGTTTCCATTCTGGCCGCCTTACGGATGACGGATGTCGTCGGTGTATCGGCTTTTTCCGGTCGTCTTGGCGGATTGGATCCCAAAGCGATGTTTACGGACGAGCAGCTGTCGGCGCTTCGGGAAACCGGCCGTTTGAGATTCCAAAGCCGAGGACGGGAATTGGCGCTGTCGAGCGCTTTTTTTGAGGATGCGGCCCAATATGACATTCTTGAAGCCGTCTCGACCCTCGACGCACCGCTTCTGGTTATCCATGGGGATAAGGACGAGATCATTCCGGTATGGCACGCCAGAGCAGCCAAAGAGCGAAATCCCCGCGTGACGCTCGAGATCGTCCACGGTGCGGATCACATGTTCAGCGATGCCGCGTTGCGTGAAAAGGCTGCCGACCTTGCGGCAGATTGGTTTCGACGACGCTTTGATACCTAATGCCGTTATACGGTCCTCATGATCATCGAGGCACGGATAGAACCGCAGCTTTCGGCTTTCGTGATGATGACTGGAAAACGCCCGAGACTGAACCTTTGAAGTTAAGACGTTTCAACACTTCAGCCTGTTTTTCATATAAAATGAACAGAGGTGGAAATGATGGACATCCCCGAGACGATGAATTTGGCGTACATCGACCGGCAGTATCAGCTTTGGAAAAGGGATCCTGATGCCGTGGAACGGGATTGGCAGATGTTTTTCAAGGGGTTTGAAATGGCGGGCGACCTCGAGCGGGAAACCGTTGCCGCAGGGTATGAGCGTCGTTCCCGGTCGGGGAATGACCTGCCCGAAGAGTCCTGCACGATCGATAAAACCCTCCTCCAGTCACGGGTGGAGGCGCTCAAATACCGATATCGGGATATGGGGCATCTTCTCGCCTGCCTGGATCCCTTGGTGGCCTGTCCGACGGATCACCCCCTGCTCAATATATCTACCTTGGGCCTTTCGCCCGAGGACCTCGATACGGAATTCTACACACGGCGGTTTTCAAAAACCCTGACGGCGCCCCTGAAGAACATCATCCGGGAGCTCCGGGACACGTACTGTCGATCCATTGGGGTGGAATACATGCACCTCCAGGATCCGGGAGAGCGCCGTTGGCTTCAGGACCGTATTGAGCCGGTCCGAAACCAGCCGGTATGTTCAGTGGAAGAGAAGCGGCGCATCCTCAACAAACTATATCAGTCGGCGCTTTTCGAGGGATTTCTGCACAAAAAATACACCGGCCAAACCCGTTTTTCCCTTGAGGGTGCCGACGCACTGATTCCTGGGCTGGACGCCCTCTTTCTTCACGTGTCGGAAAAGGGGGTAACCGAAATAATCCTGGGGATGGCCCACCGGGGGCGCTTGAACGTGCTGACCAATATTCTTGGCAAGCCTTATGAGGAGATTTTTCGGGAATTCATTAACAGCTACAATCCCGAAAGTCTGGTGGGGGCCGGGGATGTCAAGTACCATAACGGGTTTCTCGCTGATCTCACGCTGGCCAATCAGCGGGAGGTTCTGGCGTTTCTGGTGAACAACCCCAGCCATTTGGAATCGGTCGATCCGGTGGTGGAAGGCATCGCGTACGCTCGTCAGGATTTTCTGGCGCCTGCACCCCGCAGCCAGGTGCTGCCGCTGTTGATTCACGGAGATTCAGCCTTTGCCGGTCAGGGCGTTGTGGCTGAGACCCTTAACCTTTCCCAATTGGAGGGATACAAAACCGAAGGGACCGTTCACATCATCATCAACAACCAGATCGGGTACACCACGTTGCCGGAGAACGCCCGTTCGACCCGATATTCGACTGACATTGCCAAGATGCTAATGGTCCCGATATTCCATGTTCATGGAGAGGACCCCGAAGCCGTCGTCCATGTGATCAAGCTGGCCTTTGATTACCGCCTGGCTTTTGGCAAGGATGTCATTGTCGACATGGTCTGTTACCGTAGATTCGGGCACAACGAAGGAGATGAACCCTATTTCACCCAGCCCGGCATGTACGAACGGATCCGGGAGCGGCCGGCTCTTTACAAGATTTATGGGGAGCGGATGGCCAAAGCCGGCGACATCGACGAGAGCGGCCTTGCGGAGATCGAAAACGGACTCCATCAGTGCCTTGAAGACGCGTTTTCGGCCGCGGAAAACAATCCCCGGGTTTTTCCCGTGCCCCGATTCTATGAAAACTGGTCGGCCTATCACGGTGATTATACCTTTTCATCGATTGACACCACCGTTTCCCGGAAGTCGCTGAAAGATTTGGCGAGAACCATCAACACGCCTCCTTCCGGGTTTGCCCTTCACCCCAAGCTCGAACGCCTTTTGGGCAACCGCCTGGAAAGCGTCGAAAACGGGGGCGATATTGACTGGGCCAACGCCGAATCGCTGGCCTTCGCATCGCTCTTGTCGGAGGGCCATCATGTCCGCCTGAGCGGTCAGGACAGCGGTCGGGGCACCTTCAGCCAGCGACACAGTATCCTCGTGGACGTCAAAACCGGCGGGATCCATGTGCCCCTGAAAGGTGTTTGTCGTGAAAAAGTCGCCTTTAGCGTGTTCAACAGTGCCCTTTCCGAGGCCGGCGTGCTGGGGTTTGAATACGGTTATTCCGTGATTCAACCCGAGGGCCTGACCTTGTGGGAGGCCCAGTTCGGTGATTTCGCCAATAACGCCCAAAGCATCATCGATCTGTACATCGTAAGCGGTGAGACCAAGTGGCAGCGGCTTTCCGGGTTGGTCATGCTCTTGCCCCACGGATGGGAGGGGCTGGGGCCGGAACACTCCAGCGCAAGACTGGAACGCTTTCTCCAGCTCTGCGCCCATAACAACATGCAGGTATGCAATCCAACAACTCCGGCCCAGTACTTTCACCTGCTGCGGCGGCAGGTGAAAAATCGATGGCGAAAGCCCCTTATCCTCATGACCCCCAAAAGCCTGCTTCGCCATCCCCGAGCCGTTTCCAGCCTGGACGACTTCACCCGTGGGAGTTTCCAAGAGGTGATCGACGACCCGTTGGTCGTTGAAAAACCACGGCGAGTGATTTTCTGCAGCGGAAAGATATATTACCAGATCCTGGAGCGCCGCGACACACTCAAAGCTTATGATATCGCCATTGTACGCATCGAGCAACTATACCCCTTCTCCCGGAAGGCCCTCGAGGAGATCGCCCTGAAATATCAGAAAGCCGAGCAGTGGATGTGGGTCCAGGAGGGACCCGAGAACATGGAGGCATGGCGTTTCATGCGGCCCCGACTGGAGGAGATTGTCGGCAAAACCCTGGCTTATGTCGGCAGAAAGTCTTCGGCCAGCCCGGCCACCGGATTTGCCAACCTCTACAAACAGGAACAGGGCCTGCTTCCGGATCAGGCCGTGGGTCAGCTTTCGGGCATTCAAACGGGCTGATTCGGGCAGTCTTTCCAAACGAAGGAGCAACCATGGCAGTAGAGATCAAAATCCCCAGTGTCGGGGAGTCGGTTCAGGAGGCGATTCTGACCCAGTGGTACAAGGCGGACGGTGCTTCCGTGAAAAAGGATGAGCCGCTTTTCGTGATCGAAACGGACAAGGTCACCCTGGAGGTCGTGGCCGAGACGGACGGGATTCTCAAAATTCTGGTCCAGGAGGGAGAGACGGTGGCCATCGGCAAGGTGGTGGGCGAAATCGCTACCGAAGGGGCATCTGCCCCGGAGTCCGACAAGACGACGGACAAGACCGAAAAAGCTGACGAAACGACGCAGGACCGAAAGGCTGAAGCCCCTCCCCCCGGTACAAAAATGACGAAAGAGCTCCCCTCCCAATCCCGAAAGGCGACGGAAACTGCACCAGATGCCGGCCGGGGCGATACCGATCTCTCTCCGTCAGTTCGTCGCCTGGTGACCCTTCACGGTCTCGATCCCGCCCGGATCAAGTCTACGGGTCCTGGAGGTCGCATCACTAAAGGAGATGTTCTCCTTTACCTGGAGGCGCAATCCACAACAACGGAAAAAACATATGCCTCGCCGGCCGCTGAGGCAAAACCCCAAGCCGAGACGGGTATAGAACGAAAGCCCATGAGCCCCATCCGTAAGCGAATCGCCGCCCGGCTGCTTGCGGCCAAACAGAATACGGCCTCGCTCACCACTTTTAATGATATCGATATGAGTCGGTGCATGGAGATGCGTTCCAGGTTCAAGGCGGATTTCAAGAAGAAACACGATGTCTCCCTGGGGTTCATGTCCTTTTTCATTAAGGCGTCGGTTCTGGCGCTCCGGGAGTTTCCTTGGATCAATGCCTTTATCGACGGCGACGACATCGTGTTTCACCATTATTATCACATCGGAATTGCCGTTGGATCGTCCAAAGGCTTGGTCGTTCCGGTTATCCGGGACGTCGACCGGCTCGGATTCGCCGACATTGAACAGGCCATTGTCGACTACGTGGCCAAGATCGAGGCGAACCGACTCGAACTCTCCGATCTCGAGGGGGCGACCTTTACCATCACCAACGGCGGCGTGTTTGGATCCCTTCTCAGCACGCCGATTTTGAATCCACCCCAAAGCGCCATCCTGGGAATGCACCGGATCGAGAAACGCCCGGTGGTCGTGGATGACGAGATCGTCATCCGCCCCATGATGTACGTGGCACTCAGCTATGACCACCGGATCGTCGACGGCAGGGATGCGGTAACCTTCCTAAAGCGCATCAAGGAAATGGTGGAAAGTCCCGAGCGCATGTTGGTGGAGATCTGATATGGCGGAGACAAAATCGTACGATCTGGTTGTGGTGGGTGCGGGGCCCGGCGGGTATACGGCGGCGGTTCGAGCGGTTCAGCTCGGGTTCAAGACGGCATGCGTTGAAAAGGAGGCTCATTTGGGCGGGGTCTGTCTCAATGTCGGGTGCATTCCAAGCAAGGCTTTGCTCGACTCGAGCGGGCACCTTCTTCAGGCCCGGGAGTCCTTACAGGATCATGGGATTCGCTTCGACGGCCTCTCCTTCGATCTGGCCGCCATGATGGCTCGAAAGGAGAAGGTCGTGTCGGATCTGACGGGCCAAGTGAGAAAACTCCTGGAAGGAAGCGGGGTTGACGTTATTCACGGCACGGCAAGCCTTTCGGGCCCTCATGCGGTTGCCGTGGCGAGCGCCGAGGGCGGCGAACGGACCCTCATGGCCGAACGCATTCTTCTGGCCGCGGGCAGTGCGCCCGTAGAGGTGCCGGATCTCCCTTTCGACGGCAAGCATATCGTCGACTCCACGGGCGCGCTGGCCTTTGATGCCGTTCCCGGTCACCTGGTGGTGGTGGGCGGCGGTTATATCGGCCTGGAGTTGGGATCGGTCTGGCGCCGGTTGGGGGCTTCGGTTACGGTGGTGGAGGTGCTGCCCAGGATCGCCTCAACTCTGGACGGCCAAGTCCGCCGTGCGTTGGAGCGGATCCTGAAGAAACAGGGGCTGGTCTTCCACCTCAACACTCGGGTGTCTGGAGCCGAGGTGAGGGGGGAAAAGATTGCCGTTGCCGTCGAGGGGAAGGCAGGTGCCGCCATCCTGGAATGCGACCGGGTTCTGGTGGCGGTGGGCCGAAGGCCCCTGACACAGGGGCTTAACCTAGCGTCGGTCGGTGTCGAAACGGACGGAAAGACCGGGTACATCCGGGTCAACACCCGATATCAGACCCGGGTCGATTCGATCTATGCCATCGGCGACCTCATTCCGGGACCCGCCTTGGCCCACAAAGCATCGGCCGAGGGGGTCGCCGCTGTCGAGAACATGGCTGGGCTCCCCGGCGAGGTCAATTACGACGCCCTGCCCTCTGTGGTCTATACGTGGCCCGAGGTGGCGGGCGTGGGCATCACCGAGGAGGAGGCCCGAGAAAAAGAGATCCCCTACCGCACCGGGATCTACCCTTTCTTGGGGTCGGGCCGTGCTCGTTGCATGGGGGAGAGTGACGGCTTCGTCAAACTGATCAGCCATTCTCGGACGGATCGGATTCTGGGCGTCCACATCATCGGTTCCCATGGCGCCGAGATGATTGCCGAAGCCGCGCTCGCCGTAGAGTTCGGCGCAGCTTCGGAAGACGTCGCCCGGACGGTCCATGCCCATCCGACCCTCGCGGAAGCGCTTCAGGAGGCGGCCCATGCCGCCCGGAAGAAGGTCCGTCCCGCCTGAGTCGGTCCAGGCGAAGGGGCCTTCCGGACAATTCTCCGGAAGGCCCTTTCCAGATTCGATCAGGGATGCGGCATCAGGAATTGAGGATCTTCTTCGCGCTTTCGTCATTGACGTCGCAAACGTGGGGCACTCCTGTCTCAAAGGCGGTTTCCCGGTTACCCGAGAAGATTTCTTGCCGCGTGATCTGGGACATGGAGAATTTCCGCGCGCCCGCCATGAGCTGCTGCAGGCCACCGGCCAGTTTATCCGCCAGGGTGTAGAACGCGATGGCACCGTAAGGGATGTGCTTCATCTCATTCTTGCCCACCTTTTTTTCCACGTCGAAGTAGCTGGCGAAAATCTCTTTAGCGGTGTTGCCTACGCGCTGGACGGATTTCGGCAGCTCGGCCCAGTTGCCGTTGACGGTCGCTCTCCTGTCGGGGAAGAGCGCGCCCTCGATGTTGGCGCCCACAAATCCCGGGATCATAACAGCCCGGCCCATACAGACCAGCTTGGTAAACGGGGCGCCCAGGGCCAGCGCCTTGAATATGTGGTCTTCCATTGCAAAGCCGCCGGCAAAGGACATATCCACAACACTTTGGCCCTTCGCCGCCAGGATGCTGGCGTACTGGTAGGCCTTGGCGTGAAGGTGGATGGAGGGCACCCCCCAGCTCTGCATCATGTTCCAGGGGCTCATCCCCGTGCCGCCGCCGGAACCGTCGATGGTGAGGAGATCCAGCTTGGCGTCGGTGGCGAACTTGATGGCCATGGCCAACTCTTCCATGCCGTAGGAGCCGGTCTTCAGGGTGATCCTGCTGAAGCCGATGCTCCGCAAGTACTCGACGTTGTTCATGAAGTCCCGTCGAACCTGATCCACGGTGTTCAGGTTGGTGGCGCCCAGCCGGCTGTGGCGAGCAAAGGATTTGATGGAGCCATTCTCGAACGCCTCCTGAACCTCGGGCAGGGTGGGATCCGGATCCACGATATAGCCCCGGTTCTTCAGAAAAAGTGCGTAATCAAGGCTTCTGACCTGGATTTCGCCGCCGATGTTTTTGGCGCCCTGCCCCCATTTGAGCTCGATAATACATTTGTCACCGTATTTGTCGGCCACGAACTCTGCAACGCCGTTTCGGGTGTCCTCCACGTTGAGCTGGACGATGATTGCGCCGTTGCCGTCGTAATATCGGAGATAGCCGTCGATCCGCCGCTGTAGCTCCGGAGCACTTTTGATCTTGCCTTTGCGGACGTCCTCCGGCGAGATATTGGACTTGCGGTCGACGCCCACGACGTTTTCACCGATGACTACGGGGATGCCCACCAGGGCTCCGCCGATAGCAAACGCGTCCCAGTATTTTTCCGCCACGAAAGTCGAGCCCATGGCACCGGTCATAAGGGGCATGCTGATCTTGGTTTTGACGGCTTTCCCAAATTCGGTGGATAGGCTGACATTCGGAAAGATGCAGTCGTCGGGGTCCGAACTGAGCCCCTCTGAAAGCCCGCTGGCGCCATAGGCGTACCCCTGAATTCTCAAAGAATTGTAGGACACCCCCACATGGGTGGTATTGTTGGCCCCCGCCGTCACGATGCCGAAGCTTCTCGGGTAGAGAAGCTTGCGTCCTACAAGGCTGGAAAGCCATGTTTCGCACTTACCCTCACAATCCGCCCGGCACAAGGTGCAGAGCCCCGATTCCGCTGGATTACCCCGGTTAACCGTCCCCAGAACATCATTTGCTTTCGAAAAGCGCACGTTTCCTTCTCCTTTTTTCTAATCTGTTGAAAATGCGTTAATATTCTGATGCGCCAACACCAATCTGTCTCCAAAAAACAAAAAGGCGTCTGTCCTCGCACCAGAGGATATCAGACGCCTTTGTCTATCGATTTTTTCGCCGGACGATTTTTTCGCCGGATTTTCTGCCCCCGCACGCCGTTGTACGGAGAACAAAAAAATCATTTTTTGATTTAGAAGGGCATGTTAGTGCTACTAAAATGATCTGTCAAGTATAAATAACAGCCTGAATCATAAAAAAGCAAAATTTTTCATTTTTACTGAAAACCGGATGATCATCAAAAATGTTGCATTACTGGTGGTACACCTCTTCGGACAATAGAATCGCTTCCGCCACTTGGCGCATGGTTTTTCGGTTGTCCATGCTTTTTTTCTGGAGCCAGCGATAGGCTTCATCGCCCTTCATCCCGCGGTGCTGCATGAGAATCTCCTTGGCCCGCTCGATGATCTTCCGGGTCTCGAGCTCCTCCTGGATGACCTTGGTCTTGACCATCAACTCAGCGTTTAGAATGGCCAGGGCCGCCTGGTTGGAAACAGCCGTAATGAGGTTGACCTCGGTTTCCGAAAAATCGTGGGGCGTGGAGGTGAAACAGTTCAGAACGCCGATCACCTTTTCGCCCTTCACCTGGAGCGGGACGCTCAGCATGGAGACGAGACCGAGCCTTCGGGCCATCTCCTTTTCCTTAAACCGCTTGCTTTTCAGGACGTTTTTAACGATCAAGGGGCGCCTGTGAGTGGCAACGTAGCCTACGACCCCCTCGTTCAGGCTGAGGGACCGATCCTTGACATATTCTGGGGCGATGGCTTGTGTCGCTTTCAGCCGTATTTTCGAACGCCCGTCTGTTTCCTCAATGAGCCAAAGGGAGCAGATGGCAACACCGGTGACTTTGGCGGTGACCATGACAATGAGCTTAAGCAGATCTTCCAGAAAAAGATCCGATGTAATGGCCCGGCTGATGTCGGTGAGGGCCTTCACATACGCTTCATGGGATTGGCGCGCGTCAGATTTCATGCTTTCAATATATATGAAAAAAAAAGCCACGGCAAGATCATGGCTCGAAAACCTGGGGTACTGATCCACAGGGCTGCCGGCGTCATGCCCTCGGCTTTTGGGGTGCTTTTATTAAGACCCCGGGCGAGACGAAATGGGGTCGATGGCCTCAGGCCCTTATTTGATCTTCAACCAGAGCAGGCGTGCCGACCCCGGTCCGGGATTTTTCCACTGGCTGGGTATTTCAGATGTAAGATAGACGATATCGCCCTCTGCAAGTTCATGAACGACATGCTTGATTTCCGCTTGAAGTCGGCCTGTCATCACATATCCAAACTCCTCCCCCTTGTGCCGGTAAAAGTGAGCCGGGAGGAGGGTGTTTGCCGGAATTTCGATGACCGAGGCCTCGACACGAGGATCCGAGCCGACTGGCGTCAGGATCTTTCCCTGGATACTCTCCTTGGGCAGGTTGGGAAATCGAACATTCACCCCACTCTTTACAGAAAAGACGATCGGGTCGTTCTGTTCGGTCTTTTCCTGGAAAAACGCCGAGATCTTAATGGAGAGGGTGTCAGCGATCTTGAACAGCGCTGGCAGGGATGGGTAGATCAGGTTGCCCTCGATTTGGGAAATGGTGCTGGGCGTCACCCCCACCGACCTGGCGAGTTCAGTCTGGGAGAGACCTTGCCGGGTGCGGAGCGTCTTGAGTCGCTGCCCGATATCAATGGGGCCCAACGTCCGTTTCTGATCCTCAAAACGGATATGTGTTCCCTCGGTCCAGTAATAGTTGGGCGTGTTCACCGTGCCGGGGTTTCGTTTTTCGGCCTTGAGGAGGGTCAGGGCGGAGCGGCCTCGTTTCGTGGAGAGATCAATGGCCACCTGGGCGATTTGGTTGATATAGGCTTTGAGTCTGGCTGAGTGGGCCCTCTTTTCGGCGATCCAATAGGCGATGGTATTCAGTTCATAGAGCCGTGGGCAGGAATGGGTATAGAATTTGAGGACTGCTTCTTCCCCCCCCCAGAGATCCTGCATGCCGGTAAGGCTTTCGAAAACGAACCGGACGTCACCTCGAAGGGATTTATGGATATCGTGGATGGTTTCCATGACTTGCCGAGGGACGTGGGGTTCGTTGACCTTGACGATGCGATAGGGCCATCGGGCGCTGTTTTTTTCATAGAACTGGTTGAAAATCTCTGATCCTTCACCCTTGCCGCAGGTAAAGCAATCCAAGATGGTCATGAGTGGGTTTTCGGCGAGGTCGCCAAGTTGCTTCAGCAGGTTTTTTGGGGATCGGTCAAAACTCACGTAAATGATAAACTTGCTTTCGGTTTGAGAGGCCTGAATGAAATTCAGGCAGAACGTTCCAGCCAAGCTTCCGGCGTCGTCGTACCAAACCACGTTGTCGCCAATGAAGAGTCCGCCCAAAAGGTGGTCGAGCGCGCTTACTCCAGAGGTAATCCGAATTTGTGTGGAACCCATTGCGTTGGCCTTCATAGCAACTGTTGATCATGCACGGACCACTACCATGATATGCCAGGATAGCGTAAATATCCGAAACTGTCAATGATACTGCTTTAATCATCGAAATGGAAGCCCCTGTATCCCTTGGGTGAAAGGTTGCGAAAACCTCATTTACGACCGAAGAAGGGTTCCCTTGGGGAAAACGATTGGCTTATATTCATCGTCGCCATGCGGTACGCATTTAAAACTCAAAAATTCGGAATAGACCTTGCATGCGTTCATATGGTATTGGATCAGGACGCCGTAAGGTTTTAGCGGGCACGGGGCGGATTGAGATCGTCGTCCCCGCATTGCGGCAACACTGATAGCGGAGGGCATCATGTTTCTGGCAAACGAGATACTGGACATCGCCATTCAATTGGAAAAAAACGGCGAGAAGGTCTATCGCGACGCAGGGGGCAAGGTTTCGGATCCGAGACTGTCCGCCTTGCTGACGTGGATGGCCGACGAAGAATCCCGTCATGGAAAATACTTTTCCCGTCTCAAACCCAAGCACCCGGATAGTGGCAATCATCTCTTTTCCCAGAAACTGAGTCGAGAAATGCTTGACAAGATACTCGGGGGTCGAGGCTTTTCCCTCGATGATGTCGATTTTCCAGCCATTGAGGACCAAAACGCTTTGATTCGGACGTTTATCGAATTCGAAAAGGATACCATCCTTTTTTATGAAATGCTCACACCTTTTATCGAGGATTCGGAAACACGGCAAACACTCGAGGCGATCATCGACGAGGAGAACCATCATATTTCACGGCTGAGGACATTTTTGGAGAGTGAACAGACGCACCCGGTCTTCAGCGACTGCTGAGGTCAATTTGAAGACGATAGCGGGTGCATGCAGCACCACCGCTTTTAGACGGACGCTTTGGAGCCTTGCCGCGGGTATCCCAATGGCACTGGTGTTACTTTTTTCTTTCTGGAGCGACACTCTTTTTGCCGACACGATCGTCCCTGAAACCGGTTCTCGGATTGAAAACGTCGAAACATGGCGGTTCGGCGGTTTTCGAAGCGGTTGGACATCCCTTGAGGATTTGCCTTCCCGATGCTTTAGGGTGACGCGCACATTTGACGGAGACAGTTTCGTGGTCACCGACGGCAATCTCAGCGTTCACGTCCGAATCGTGGGGATCGATGCACCGGAGCGGGGAAACCGTAGGCGTGGAATTCCATCACAACCTTACGGCAACAAGGCAGCCGATCATCTGAAGCGGTTGATATTGAATCAGCCGCTCCGCATCAAGGGCTACGGCTTGGACGCCTTCAATCGACAACTTGCCGAGGTGTTTGTCGCCGGTGGGAACGTTGGCCTCGACATGATCGAGGCCGGCTATGCCGAAGTCTACAAAGGACGGCTGCCGAAAAGTTTTGATGCATCGCCTTATCTCGCGGCGGAGCGGCGCGCCCGGAAATACAAACAGGGCATGTGGATCCAGGGGCGTAAGTACATTTCCCCCCGGAAATGGCGGGCCAGGTACCCCCGATAGGCTTGTTATCCAAGCTTTCGACTTTCATGACAGTGACCGGCCCATAAACACCGAAAGTTGAAATTTTATTTTTTATCCTGGCGAGTTGCAACCCCGCAATTGGCGCTGACCCGAATGCGTCGAATTTTCCAGCTTGATTTTTGTGAAATAATCGCATAATATATAGCTATGATTCGATGCCGCCGTCTGAAGTGACTTCCGACGCTTTATACCTCGCTCATTATCCGGATTCCCATCCTCGCGATCAGATCTACCCCGTTCACAGGTTCCGTGAGCCGATCTGCCGTCCATTCACCATTGCATGACGGCAGTAACCTGCTGGGATAACTTAGTAACAGGCCATAAGCGGCTTTGACAAGAGGGTTCGGGTGTCGTCATCCATACCCCTTAGGCTGGTTCAGGCGATTTGTCATCTTTGGAGGAAAGGAGGTGCCCGTGAAACTGAAGTGCTGTGTTCAGTGCTTCCGGTGGAAACGATCATTGTTTGCCGGAAGACAAAAGGCTGCACCCCGGAACTGGACTACCGCCAATAACGGCAACATCATTGAACAAAGGAGGGCTGGATGAACAGAAAAGTCATCAATTACGAGTCGTTCTTGAAGATTACCAAGGCCATCTCCCATTCCAGGGATCCGGAGGAAGTGGTACTCATGACCGTTGAGGGCATCAAGACCGCCCTGAACGTCAAGGGATGCACCCTGTTCCTTTTCAATCGAAAAACCCATGAGCTTGAAATTGCGGCCTCATTTGGGCTGAGCGATGAATATCTCAACAAAGGGCCCATCAGCGCCATGGCATCCATCGCCCAGTCCCTGGAGGATGGACCTATCGCCATTTACGACGTGGAGGACGATCCCCGGCTTCAGTATCCTGAGGCTGCCGTCAAGGAGGGCATCAAATCGATCCTTTCGGTGCCTATCGCCATCGGCGGCAAAATGTTGGGGGCACTCAGGGTCTACACCGCCGAACCCTGGGAATTTACCCTCGATGACGTCAACTTCGTGCAGGGCCTGGCTCAGATCGCAGGGATGGCCGTCGACATGTCTCGTCTCTACCAGGGCCAGAAGGAAGCCATCGAGGTTCTTCGTCAGATGAGGGAAGCCCAGACCACCAGAAGCCGACGGCGAACGCCCTACGAGGGGGTTCCGGTCAGCGTTCCTGCATCCGATGCGTCTCGGAAAACCCCCTGAAGAAAAGTTGTAATGTTGCATATCCAAACCGCCGGCGCGGATGTTCGCATGCGCCGGCGTATCTCCCATGACAGGGTTGCATGCCTATGCTGACGCGGGCCGATCAGCGCGTCGTTCATCCCGTTCTTCCGGGCTTCAAGGGGCCGTGCCCGCTCCTTTCATCAGGAGGTCCCGTCGCAGCATATCCATCGCCTTCATGGCGAACATGGATTTGTTCATGTCGCGAGTGGCGAAACTGAGTGTCAGCTGTCGGGCTGTCGTTCCGGAAGATCCCGCCAGCCCAATGCAGACAGTGCCGACGGGCTTTTCGGGGGTACCGCCCGAAGGGCCAGCGATACCGGAGACCGAAAGACCGTAGGTGGCGCCGGCAACCCGACGGACGCCCATTGCCATCTCTTCAGCCGTTTGAGTACTGACGGCTCCGAAACGATGCAGTGTATCGGGCGATACGCCCAGGACAGTTACCTTGGCGGCGTTGCCATAAGTTACGGCTGAAAACAGGAAGTAATCCGAACTGCCCGGAACATCCGTGATCCGGTTCGCGATAAGGCCGCCAGTGCAGCTTTCAGCCAAGGCCAGGCTCGCCCCTTCCTGTCGGAGCAGTCGTCCCAAGGCGGCGGCCATCGATTCCTCTTCCACGGAAAACACCCGATCCCCCAGCCGCGCTATGGCCCATGCCGTCGCCTCCCGCATTTTTTTCGCCAGCTCTTCCCCATCGCTTCCATCCCCGTAAAGCTTGACCTGGATCTCCGGAAATATTGCCCGGAGCCCCAGCTGGATGCCGGGAAAAGTCTGTTCCAGTCCCTGAAGGCGATCGCCGGTGGCCGATTCGGTCAATCCAAATGTCGAGAGGGTTCGATTCAAGTGGATCCGGCGGTTGGGGCCGAGCATTTCGTCGATGATCGATCGGACGCTGTCCCTGAACATCCGCTTCATTTCGAAGGGCACTCCGGGCATGAAACAGCATCGGCATCGGCCGATGTTGATGGAAAAGCCCGGTGCGGTACCCACGGGGTTTTCGAGGATATCGGCTCCGGTGGGTATGAGCGCCTGTTTTTCATTGGACGGCGGCATTGGAATCCGGCGGCTATCAAAATAGCGGCGAATCCCGTCGAGAACGCCGCCGTCCATCTCCAACGGCACGTCCGCAGCCCTGGCGGCGGCTTCACACGTGCGGTCGTCCTCGGTGGGGCCGAGTCCGCCGGTCACCAGAGCGATATCCGCGCGATCTCCGATCTCTTTGAGTACGGCGGTGATGGCCGCCAGATCATCCCCCACGCACTGATGTCGGGCAACATCGATCCCCATGGCTTCCATCTCTCGGGCGAGGTAGGCGGAATTGGTGTCGACCAGGGCGCCGGTCCGAAGCTCTTCTCCGGTGGCGAGAATCTCTGCGATCATCAGGCACGCTCCTCTATGGCTAAGGTTGTTGCAGGGCGGACATTTTTCCCGCCGGTTTAAGGATCATCCGCGCATCCACGATGCTGATGCCGCGCTCATGAACAATTACCGGATTCAAATCCATTTCCAGGATGTCTGGATAGGATTCGACGATTTCGGAGCACATTAGCAATGTAGACCTGAGTGCGACCTTGTCATAGGGTCCCTTTCCTCTGACGCCGTCCAAGATCGGGGCCGACTTGGTCTCCTCGATCATTTTTTTCGCGGAGTTGGGCGAAATGGGCAAAACGCGAAACGAAACATCTTTCAGGATCTCCACCAGGATGCCGCCTAGCCCATACATGATGACCGGACCGAATTGGTCGTCGGTTTTAGTGCCGATGATGGTTTCCACCCCGCTTCGGGCCATGGGCGACACGAGCACGCCCCGGACGTCCGCATCCGGCTTGAACTTCCTGGCGTTTTGTAGGATCTCCGCGAAAGCTGCGGCGACCTCATCGTTGGTCTTGAGGCCGAGCCGAACTCCGCCGGCGTCGCTTTTATGAAGAATGTCCGGGGAGACGAGTTTGAGGGCTACGGGTCCGCGCATCTCTCCGGCGAAATCGACCGCCGCCTCGGCCGTGGTCGCCAGCCGATCACGGAATGCAGGGGCGCCATGGAGGTGGAGGAGCCGCTTGGATTCATGCTCCAAAAGAGCGCTGCGACCTTCCGCACGGGCGTTGTCGATGAGCCGGAGCCCCTCTCGTCGGGCTTTCTGTCCCCAATTGAGAACGAAATTGGTCTTGGCGTGATAGCCCTTCAGATAGCGGCCCCGCATGGACAGCACCGATATGCACTTACAGGCGATATCGAGGGAATCATAGACGGTGATGCCGTAATACCGGAGCAGGTGGAGGGAGTGGGGTTTTTCGGAATTGTATAGGCTGTGCAGGACGATGGGCTTGTTGCGCTTTTTGACCATCTTCCCCATCTGGTGAGCTGCGTCCTCCTCTTTCAGCGCGAGGGATTCAGCAAACCGGATGCCGTACCCGCCGAACAGGCCGACGATCAAGAGCCCCCCTACGGCAGGATCCTTGAGGATGATATCAGCACATTGGGCAAAAATCGTCGGATCCGCGTCGGTGCCGCCGGCGACATCAACAGGGTTTTTAAACGAGGCTCCCGGCGGCAGGATCCGTTTCAGGAGATGCTGGGTTTTTTCGGAGAGTTCCGGAATCTTGACGCCGAAATCGGTGAGAAGATCGGCGGCGATGACGGCGTGTCCGCCACCATCGGCCAGGATGGCGATCTTGTTGCCGCGGACCGGCGGGAGGCTCGATAGGGTTTCGGCGCAGGGAAAGAGCTCATCGGAGTTTTCGATGACGAGGATCCCTGCGCGCTGAAATGCCGTCCGTGCCACTTCCGATATACCGGCCAAGGCCCCGGTGTGCGAACCGGCCGAACGACGGCCGGTCGAGGATCGACCGCTTTTGAGCAGAATGATGGGTTTGGTCCGACTGGTTTTGTAGGCTTGCTGAAGAAACTTCCGTCCCTCCTTCATGCCCTCCACATACATCAGGATGGCCTCGGTGTCGGGGTCTTCCTGAAAAAAAGCCAGATATTCATGGAATTTAATGTCCGCTTCGTTGCCCACTCCTATGTAGTAGGAAAATCCCTTGAGGCTGCGGAGCTTTGCTTCGGTAATAATGGTGAGTGCCATGTTTCCGCTCTGGGAGAGCAGCGCGATGTTGCCACGGGGGACGCTGCTGAGGCCCACCAGGTTCAAATTTCTTTTCAGGTTCATCAAGCCGGAGGTGTTGGGGCCGATAAGTCGGACGTTGTGTCTGTTGGCAACCTCCAACATCTCGTTTTCCAGGACCTTCCCCTCAAGACCGGTTTCTCCGAAGCCTCCGGCAATGACAACGGCCCCGGACACCCCTTTTTCACCGCAGGCTTCGAGAACGGCTGGGATGCTTTTGGCTGGTGTCGTAATCAGCGCCAGATCCACCGGACCTTCAATGTCATGGAGGCTTTTGTAACATTTCAGGCCCAGGATGTGCCGCTCCCTTGGATTGACCGGAAAAATAGCTCCCTCGTATTTCTCGTCGAGGAGTGTTCGAATGGCCTGATATCCCCGCTTGGTCTCGTTTCTGGATGCACCGATTACCGCGACGGTCTCGGCGTTCATGATTTTGTCAAGCGTCATGACCATCCCCTCTCCCCCCTTCCGGGGGGCATTGTCTTCATTTCATAGGCCGATGGCCATAGGCTGAAGGGGTGCTGCGGTGACGAACGACGCGTTTATCCTCCGTCAGTCTTCAGCCTTTAGGCGCCATCACGAAAGCCGAAAGATGAGTCCTTATTTTTTTCGGGTCTCGAATGTATCGAGGAATACCTTCCGCTCCTCGGCGGACACGCAGGCCAGGCAGGCCTCGATTTCGAAATCCATGAGCGCCTCCATGCTCGTCTCCCCCTGAGCCATGTGAAGACCTCTTTTGATCATTTTAATCGAAAGAGAGGCGTTTTTCGCGATCCTTTCCGCCATGGAAAGCGCCGTTCCCATGAGTTGGTCCAAGGGAACGGCGAGGTTGACGAGACCAATCCGCTCGGCTTCCGAGCCCTCGATGAAATCGCCCGTGAAGAGCAGCTCCCTGGCTTTTCCAGGTCCGACGAGATCCTGGAGAAGGCGGAGCGCGCCTCCGGTAACCGAGGAGGCGACCTTGGCTTCCGGCAGTCCGATGCGGGCTTTTTCGGCGGCGATTCGGATATCGCAGGCCAGGGCCAGTTCGAACCCCGAACCGATGGCATACCCGTTGATGGCAGCGATGACGGGCTTGTCGAACCGGATGAGACGCCGGGAAGCCTGCTGGAGTTCCTCGAGATAGGCGCGGTATTCCGTGAGGTTGCGGTCTCGGCTGTCCTTGAGGTCGGCTCCCGATGAAAAGGCCCTGCCCTCTCCAGTGATGACGAGTACCCGGATATCGGAATCCCTACCGGCATCCGCCAGAGCCGCCTGAAAATCGAGCCACAGGCGGCGGTTCATGGCATTGAGGACCTGCGGGCGGTTCAGTGTAATGATCCCGACGGCCTTCCGCTTTTCGTATCCAATGCATTCGAGATTCATGACGTTTCCCTTCTTTAATATAGGCTGAAGGGGTAGATTTGTGACGAGTCGAGCGGTTATTACCCCTTCAGTCTTCTTCCTCATCATTGATGATTTTTTACGCACAACCTCCGCATATGTCAAAGGGATTTGGTCCTGTGTTGAGGTTATTTTTACGAAAAAAGTTTGACTTCGGGAAAATTTAAAATAAGAGTAATGAAGAAGATAACAGAAGCATATAACTATTGATGATATCGAGAAAGAAACTGGGTATCAATAATCGCAAAAAGGTATGACGATGATCATCAACTCGCTTTTGGATACCGATTTGTATAAGCTCACGATGATGCAAGGCGTGTTGCACCAATTTCCGTGGGCCGAGGTGGAATATGAATTCAACTGTCGGGACGATGGTATTGACCTGTCGCCCGTCGTCGAAAAGGTCGCGGCCGAAATCGATCATCTTTGTACCCTCAGGTTCACGCCGGAAGAGCTGAATTATCTCGGCGCCATGCGATTTCTGAAAAAGGATTTCATCCAGTTTCTTCGCCTGTTCCAACTCCAGCGGGATTATATTGATGTCAAAATCGAGAACGGTATGTTCAAACTCGACATCAAAGGACCCTGGCTTCATACGATTCTCTTCGAGGTCCCGGTCCTGGCCATTGTCAACGAGGTCTATTTCAGGGAAAGTGCGCCTCAGCCGAACTTAGATGCAGGCTGTGAAAAACTTTTCGATAAAATCGAACACGTCAAGGCCGCCAACGCGGAAAACCTGAGCTTCAGTTTTTCCGATTTCGGGACCCGGCGGCGTTTCTCCAAGGCCTGGCAAGAACAGATCATCTTGATCCTCAAAAAAGAGCTACCCTTCAATTTCATCGGTACAAGCAACGTCTATTTTGCCAAAAAATTTAATCTTACCCCCATTGGCACGATGGCCCATGAATGGATTATGGCGGCACAAGCCCTGGGGCCCCGGCTTGTGGACAGCCAAAAATTCGCTCTTGAACATTGGGCTCAGGAATATCGCGGTGATCTGGGCATCGCGCTATCCGATACCGTGGGATTCGAGGCGTTCCTGAGCGATTTCGACATGTATTTTGCGAAGCTCTTCGATGGCTGTCGGCATGACAGCGGGGACCCATTCCATTGGGGCGACCGTCTCATTGCCCACTACCGGAAACTGAAGGTGTCCCCGCAGTCCAAGCGGGCCATCTTCAGCGATGGCCTTTCCTTTAACAGAGCCATCGAGCTTGCCCGATATTTCAGCGGACGGATCCATACCGCCTTCGGCATTGGCACCAACCTCACCAACGACATCACCGAGAAGCCTGTTCAGATCGTCATCAAGATGATCCGATGCCAGGGCACTCCCGTCGCCAAGATATCCGATAGTCCGGGCAAGCAGATGTGCAAGGATGCCGAGTACCTATCCTATCTCAAGAGCGTGTTTAAACGCAAAGTAGCGGCAGGAGGTCTACCATGAAAACGCTGTTGATGATCATCGATCCTCAAAATGCGTTCTGCGATCCCACGGGGGAACTCTATGTCGGGGGCGCGGAAGCCGACATGCAGCGACTTGCCGACTTTGTCCGCCGTCGGGCGAAGGATATTCGCCAAATCGTCGTCACCCTCGATTCCCACAATAAAATTCATATCGCTCATCCCATCTGGTGGATCGACGCCGACGGCAAGCCTCCCGCGCCGTTTACCCGAATCTCCATCCAGGATGTCGAGGCCGGACGTTACCGGGCGGCGAATCCAGGCCACCGTGAATGGACCCGGACTTACATGGAGACCATCGGCGAACACGTGATCTGGCCCTACCACTGTCTGATCGGCACGTGGGGGCATCAGGTTTTCGCACCGCTGCTCGACGTGCTGAACAACTGGCGGGAACGGTTTCATGATCTCGATTTCGTGATGAAAGGTTCAAACCGCTTTACGGAAAACTTTTCCGCTATCCGGCCGCTGGTAGCGGTCCCCGACGATCCTTTCACCCAGATCAACCACAGCCTGCTGCAGACACTGGACATGGCCGACCGGATCTGGGTGGCCGGGGAAGCCGCCTCTCACTGTGTCGCGGACACGGTGGAAGACGTCCTTCGCTATAGCCAAAACCCTGAAATTGCTCGAAAGATCGTCCTTTTTGCCGACGCCATGTCGCCCGTCGCCGGATTCGAGGAAAGGGCGGCGGCGTTCCTTGAACGCATGCGGGCTGCGGGGATCGCCGTTATGGAAACGGGACAGGCCGCATGAGGTTTCCCGGGCAAGTCTACGCCGTCCCGGGGGGCGTCTCATGACAAAACGAATTCTCAAATTTGGGATCGACGTTCACGGCGTCGCCGATGCGGATGCGGCCTTTTTTTCCGAACTGACGCGTCTTCTGGTCGAGAACGGTCACGAGGTGCATCTTCTCACCGGCACCGAAAAAACCCCTGAACTCGAGCATTATTTGAAAACCGATCTGGGACTCCTCTGGACCCATCTTTTCTCCATCATCTCCCACTTCAGGGAACTGGGTGCGACCATAGAAACGATTCAGGGGAATCCCTATGTGGACGAAGGCTTGTGGGAGCGGGCCAAGGCAGAGCATTGCCGGCAACACGGCATCGATCTTTGCCTGGATGATTCAGCGGTCTACGGCCGCCATTTTCGAACCCCCTACGCCAAGTACTACAACAACCGGCGACCCCGGAAAAAATGGAAGATTGCGATTATTGGGGGATCCTTCAACCCCGTGACGAACGCCCACATGATGATGGCTGAAGCGATCCTGAACGTTCTGCCGGACATTCACCAGGTATGGATGATGCCGGCGTATCACCATCCCTTCGAGAAACACCGGGGATACTCTTCGCATCGCATTCGAATGATCCGGCTGGTGGAGACGCCGCGCATCCGGTATTTCGGGTATGAAATTGATCACCGGCTTTCCGGGGTGACCTATGAGACCTTCTCCCGACTGCTCGACGATCCGGACTATCGAGATTGTTATGCGTTTCATATGGTGATTGGGGCCGACTGCGTATTCGATTTCGACACCAAATGGCAGCATGCCGAGGCATTGGCCGCTCTGGTGCCGTTTATCATTCTGCCACGGGCAGGCTATGACCTGGGCCGATATCGCGGGTTGTTGTCCCGGCCTCCCCATATAATCCTCGCTGAGGTCGCGATCCCCAGCGTCAGCGCAACCGAGGTCCGGGCCAAAGCCGCCGCAGGTGTCCCGACTCGAGGGTTGGTACCCCCCGCAGTTGAATCCTACATTCGGCGCCACCATCTTTATCGGGAGAGAGACGGTGTGGAAAGTCTATGAGATTGTCCTGGAAAAGCGCCTATATGCCGCCAATTTCAAGCGCAAAATCCGGTCCATGTACCGGATCCGGGAGCTGGTGGCGGAGGGGGGGAACGCAAGTTCGGTGGGGCGCCCCCCCAAGCAACTGAAGTTTGAAGGCGTCAAGGATAGTTACATCTGATTACGCGTATCTGTCCTGTTTTTTCTTGAGGGGTCAACGCAGGATGACGAGATGTTGGCCCGGGTGAATGGTGCTGTTGTACCGCAGTTGGTTCCACTCGAGCAGATCCCTCAAGGGAATGTTGAGCCTTTCGGCGATCAGGGTCAGGCTGTCCCCCGACTTTACAACGTAAGTCTCTTTTTTCATGGCTGCCCGGGCTGCTTTCTGCTGGGCGATCAGGGTGTTGAAGCGTTGGGCAAATCCCTTCGAGGCTCCCTTGGGGACTAGAATGACATGGTTTCCCTGAACAAGACGGTTGCCGCGGATTTCCGGATTGAGGTCCTTGATCTTTTTGAAATAGGTGCCGGCGGCGTCGGCAATGGTTCTAACCGAGACATTACTGGAAATGTTGAGGTGAACCCGATCAAATTCTACCGGGGGGTAAAGATCCGACGGGGAAAGATTGAAGCCGTATTTGGGGAGGTCCGAGAGCACCAGCTTAATGGCGAGAATTCTGAAGATGTAACGTTGGGTCTCCAGGGGAAGATAGAGGTGGAAGTAGTTGCGCGTATTTTGCTCCGCGATGCGCCGACCGAGGCCCGCCTCGCCCATATTGTAGGATGCGGCGGCAAGCGTCCATGAGCCGAAGTCTCCATGCAGTTTTTTGAAGTAGCGAATGGCGGCCCTGGTCGATGTGAAGATGTTCCGGCGTTCGTCGATGTCCTCGTCGATTCTGAGCCCGTATTTCTGGCCCGTCCACTTGATAAACTGCCAGTAGCCGACGGCACCGGCAGAGGATCCGATATGCGGCAGCAACGCGCTCTCGGCGATGGCAACGTATTTCAGGTCCTCGGGCATGCCGTTTTCCCTGAGCATTTTTTCGACATAAGGCATGTAACGGGCCGAACGCTTGACGTAGAGAATGAATTGAGGCCGGTTCCAAATGGTGAGAAGCAATTCCTTTTCCAGATTTTCCCGGATGTCCGGATCGTCCAGTGGTACAGGCTCACCGCAGAAATCCAGAGGCGGTGAAATCCGGATCTCGGCAAGGTTGGAGGGAAAAAGGGCGACCTCGGGAATCAGCAGGGACTCCTCTGCCGCGATTCCCGGAACCGCCAGGTAAACCCAAACCGTTATTGCCAGCAGTGCTTTTTTGATGTGCAGGTTCATGTGGACGTCATATCTCCCTTAGTGCGTTAATTGGCAAGGTTGCAACTTATCGGCCTTGACGGCATAGGCTTGTCCATGTCCCCCTGAATTCTCTAGCGTTTGGCGGGCCTGGAAAAGGTTTTGATCCGATCGGAAAACAGTTTGGCACAGGTCGGGCAATAGCGGTGCTCTTCCTTGACATGGGGATGCGGACCGGTCCGTTGTTCGATGTATGCCAGAAATTTGGTGGTGGCAAAACGCTTACCGCAGGCTTCGCAGGTGGCAAGCGGATGACGGACGATAATCTCATCCCGGATGCTGATGATACGAATATTATCCTGATCTTCAACCTTGATGGCGCCTGTGGGACAGATGTTGGCACAAGTGCCGCACCCGATACAGCGTCCTTCGATGGGGACGACATAATGGGTCCCGTTCCGTTTTTCCATTTTCAGTGCGCCGGCACCCACGACATCCTTGCATATCCGGACACAGAGACGGCAACGGATACACCCGTCCGGAGCAGGTCCCAAGGGGACATTGTATTTTTCAGCCATCTGTCGAATTTTTTTCGATTGTGGCGCCATCTGAAGGAGATTTTTGAATGCCTTGACGCGGGCTTCCTGTACTTGATCGCTTTCAGTTGTGATGACAATTCCATCCTTGACCTTTAGAATGCACGAAAGCATGGTGGTCGGAATATTGGCCATGTCGGGGTGGCCGATAATCTCGACCACGCAGAGTTTGCAGGATCCCGAGGGCCTGAGGGCCGGGTGAAAGCACAGCGCGGGGATATCCACGCCATTCGCCCTCGCGGCCTCAAGCACGGACATTTGTTTTTCCACCGAAATACGCCGGTCGTTGATTGTAAAATTGATCATGATGTGCTCCAATTAAGGGTTGAGGACACGAAGACAATCCTGGGGCAGGCGGTGCGTCCCTTTCCCCTCAAGGCTGACCTCGATGAGGGCGTCCGGATCGTTCACCGATGTGTCCGGATCCACGATGATACCATGACATCCAATATACTCGTCCATGTAATCCTCCCAACTCTCGTCTTCGGAGCGCCGGAAAACTTCGATGTGTTGACCTTTGCGAAACGTCATCTTACTACCTCCTTGGAAGCGGAAAGGATCTCCACGTTGGTGGCGGCCGTATTTTTTCTCAGGCAGACATCGCACAGCAGCCGTTTGTCAAGGATCTGGCTGACGGGGCTGATGCGACGGCGGATATATTCGATGTATTTCCGGGTACCCAGGACGGCGCCGCATTCCTCGCAATGAAGAATCTTCTTGCGGTTGAGTACGGTTCCGCAAAGGGAGAGTACCCGCTCACCGTTGACGTCTTTCATCTGCATGGCGTTGTTGGGACAGTTGTTGGCGCAGGCCCCGCAGAGAATGCAGCGATCCTGGGTCACTCTGAAATCGGTCTCCACGGGATGATCGAAGTCGAAATAGCCCAACTGGAGGGCATCCACCTTCATTTTGTCCCGACAAACCGCGACGCATTCGCCGCATCGGCGACAGATATCGCACCGCAGGCATCGGCGGGCCTCCTCCCGGACCGCATTTTCGGGATATCCCAGTTCCACCTGCTGAAAGGTGGTGCGACGACGATCCAGGTTGAGCAGGGGCATCTCAGGCCGCTTCAGGATCATCTTCGTCGTCGCCGGCACATCAAGGTGTTCTACCCGAGCGCGGCGGACCGGGACCGGCGGCATTTTGGGTTGCGGAATTCCCGATAGATACCGGTCAATGGCCAATGCGGCACGTTTTCCGCCGCCGATGGCCTCGATGACGGTGGCGGGCCCGGTCACGGCGTCTCCCGCCGCAAAGACGCCGGGAATCGATGTCTCCATGCTGACCATGTTGACGTCGATGGTGCTGCGGCGGGTCCAGTGCATCTCCGTAAGATCCGCCAGGCACGACTGTTCGACGCGTTGACCAATGGCGCCGATGATGACGTCCGCCGACATGACAAAATCGCTGCCTTCGACGGGTACCGGCGACATGCGCGAGCTGCCTTCACGGGCCACCAGCTTGGCCCGCAGGCATCGCAGCCCGGTGGGTTTGTCGTTTTTGCCCTCCACCTCAATGGGCACTGTCAGGAAAGAAAAGATGACACCCTCTTCCTCGGCCTGCTCCACCTCCTCGATGTCAGCGGGCATTTCGTTCCGGGTCCGGCGATAGGCGACGGTCACCTCCTCGCACCCCAGCCGCAGACAGGTCCGGGCGGCATCGATGGCCACGTTGCCGCCGCCGATGACGACGACGCGTCTGCCGGGTTTTCGGCGATCGCCTAGCGCCACGCGGCGCAAAAGGTCGATGGCGTCGGTTACCTGATAGTCGGTCTCGCCCGGGATATTGAGCTTGTATGCGGCATGGGCGCCGACGGCAATGAAAAACGCATCGAACCCTTCGTCCCGGAGAGCCGGGAAGGTGACGTCCTGTCCCAATCGGGTGTTGAACCGGAATTCGACTCCAAGTTCCTCGAGCATGGCCGTCTCCCGGTCGATAACCTCCCGCGGAAGACGGTATCGGGGAATCCCGACGAAGATCATCCCGCCGGCCGATGGAAGGGCTTCAATGACGGTGACCGCGTATCCTTTGAGCGCCAGATAATATGCACAGCTCATGCCGCCCGGGCCGGCACCGACGACGCATATCTTTTTGCCTTTGTCGGGTTCCTTCGATGGGTTGACGTAATTGCCGTCGGACATGGCCCGCTCGGCTGCGAAAGCTTTGAGGAATTTGATGGAGATCGGGGTATCGATCCGTCCCCGAACGCACATGAACTCGCAGGGCCGGGTGCAGATGAGACCGCAGACCCAGGGAAAGGGGTTGTCTCGCCGGATGATCTCAATGGCTTCGGCGTCTTTTCCCATGCCGATAAGGGTGACATAGGTGGGAACGTCGATGCCTGCCGGGCATGCCATCTGGCAGGGCGCCGGCGTCAACTTGACGCAGGTCCCCGTGGCACAGTTGTGGGTCTCCACGTGGCTGACGAAGACCTCCCGATATCGCGACAGATTCTCCTGAATCGATTGTCCGGCCTCAACCGAGGCCGGCGAATGGCCGAGTTCCACCAGTTCGGCGGCCAGGGCTTGGATGACGGGGATGTGTTCCTTTCCCGCTTGACCCCATGCCACGTCGTTCAGGAGTTCCAGAATCTCTTCCGCGATGCGGCGACTCCGGGGATGAACGATTCGACCGGATACGAGGGTCTCATCCAGGCGAGTGGCGGCGTCGTTTACCGGACAGGCCGCCACGGTGCAGCTTTGATTCGCCATTAGGTCCCTCCCCTCTTATTCCTGTTCCATGGCGGCCACCTGGCGGGCGTGTCGTTCCCGGCGGATCTGGGGCGTTTCCTCGGCTTTGCCGAAATGAAGGCATCCAGTAGTGCAGATGGTCACGCAGGCTGGTTTGAGACCGCGATCGATTCGGTCCATACAATAATCGCATTTGACCACCTTCCCCAACTCCGGGTTCCATTGAGGCGCACCCCATGGACAAGCTGAAATGCAGGTTTTGCATCCCACGCAGAGGTTGTTGTCGACAAAGACGATCCCGTCCTTTTCCCGTTTCTGCATGGCGCCGGTGGGGCAGGCCGCCACGCACCAGGGATTTTCACAATGGAAGCAGGGCATGAAGACATAGGAAGCCTTGGGAAGGCCCCCGATAAGTTTGGGACCGACGGTCAACACCTGGCATAGCCTTGGGCCGACGGGCAAGGATTTATGGGTTTTGCACTGCACTTCGCAGGCATGACAGGCAATGCACTTGTGGGTGTCTTGAAACAGAAAGTATTTGCTCATTTAAGTCTCCGTTTGTTCCGCTCATCTATCCGGGTTTCTCTGACCGGGTTTTTCTGGCCGGGATTTTCCGAGTCCGGAGGGAAGGCTGTTTCAATGGATATGTTAATATATCCATACCATTTTTGACGCTTTTTCACAAGCAATAGCGGTGCCAGGTTTTCATTCAATAAATGGTGCCTTCAAAAAATATCCAATCATATACAATAGGTCTAAAAATCAATAGGATAGGAAAATCTATCTTCCTGCGAGACGGCATCTCGGATGCTTTCGGGCTTAGATGGGGTGAAGCTGGTTGCAAATAAAATATTGCATCTGTCATGTTTTTATGCGATAGGCTTATCTTTCTTAAAACATATATAAAAAATGATGATGCAGCAAATTTGACGCAATAAAAAAATTGCTGCCGCCCTCCTGTCGGTGGTGTTTTGAACGCTGACCCCGCCTCGTCGGGCAGGGGTTCGACCCGTTCCCATCCCTCGGCGAGCCTTCTGTCGGCAGGCATCGAAGCGGTGGACTTCATGGGTTTTGAATTGAACCGGACAATATGGCATGTTGTTTGCTGCATATTGTCGCTGAGAGAAATTTTGCACGGAAAGGTGGTGTGGCTGTTGATGTAGATCCGGAATCCCGCGGAAAACTTCAAATTGAAGGTACGGACTGTTTGTTTTGAAATGAAAGTTCAAAGTTCAATGATTAGGAGGAAATGATGCAAAAAAAACTGGCCTCGTTTTTGGTGATTGTCGTGATATGTCTGACGGTGGGACTTCCGCTTTTGACGGCGACGGCGGCCCATGCCGACAAACTGGCGGACGCCATCGCCACGGCCCCGATCGGAACTGAAGCAGGACATATCGATCCCAGCAAAGCTTCCGGATTCCTGGGGATTCCCGGCGCGCCCGATCCCGGTATGATCATGTGTTTCCTGTGGGCTGTCTGGGTGGGCTGGATTTTTTCGACGGTGGGCGCCTTCGGCGGCGTCATGGCCGGCGTCGGCCATATCACCATCTACGGTCTGGGCGCCTATGCCAAGACCTTCAAGGATACCGCAACGCCCCTCAACAAGTTGATGACCGACTCCATCCGGGTTTCCAACCAGTGGCTGGTGGGGCTTTCGGCGTTGGTCTCCACCGTCAATTATGGTCGGCAGAAACGGTTGGTGACGTCCCTCGGCTTTTTTCTGGGCATCGGCGCCTTGTTCGCAACCCTGATGGTGGTCTACGGGACCGCCGGAAAGGTCAGTTTCTCCCAATACCAGGGATGGTTCGGGCTCTGTGTGTTTTTGATCGCAGCCTTCATGATCTATGAAATGAGCCCCAAGGGTCAGTCCAACAAGAAAGCCGCCAAAGAGGCCGTCAAGGCCTTCGAGGAAACCGTCAGGTGCAAAGGCGACATCTGTGAGCAGGGTGTCGAGACCGTGAAATGGAGCCTTGCCAGGACCGAAATCTCCTTTTTCGGGCAGAAATTCACCTTCAGCCCCATCTGGGCCTTCGTGGGCGGTTTTCTCATCTCCGCGCTGGCTTCCTTCATTGGCGTGGGCGGCGGCTTCCTTTACGTTCCCTTTCTGACCAGCGTGGTGGGGCTCCCCATGTTCGTGGTTGCCGGTACATCGGCCCTGGCGGTCCTCATCGGCATGATTTTCTCCATCTTCCAGTTCATGGTGATGAAGGGTATCCCGGTCTATTGGCCCATGATCGGCGTCGAGCTCATTGGCATCTTCGTGGGCTCCATGATCGGCCCCCGAACCGGCAAGTACATTCCTGAAAAAGTGCTCAAGTGGATTTTCCTCGTGCTCGCCTTCTACATCGGGCTGCGCTACACCCTGAGAGGCTTTTTCGGCATCTCGCTGCTGTAAATTCCGTGTTTCTCCAAACCGTCGATCCGGCCGCCGCCCATTGGGTGCGGCGGCCGGATCGACGGTGCGTTCGCCAACCCTCCCGATCTTCGAGGATATGAAACGATGGCCTCTTTTTTCACAGACTTTTACCGGATCGTGGACCCTTTCCTGATCTTTTTTTATCGGGGAACCGGCATTCCCATCGTCGATTATTTCATCGGCACCTTCGTCCTGGCGTTCATGACGGTGGTGATCGGCGAGATCTGCGTCTCCCTGGCCATTCGTTTCAACCGATCCCATATCGACGGAATGAAGCAAGAAGTGGCCCGGAAGGAGAAAATGGCCTTCTCGGCTTATGCAGCGGGGAACCAGTCCGGGTACAAGGCCCTCAACAAGGAAGCCACCGACGAATGGGGAAAGCAGTTTTTCACCATGGCTGCCTATTCCTGTGGTATTCTCTGGCCCATCCCCTTTGCCCTCGGTTGGATGCAGACCCGGTTCGGGAATGTGGAATTTGCCGTTGGTTTCCCCTTTTCCCTTGTAGGTCTGGAAAATGTGGGTTACCTGTTCTCCTTCTTCCCGATCTACGTCGGCTGTCGGATTCTCTTCAAGTACATGCGGCCGTGGCTTCCCTATTTCAGGGGTGTCCAGAAAATGCTCGCGGAGCAGCCGGAGGCGTCGTGAGTTCCGCCGGGAGCCGCGTTTCATGCGCGCTTCTCATGGCCGCCGGGATGCTCCTGGCCGTTCCGGGGGCGGTTTTCGCCACCCAGGCACACGGCGATCCTGAGGGTCTGTACGTCCACCAGATCTCTCATCTCTTTCTTGCCTATTCCATGGGGCTTCTCATCTACTGGCTGAGGCGGCGGGGGTTGGTGCTGACGGGGGGATGGCGCCTTCTTCAGTACTCGGCGCTTTTCTTCATTCTCTGGACCATCGACGCCTTCACCGTTCACCTCATGGACGAGCAATATCCCATTATCCAGGTTGCCCGATACGATGACTGGATGTTGCGCATCGATTCGGTTCCGGACGTGTCCTGGATCAAGGGGCTTTACTACCTGGTCAAGCTCGACCACCTCTTCTGCGTGCCGGCCCTTTTTCTGCTTTACCTGGGGCTGAAACAACTTCTCAAGCGACTTCCGGCGGGCGAGATCCCGACAGGCCCATGATCGTGTCGGCCCATCCCATTATCGTGGTGGACCTGGTGGGTTCCGTCGCCATGATCGTTCTGAGCTTCATGTGCATCAGACTGACACGGGAGCTGAACCGGCGATACCCCAATCATCTGATGTGGACCTACCTGCTCTGGGTGAGTTATTTTCTGGCTGGTTTTGCGGTATCCCGCTCCGCCGGCCACATCCTGAAGCAAGTCCTGCTTTTTACGGGGCACGGGGAGGTGTGGGAAATCATCCGCCCCTTCAGCGGCGGGATTAACACCTTCATGCTGATCATCTTGGCGTCCATTACCCTCTTCTTCGGACAGGCATGGCGGGTGTATCGGGAGATTATGAACGATAAGACCGCCATTCAAACCGCCCATCGCGAGCTGATTGACCTGAACGAAAACCTGGAGAGGCGCGTAAGGGAGCGGACCGAGGCTTTGGCGCGTTCCGAAAAGCAGATCGCCCAGGCGGACAAGCTGGCCTCCATCGGTCAGCTCTCCTCGGGCATTGCCCACGAAATCAACAACCCGCTTGGCATCATCCTGGGGTATACCCAGTTGTTGATTCGATCCGAGCCTCCCGGCACACAGAAATTCGAAGACCTCAAGATCATCGAGAAGCATGTTAAGAACTGCAAGGCCATCGTTGCCGATCTTCTCAATTTCGCCCGAAGCTCGAAACCGGAAAATACCCTGGTCGATATCCACGAGATCATCGAGGACGTACTGGTTTTCGTTACCCACCAGGCCGGCGCCAATGCGCTCACCTTCCTGAGAGATTACGATCGGAGTGCGCCGCCGCTTTACATGGACGAAAAAAAGATACGACAGGTGTTGATCAATCTCATCATGAACGCCCAGCATGCCAACCACAATCAAGGAACCATTCGAATCGTCACGCTGTACGACGCGGCTACGGGTCAGCTTCTGATACGCGTCAAGGATACCGGCTACGGCATTGAAAAGAAGGATCTTACCCGCATTTTCGATCCGTTTTTTACCACCAAACCCACCGGAGAAGGCACCGGCCTGGGACTGGCCGTCAGTTACGGCATCGTGAAAAATCACGGCGGGAACATTTCCGTGGAGAGCGAACCCGGCAAAGGCGCTGAATTCACGATTACGCTGCCGGCCACGCCCCGGCCGGGAGATCATGTATCATGACGGCGCGTGCCATCCTCATCGTCGACGATGAACCGGACATGCTCGTGCTGTTAAAGCGCAGCCTCGAGCCGGATCTGAAATGTCGGGTGACTCTCGCGTCGTCCGGAACCGAGGCTCTCCAGTATGTCTCCCAGGGGTATTTCGATTTGATTCTGGCGGACATCAAGATGCCGGGTATGGACGGACTTGCGTTGCTAGAGATGGTCAAGCGGGATTATCCCGAACAGACCGTCGTGATGATGACGGGTCACGGCTCCATCGAGACGGCGGTGGAAGCGATGAAGCACGGTGCTTACGATTTCATCACCAAACCGTTCGACCACGATGCCCTTGTGCTTCGGCTGGAAAAAGCCCTGGAGCGTAGCAGCCTGATCCGGGAAAACCTCCGTCTGAAAAAAGAGACCCGAACGTCCCACGTCTTTCAGGATCTGGTGGGAAAAAGCGCTGTTATGCAGCGGGTCTTCGAGACCATCCGGATGGTGGCCAATACGGAATTTACGGTCCTGATCACGGGAGAATCCGGTACCGGGAAGGACCTGACCGCCCGGGCCATCCATGCCTTGAGCGCCCGCAGCGAAGGGCCCTATGTCCCCGTCAATTGCCCGACCGTACCCGAGCATATCCTCGAAAGTGAGCTTTTCGGCTACAAGAAAGGCGCTTTTACCCACGCCACCCAAAACAAAATCGGCCTGTTTCAGGAGGCCGACAAGGGGACGCTTTTTCTGGACGAAATCGGCGACGTCAGTCCGGCGATTCAAACGAAGCTTCTCAGGGTCATCCAGGAAAAGGAGATCAAACCCCTTGGGGACAATCGAACCATCTCCGTGGATGTCCGGATCATTTCGTCCACCAACCAGAACCTTCGGGAAAAGATTCGGGAGGGGACTTTCCGGGAAGACTTTTTCTACCGCCTGAACGTCCTGCCCATCACCTTGCCGCCGCTCCGGGAGCGTCGGGAGGATATTCCCCTGATCGCCGATCATATCCTGGCAAAGCACTGCGGCAAGCTTTCGAAACCCCTGAAGACGCTGTCACCCAAATTGATGGAACTGCTCGTCGAACGCCCGTGGGAGGGCAATGTGCGTGAACTAGAGAACCTTATCATCCAGGGCATTCTCTTTTCCAGCGGCGAAGAGATTCAGCCTCGGGACATCGGGATCGAAAGACTGTCCGGAATGGGGGACTGTCCGGAGGATGAGACCTTCCTCGATCTGCCCTACAGGGATGCCAAGGAAAGACATCTGCAGCGCTTCAACAATGCCTACATCGGACGGCTCCTCGCCAAAACCGGCGGAAACGTCACCCAGGCCGCGCGCAAATGCGGCCTCGAGCGTCAGTCTCTCCAGCAGATCATGCGGCGCTATCGCATTTCGGCGGATCGGTTCCGGTGATTCCGCCGATGGCCGGCATACGAATGATGAAGGTGCTGCCTTTGCCCAGAGCGCTCTCGACGTCGATGGCTCCCCCGTGGGCCTGAACGATATGCTTCACAATGGCGAGTCCCAGGCCGGTGCCCCCTTCCTTTCGGCTGCGGGATTTGTCGACGCGGTAAAACCGCTCGAAAAGCCGGGGCAAGTGCGATCTGGGGATGCCGATGCCCTCGTCCTCGATACGAATCTCGATGCTGTCTCCGATAAGCCGTGACCGGACGCGGACCATTTTGCCGGTGCCGCTGTATTTGAGGGCATTGTCCACGAGATTGACCACCGCCTGCTCCAGGAAATGGGCGTTGATTTCGGCCGCGACGGCTTCGTCGCAGTCCACCTCGACGGCGATCTTTTTTTCGTCGGCCAGGACCCGGCAAACCTCGACAGCGTTCCGGATAACCGGCGCTATGGCTTCCCGCTTCAATTCGATCCCCCGGTTTCGCCCTTTCTGCTCGATCTCGGAAAGCTTCATCAAATCCTCGATAATGGCGGCGAGTCGGTTGGCATGATTTTCGATGATCCGAAGAAAGCGCCTGGCCGCCTCGGGGTCATCCACGGCGCCGCTCAGCAGGGTTTCGACAAACCCCTTGATGGCCGTCAACGGTGTTTTGATTTCATGGGAGACGTTGGCCGCGAATTCGCGGCGTACGGTTTCCAACTGCCTCAGCCGGGTGATGTCGTGAAAAACAATCAATGTGCCGATCCGTTTGCCGCTGGATTCACGTAGCGGCGATGAATGGGTGCCGAGGATGCGTTCCTCCTCCTGATAAAGACGGATCTCGCCTTCGGTGTCGCTCTTCCCCCTCAGGGCGTCATGAACGAACCGATGGAGTTGGGGATTCCGGATGACCTCCTGAATGCTTCGGCCGATGGCGTTGGACGGTCTGAAATTGAACATTTCGGCGGCCGCCGCGTTGGCGTTGATGAGGGTTTCGTCCATGTTGAAGGCGATGACGCCCTCCTGCATGCTTGACAGCACCGCCTCGAGTTCGCATCGCTGCCGGTTCACGGTCTTGATGCGGTCGTTGAGCTCCGACGCCATCTGGGTAAGCGTGTTGACCAGCATAACCATCTCCTTGGACTTGGGCGGTGGGATGGCATAAGTGAAATCCCCTTTGGCGAAACGCTCGGCGCCTTTTCGGACCTCCTCGATGGGGCGGGCGATGCGGCGGGCCACGGCGTAGCTGATCAGCACCGCCATGAGGGCGACCAGGAGACCCGCTTCAAAAATTGTCCTTTGAAAATCGTTCAGCGTTCGACCGATGTCATCCAGGGGGAGGGCTGTTCGGATTACCGCCAGTGTTTTGTCCTGCCGCTCGATCGGCACGGCCACGTACAACATGGATGTTGACAGCGTTGTGCTGTGCCGGATGGATTGTCCAATCGATCCCAGAAGAGCTTTGTTGATTTCCGGTCTTCCCCTGTGGTTGTCCATGCGTGAGGGGGCTTCCTCGGAGTCCCCGACCACCCTGCCCGAGGGCAACACAATGGTGATCCGGGTGTCGGCATCTCGACCAGCTGTTTTGCACAGACGATCCAGGGCGGCTTCGTCAAGAGGTGACAGGCGCCGAAGAACTGAATCCTGAAGCAGACTCGCCCGGGATTCGAGTTCCAGGGTCATCTGTTTTCGGTAGTACCGTTTCATGACAGCCGAGCTGTAGAGGCTGACGAGGGCAAGCGCCATCAGGATGACAACGAGATAGGACGGGTAGATCCGCCAGAACAGGGTTTTGGGCGGTTTCATGAAATTTCCTTGAAACGGTAACCGACGCCGCGGACCGTCTGAATGTAATTCCCGAAGGAACCCAGCTTCTTTCGCAGCCCGACAATCTGTACGTCTACGCTTCTGTCGGTGACGGGGTAATTTTCGCCCCGGACGGCGTCGACGATCTGGGAGCGGGTGAAAACCCATCCGGGGCGTCGACTCAAAAACAGCAGAATCTGAAATTCCGTGAAGGAAAGGTCGATCTCCTTCCCCCGAAGCTCGATTCTGCGTCTGCCGGGATCGATGATCAGGTCATGGATGCGAATAACGGTGCCGGTGTCCGAGACATCCAACGTTTTCCGGCGGATGACCGCCCTGGTCCGGGCATTCAGGATCCGGGGGCTGAAGGGCTTGGTGACATAATCGTCGGCCCCGATCTCCAAACCCAGGACGACATCGCCCTCCTCCCCCCTGGCCGTCAGCATGATGATGGGGATACGGCATGTTTTGACATCGTTTTTAAGCCGCTTGGCCACTTCGATGCCGTTGATCCCCGGCAGCATCAGGTCCAGAAGGATCAGGTCGGGAAGTTCGCTTCCGGCAATTTTGAGGGCTTGTTCGCCGGTCTCCGCCGGAATCACCTCGAAGCCCTCACCGACGAGATTGTACCGGACGAGTTCAAGAATATCCTCTTCGTCATCCACGACAAGAATGCGAGCTTTGGCGGTCATCTTTTTCTTTCTCCCGGCGCAGGGACAACGGGTTGGCCGCTATTGCCGTGTTCCTATCGCCGAGCCCTTCATTAAAGGATTGCGAAATTATCCCCATCAACATATCATGAATTAAAAGGGAATGATGTTAGAATTATGTTAAATTGAGGAGAATCCATGAACTGGCGGCATGTCTACGAGAATTATCCTATCAATCGTGAAAGAATTTGGCTCAATAACTGCGGCATCACACCTGCAGGCACCCACATTGTCAAGGCAATGAACCGCTTCATGAACGATTATGCCCTAAACGGCGTCCATGCCGCTACGGCCGACTATGGGCGGGTTCGGCAGCACATCAAGGCGATTCTCTCCGCCCTTCTGGGGTGCGCGCCCGAGGAACTCTGCCTGGTCCACAACACAGCGGAGGGGATGAACGTGATCTCCCGCGGGCTGCGTTTTGAACCGGGCGACGAGATCATCCTGCTTGAAAACGAATATCCCAGCAACATCTATCCCTGGCGCCACTGGCGTGATAAAGGCGTAAAACTCCTGACGGCCCCAATGGCCGCCACCCCCGACACGTTCTTCGAAGAACTCATGGCCATGGTGACCACGCGGACGCGCCTTATCACCCTTTCCGCCGTTCACTGGTGCACCGGAATGCCCCTGCCCCTGGCCCGCATCGGCGAATTCTGCCGTGATCGGGAAATCCGCTTTGTGGTGGACGGTGCCCAGGGCGTCGGCATGCAGCCCATGGATGTTCGGCGGATGCACATTGATTTCATGGCGTTTTCCGCATGGAAATGGCTGATGGGGCCCCTGGGGCTGGGCGTCCTCTATATTGCTGAAAATCGGCTGGCGGAGTTGGAGCCGGTCTTTGTGGGTACCGAGTCGGTGGTCATGGACGAGGTGTACCTTCCCTACAAAAGGGAACTTAAACCCACCGCGGACCGCTTCGGATTTTCAACCTCCAGCATCGGCGATTGGGTTTATTTTCTGGCCGCCTTGACCTATCTGGAGCAGATCGGCTTCGACAGCGTTCGCGATCGGATATTCGAGTTGGCCGAATACCTGAAGCAGCGGCTCAGAAATATCGGCTTTCAGGTGCTCTCGGATCGGTTTCCGGAGCATCCCACCGGCATTGTGGTCTGTGAAAAACCCGGCGTTCAGTCCGGCCCCATGGTTCAGCGTCTGGCAAATCAAAAGGTGGTCGCGGCCGAACGTCTGGGACGGATCCGTTTCTCCCCCCATATTTATCTGTCCGAGTATCAGATCGATGCGGCGGCACGGTCCCTGTCCCAAGCCTGCATGGGTCAGATGTACGCCCAATCCATGAGACGATAGAAAGGTGACAAAGATGAAAGAAGACAAGGTCGACACTGATCGAAAGACCGCCGAGGCGGCCTTCCCGGCCAGAAAAGGCTGGATCCGGCGACTGCTCGACTGGCTGGCCAAAGGCACCCAAAAGGCCGTCAAAAGTGGGAATTGCTGTCCCACCTGACGGATCAAATGATATCTGGCGCCGCGGTCCGTGGACATCGATATCGAATACTACCGCAAGCTTCTTTCCATCGCTGTCCTTTTCGGAACCGACGGCGGCGGATTTGGCGGGAAAACTTTCGTGATCACGGAAGGTTTCGGCCTTCTCCTCCCCTTGCCCAACCGGTAAGATTCTCTTGAAAATAGCGGATGCCTCTGATAGGGTGACGGCGTTAAATTGATTTCCCATGACGGCGGCGTCCCCCCGGGATCGGCACCGCCACATTGCGATACGGATACAGGAGGGAAGGATGCAGAAGTGGGTGCGGTGGCTTGTTCTGGGAATTGTCGCGATCATACTGCTCTCAGTGGCCTACGTCATATTCAATTTCGTTTTTCTCAATTTTTTCGTGAATCTCTGGTGGTTCGACTCTCAGAACCTCAAGGGATATTACCTCATGCGGCTTTTTTACCGGTACCTGATATTCGGCGCCGTCACCCTGGTCCTGTTTCTCATTTTCTTCTTCAATTTCTGGATCGCATCGCGTTACCTGGGCCTCTCCCCGGACTCCTGCGTCATGCCCGATACCGCCGAGAACGAGCGGAAGACACGTCGCTGGATGAAGATGATCCAAAGCGGATCCATGAAGATCTACATCCCTATATCGGTTTTTCTCGCCTTCCCCATTTCCATCCCTTTTTATGAACGTTGGGAGCAGGGGTTGCTTTTTTTCTTCGGAACCTCCGCCGGATATCGGGACATCGATCTCGGTCTGGACACCAGCTTTTTTCTGTTTGGATACCCGATCTACCAGTTTCTACAGTCTCAGCTCATGATGGTCTTCATCTTTCTTTTCGCCTTTCTGTTTATCCTCTATTTTGTCGAAAATCGTCTTCTCTGCCGGATAGAGGAGGTCATCCCCAAGGGTGCAAAGATCCATCTGGCCATCGTGGCCATCATCGTCGTGTTGTTGCAGACATGGGGGTTTTTGCTCAAAATCGTCGAACTTCAGTATGTTGAAACCCATGAGCCCATTTTTTACGGACCGGGATTCATCGAGAGTTGGATCGACATCCCCCTGATCCTGCTGACGACATTTACCTTTCTGGGAACGGCTGTTTCTTTTGTTCTGTTTTTTTTCAAACGAAGGTTTCTCAAGATTGCTGTGGTGTTCGCGGCGTTCTTTCTGATATTTTTGGGAATCTACAATACGACCTCTCTTCACGAGACAGTGGACAAATACGTCGTTCAGCCCAACGAGATGATCCGGGAAAAACCTTTCATCGAAACCAGCGTCGCGTCGACCCTGAAAGCCTACAATCTCGATCAGGTCAAAACGGATGATCTGCGCGTCACCCAAACGCTCGACCTGGAGAAGAACCCCGCGCTTCAGGATGCCTTATCGAACATACCGGTATGGGATCGGGAACTCCTGGACGAGGTCTATCGTCAGCTTCAGGGTTTCAGGACCTATTACTCCTTTCCCGATGTGGATGAAGACCGGTACACCGTGGCGGACATCTACCAGCAGGTCAACATCGGCGCGCGGGAGATCAATCTCGATGACCTGCCCGACGCGGCCCAGAACTGGATCAACCGGCACCTGCAGTACACCCACGGCTACGGTGTGGTCATGAGCCCCGCGGCCCAGAGCGGAGAAGAGCCCATGACATGGTTCGTGCGCGACATTCCCCTGAAGTCGGATTACGGGATTTCGGTGCGCGAGCCGAGAATTTACTATGGCGAACAGAATTACACCTATGCCATCGCCCCTAACGACATTGGAGAGATCGATCATCAGCGGGGCGGCGAGGACATCATGACCGACTATGCGGGGAGTGGCGGCATTCCCATTACCACCCTCCTTCGGAAGCTTCTGTTTTCGGTGTATTATAACGACCGCAATATCTTTTTCAGCACCAAGACGACCTCCAGGAGTCGTATTCTGCTCCGCAGAAATATCGTCGAGGCGGTGAACCAGATCACGCCTTATTTCCTACTGGACAAGGATCCCTACATTGTGGCCACCCCCAGGGGGATGTTCTGGATCATGGACGCCTACACCACATCGGCATATTTCCCCAACGCCCACGCCTATCGCACAACCGATCCCGCATCCACCTTCTACGGCAAGGATTTCAACTACATCCGCAACTCGGTGAAGATCGTTATCGACGCCTACAACGGTACGGTGATGTATTACCTGGCTGATCCGGAGGATCCCATCGCCAATGCTTACAACCGGATCTACCCCGGGCTTATGAAGCCGATGACGGAAATGCCCGAGGATCTCTGGAATCACGTCCGATACCCCCGGGATCTTTTTGCCGTTCAGATGGCCATTTATGCCAAATATCACCAGGAAAATCCGGAGCAGTTCTATCAGGACGAGGATACCTGGGAAATTGCCAAAATGAGCCGGGGCCCTATGAAGCCGTACTATATGACTGTCAGCCTCAAGGCGAGAGAAGCCCAGGGATTCATGCTGGTGAGCCCCATGAGTCCCATCGGCCGGGACAACCTTCGGGCTTTGGTCACAGTGGGTTGCGATGTTTCCAACTATGGCCGAATCACCGTCCATAGCTTCCCCCGGGGTCAGCAGGTGTACGGCCCTTCCCAGATCGAAGCGCTGATCAACCAGAACAGTCTTATCGCTCAACAGCTGAGTCTCTGGGATCAGGCCGGCTCGCAGGTCCAGTTCGGTCGGATGGTGCTTTTGCCCCTTGAGGATCTGATTCTCTATATCCAGCCGATTTACATGACATCGGCCAAGGGCCTGAAGATTCCGGAGCTCCAGCGGATCATCGTCAGCCAGGGCGAACTGGTGGTGATGGAGCGTACTGTCGAGGAGTGCATTGAAACACTCCAAAAAATGCTGTCGATGCGATTGGAACGCATCCAGAGGCGTTTTCCGGCCGCCGACAATGGCGTGTTACCGGAGCCGCCGCCGTCGGATCCAGGCATCGTTCCGGCACCCGGGATCGACACCGGAGCGCCCATGGGCCCGCCGCCGGCCATCCCCGGCATCGACTCGACGCCCGAAACCGAAGCCGGAGCCCAGTAGCCGCCGGCAATGGATGTCCTTCTCAGGCTTCGGCGCAAGTGCCGGCCCCGCTCCGAAAATATGTCGCCGTTCAAGGCGCCGGAGCAGCGGCGACCATCTGGTCGACCTTTTGAACGTAAGCGCGGATATCGCATTTTCGCTCCAGACCTGATGCCGCCATGTATCGGATCTTGCCGAAAACGGGTCGCTCCTTCCAGGCCCGGTCGTGGAGACCGAAAATCCAACCGATGCCTGCGTAGGAATTGGGATCCCGGCCGTCGATGAAGTATCGGTTGTTGAGCCTGATGAGCCGTTCGAAGGCGGCTTCGGGCGTTTCGCTCCATTCAAGCACCTTTTTACCCCAGTACATCCGCATATAGTTGTGCATGAAGCCGGTATGGATCATCTCTTTCATGGCGGCGTTCCAGTAAGGATCATGGGTTTCGGCCTTTTCTAGCTCGGCTGGCCCGTAAAGTGCCGGACGATTGTCGTCCCGATGCTCGTCGAGAGTTTTTCGAGCCCACAGCGGCAAGGTTTCGTATCGGTCGTACGCTTTGGCGTACCAGACATGGTTGACGGCCAACTCGCGTCGGACAATGAGTTCTTCCAGAAAGGCCGCCGCTCCCTCCGGACAATCCCGTTTCACGGCATGAACCTTCATTGCCAGCCACAGGGGTGATATCTGTCCGAAATGAAGATAAGGACTCATGCGGGAGACGTCGTCCAGCTGCGGTTGGTTTGCGTGACGGTCATAGACCGCCAGGCTGCGATGGAGGAAGTCTTCAAACCGGCGCTTGGCATGGGCCGTGCCGCCGGTGAAAAAGGGGCTCGGCGGCACGGAGACGTCGTCCAGACCGATCTTTTTCAGCACAGCATCCGGGGAATCGAGGGCGAGGCCCTCGGCGTTCAGGATATCCGCCGGATCGATATGTGAGGCGGATATCTTCAAAGGGATTTCTTCAAGCTGATAGAGAAACGCCCACAACAGTTCCTGTATTTTCATACGAAGAATCCGGGCGTTGTAGGCCGCTTTGGGGTATAGGGCCGCCACTGGCAAAACAGCGTCGCTGTCCACCTGGATTACCGGGCATGCGGCAGCCCCGGCCACCTCGGCCCGCCATTGGCGCTGGTGTCGAAGATAGCCTTTGTCGCAGATGATCGCGACGGCGCGACGGCCTGCGGCCAGCGCTACATCGGGGGGATGTCCGACGTGAATGGCGAGATGGATGCCGCGACCGGCCAACACGGCTCGGGTTTCCGCCATGCCCTCCAGCATGAAGGTGTAATGCCGCCGGTTGGCTTCCGGGTATTCGCCGCTGAGACCAAAGACCACCAGCAGGGGCTGCCGGAGCCGGTTTGCGGTCTCGACGGCGTACTCGAGGGCGGGGTTGCATTCGGCCCGCTGGGACTGCTGCATCCAGTAAAGAACGTAATTTCCGGGGGGTGGGGGCCTTCGGTTCATGGGGCGGATCATCTCCTGGGGAATGTTCATGGACCTTTTCCTTTCTGATGGGGCGCCTGCGCTTTATTCACTTGATTTGCGGTACAAAAGCGGTATAATTTCACAGAAATTGCGGCCGTCATTGGAGATGGACGACCCACATCCGCCCAGAAGGTTCAGACGCCATTGTGCATAACGAAGCGGTTGGAAAACATATGATATCAGAGAAACCCGTGCTTGTCATCGGATCAACCGGGTATGTCGGTGGAAGACTGGTACCCCTGCTCCTCGAGTCCGGTTACCGTGTCAGGGCCATGGGGCGATCCTTTTCCAAAATGGCCGCCCGATCGTGGGCGAACCACCCGAATTTCGAAATGATCGCGGGAGACGTTCTCGATTTTGAATCCCTGCGGGCCGCTGCCCGGGGCTGCCGGGCCGCGGTTTACCTGGTCCATTCCATGGCGGCGGCGGGCCTGGACTTCGCCCGGGCGGACCGGACCGGTGCCCGCCATATGGCCGCTGCGGCCGCGGATGCCGGAATGGACCGCGTCATTTATCTCGGGGGGTTGGCCGAAGCCGGGCATCATCGGCTCAGCGAGCACCTGGCATCCCGGAAGGAAGTCGCACGGATTTTGAAATCCGGGAGCGTCCCCGTAACCGACCTCAGAGCTGGGGCGATTCTGGGGGCCGGCAGCGCCTCTTTCGAGATACTTCGCTATGTCGTCGAGCGGTTTCCCGTAATGCTCGCCCCCCGCTGGGTTGAAACCCTGAACCAGCCCATATCCATTCGAAACGTCCTCCTATACCTCAAAGGGTGTCTCGAAACCGATGCCGTGTTGGGGCAGACCTTCGATATCGGCGGACCGGACGTGATATCCTATCGCCGCCTGGCTGAAATCTACGCCGAGGAAGCCGGGCTGCCGCGCCGGCACATTATTCCGGTCCCGTTCGTCTCTCCGGCCCTGAGCGCCTTTCTGATTCATCGATTGACGCCGGTGCCCGCGGATCTCGCAAGGCCGCTCATCGAAGGTCTCCGCAATGAATCGGTGTGCGGCGATGAGCGCATCCGGACTGCCATTCCCCAACGGCTCTACAGCTGCCGCGAGACGATTCGGATGGCTGTTGAAAGCAGCCGGGCGGACCGCGTGGAGACGTGCTGGTCGGATGCGGGGTGCCTCATTCCTCCGGAATGGATCTATTGCGGCGATGCCCAGTATACCGGCGGCACGATTCTGGAATGTGGATACCGTCTGGGGATCCATGCCGGACCGGGGGAGGTCTGGCCTGCTATCGCAAAAATCGGTGGTGACACGGGATGGTATTTTGGTGATCTTCTCTGGCGACTGCGGGGAGTTGTGGATCGTTGGATCGGCGGCGTCGGACTGCGCCGGGGCCGCCGTCATCCACACCGTCTCCAGGTGGGCGACGCGCTCGATTTCTGGCGGGTTCTCGAAATGGTGCCCGAACGACGGCTCCTCCTGACGGCGGAGATGAAGCTCCCCGGCGAGGCTGTTTTCGACATTCGGCTATATCCACGTGACGGTGAAACCGAAATTGAATTTCTGTCTCGATTTGTGCCCAAAGGACTGGGGGGGCTCCTTTATTGGTATGCTCTCTATCCCGGACACCAGTGGGTTTTCAGAGGTATGCTGGAAGGTCTTGCCCGCGCCGTCGGAAAGCCGATCGTCTCAACCCCTCGGCGCTTCACCCCCAAAATTCCGGACACCTGTCCCCCGCCCTGGGATATCAGAGACTGAAGGCTGAAGGAAAAACAGGGTCAAAGGGAGGCTTGGCGAACTTCAGCCTTCAGCCTATGAATACCGAAACTCGAAGAAGCATAACCCGAAAAGGAGAAGCGCCATGACCGCCACCATCAAGCTGGGTGTCAGCCAATGTCTTCTGGGGGACAAGGTTCGCTACGACGGCGGCCACAAACTTGACCGTTTCATTACGAATACCCTCGGCCAATATGTGACCTTCGTTCCCGTATGTCCGGAAGTGGAATGCGGCCTGGGTGTTCCCAGGGAAGCGATGCGGCTGGAGGGAACACCGGAAACCCCTCGACTTGTCACCCGAAAAAGCCGGATCGATCATACACAACGCATGCGCGACTGGGCGGAAAAACGGGTTCGTGAATTGGAAAAAGAGGGACTGTGCGGTTTTATTTTCAAAAGCGGATCTCCCAGCAGCGGCATGGAGCGGGTGAAGGTTTACGGCGAGAAAGGGATGCCGTTGAAAAAAGGCGTGGGGATTTTCGCCGCGCGATTCATGTCCCATTTTCCGCTGCTGCCCGTCGAAGATGACGGTCGCCTCAACGATCCCAAGTTGCGGGAGCATTTCATCGAGCTCATTTTTGTCTTCAAACGCCTTCGGGAGGTTCTCGCGGGAGAGCGAAAAATGGGAGTGCTGGTGGATTTTCACACCCGCCACAAGCTTCTCATCATGGCCCACAGCCCCGATCATTACCGACATATGGGGAAACTGGTCGCAGACGGCAGTCTTACGGTCAGTGAAAAATACGACCGGTATCCGACATTGATCGGAGAGGCCATGAAGTTCAAAACCACCATCAAAAAGAACGTCAATGTGCTGCAACACATCATGGGATACTTCAAAAAGCATATTTCCCCGGACGAAAAACAGGAGATTCTGGAAATCCTTGAGCTGTATCGAGACGGTCATGTGCCGCTGATCGTGCCTGTCACCCTGATGAACCACTACGTGAGGAAATACGATCAGCCCTATCTCAAAGCACAGTACTATCTCAACCCGCACCCGCTCGAGCTGCACCTGCGTAACCATGTCTAGCGCGGATTTCCCTGGCCTCTTTACGGCATGAAAGCCCATGTCCCGGAGAGGGCTTGCGTGTCGGCCGTTTGAAGAAACGAAGCGATACGTCGTCGACCCCCGGACGTTATCGCCGATAACCGCACCGGATCGGATACGATGCAAATTTCAGTCTACCTGTCTCATGACCGTATTTATCTGGATGTGCCGTTGCCCGATAAGGCCTCGGTCCTGAAATTCATTGCCGAATCCTTCGTGAGACACAAGGCCGCGGTCGATGTCGATGCGGTGCATGATGTCCTTGAAAAGCGGGAGAAATTGATGAGTACGGGCATCGGGGGCGGCATTGCGATTCCCCACGCCCTGTCTTCGGCAATCGAGGAGGTGGTGATCGTCTTGATTCGGCTCAAGCCGGGCATCCCTTTCGAGGCCCTTGACCGACGGCCGGTGGATGTCGTTTTCGGCCTCGCGATCCCTGCAAGCGAGATCCCATGCCACTTGAAGGCGCTCGCCGGTATATCCGCTCTCTGCAAAAGCCCCGGAATGCTGAACACCATCCGCAGCGTCGGGTCCCCCCACCTGCTGTGGCGGCAGATCGAGGCGGTTGAACACACTACTTTTGATGAAACCCGGAAATGATGAACCCCATGAACCCAGGAGAATTTTCATGACGACCGCGGTGAACGCCGTAGCACCTTTGAACAAAGTCTCGATATCTCTGGCGGCCGGACGCGCCAATGGTCGAAGCGACCTGACGCCGGAACCGATCTCCATAACCTTTGTTTACGGCATCGGCAAGGAAGGACTGACCCCGTTTGAATACGAACTGTCCGGGATATCCTCGGGAGGCAGCACCCAGTTTCATCTGGCGCGCCATGAGGTGGATGCTTTTTTCGAGCACCTTGACCTGCCGCTGCCCGCAACGGACGCTGAGGAGATCATTTACTTCACTGCCCGCGTTGATCATGTGTCGCCGGCGTCGAGCCGGGAGGTCATCAAGGCCATGGCGGAGGTCTCCGGGAGCTGTTCATGCGGCTGCGGTTGCGGCGGCGGGATGTCTCATGAGGGATGCGAGGAGGGATCCTGCGGGAATCACCCATGAACCGGACGATGACTGGAAGATGATCCGCCGCAGGGGTGTGTTTCGTTCTCCCGCTCCCCGGTCCGGTATTCAGCCATAAAAATGGTTTCGCGTCCATCGCCGGACGTTTGCCCATCGCTTCCAGATCCCGGCGGGGTCGGTCCCGTCACCCGCAATCATTCACGGATTCCAGCCGGGCTGCCCTGAATTGAACGGTGGGTGGAACAATCTCTTGACACCCATGACGATTCCGTTTAGTTTTTCCAATTTCAACGGCAGACCACTCTCAATCCGAAACCAGGCGAGGATTCAATGGACTACAAAAAAACCCTTAACCTACCCGCCACCGCTTTTCCCATGAAGGCGAATCTGGCGCAAAAGGAACCCGAACAACTGGCAAAATGGGAAGCGGCGGGGTTGTACCGGAAGATCCGGGCCGCCGCATCGGGCAGAAAACAATTTATTCTTCATGACGGCCCCCCTTACGCCAACGGAAACATCCACATTGGAACCGCGCTGAACAAAATTCTGAAGGATATCATCGTCCGTTCCCGGCAGATGAGCGGGTTTGACGCACCCTATGTCCCCGGATGGGACTGTCATGGCCTTCCCATCGAGCACAATGTTGATAAGGAATTGAAAAAAAATAAAAAGAACAAGGAAACCATGAGCCAGGTGGAGGTCCGCAAGCTGTGTCGGGCATACGCCGAGAAATATATCGACATTCAAAGAAATGAGTTCAAACGGCTGGGGGTCATGGGTGAGTGGGAAAATCCCTACCTGACCATGAATTACGAATATGAAGCCGTCATCGCGAGAGAATGTGGTCGGTTTGCTCTGGAGGGCAGCCTCTTTCACAGCAAGAAGCCCATTTACTGGTGCAACAGCTGCCAAACCGCCCTTGCCGAGGCCGAAATCGAGTATGCGGATGAGCCGTCACCCTCCATCTTTGTCAAGTTCCGGATGAAAGACGATCTCGGCGAGATCTATCCGGCCCTGAAAGACAAACGTGTTTTCATCGTCATATGGACAACGACGCCCTGGACCCTTCCGGCCAACCTGGCCGTCGCCCTTCATCCGGAGTTTGATTATGCCGCGGTGGAGACGGGGGGAGGCGAAACCCTGATCCTGGCAAGCGCCCTTGTCGAGGACTGCATGAAGCGCTTCGGCATCTCCGATTACACGATCGTTTCGGACATCCGCGCGAAAGATCTTGAGAGAAAGCGATGCATTCACCCGCTCTATGATCGGGACGCTCTTGTCGTTCTGGGCGAGCACGTCACCCTCGATGCCGGAACGGGCTGTGTCCATACCGCGCCGGGTCACGGCAGAGAAGACCACGAGGTGGGTCTCCGGTACGACCTCGACGCTTATTCGCCCGTGGATGACCGGGGGTGCTTTACCGAAGAGGTGAGGTTGTTCGCGGGACAGTTCGTTTTCAAGGCCAACCCCGAGATCATCAGAAAGCTGCGGGAGAACGGGGCGCTGATGGTCGAAGAGACCATCAAACACGCATATCCTCACTGTTGGCGCTGCAAGCAGCCGGTCATTTTCCGGGCGACGCCCCAGTGGTTCATCTCCATGGACAAGACGGCGCTCAGGGACCGTTCCCTGGCGGAAATCGACCGGGTCCAATGGATACCCAGCTGGGGGCGGGAGCGTATCTACGGTATGATCCAGAACCGGCCGGACTGGTGTGTTTCGCGGCAGCGCGCCTGGGGGGTGCCGATAACCGTCTTTTTCTGTGAGGCGTGCGGTGAGGTGATCGTGAGTGAGGAGATCGTCGCGCATGTCTACAATCTTTTCCGGGAGCACGGGGCCGATGTTTGGCTGGAAAGGGAGGCTTCCGACCTGGTGCCGCCGGGGACGGTTTGCGGCAAATGCGGCGGCCGAACCTTCACGAGGGAGACCGATATCCTGGATGTCTGGTTCGACTCGGGCGTCAGTCATGTCGCCGTTCTGGAGGCCCGCGACTATCTATCCTGGCCGGCGGACCTTTACCTGGAAGGCAGCGACCAGCACCGGGGATGGTTTCACAGCTCCCTTTTGACGGCCGTTGGAAACCGGCAGGCGGCACCCTATAAAGCCGTCCTGACCCATGGTTTTGTCGTCGACGAGCAGGGACGCAAGATGTCCAAATCCGTGGGCAATGTGGTGGCGCCCAAGGCGGTGATCGACCGATACGGCGCCGAAATCCTGAGGCTCTGGGTTTCGGCTTCCGACTACCGGGACGACGTCCGTATCTCCGAGACGATCCTCAAACAGTTGAGCGACGCCTACCGGCGGATTCGAAACACCTGTCGGTTCATGCTGGGAAACCTATCTGATTTCATGCCGACCCGAAATACCGTAACCTACGATATGATGCTCGACATTGACAAATACGCGCTGCATACCCTTGGCGCGCTGGTGGAAAAAGGGCGAAAGGCCTATGACGCCTATGAGTTTCATGTCATTTATCATGCGCTTCACAACTACTGTACGGTCGATCTGTCATCCTTTTATCTGGACATCCTCAAGGACCGGCTTTATACATCGCCTCCCGATTCGGCCGAACGGCGGAGTGCCCAGACGGCCATGTACCGGATTCTGGACGCCGTGGTACGGTTGATGGCACCCATCCTGCCCTTCACCGCCGAAGAGGTCTGGACCCATATGCCGGATGTGGCGGGGCGGCCCGAGAGTGTTCACCTGGACGCCATGCCCGATGCCGATCCAGTCTGGAAAAACGACGCACTGGCGCGGCAATGGCGTCGGTTGATCATGGTCCGGGGAGAGGTTACCAAGGCCCTCGAGGCATCACGGATCAAAAAAGAGATCGGCCACCCTCTGGATGCCAAGGTCACCATCGGCGCAGCGGGCGATATCCTGGAGGTCCTGCAGGCCCATGAAGCGGACCTACACACCTACTTCATCGTGTCACAAACGGAACTCGCTGCGGCGCCGTTCGAAGCGCGCTTTCTCAGCAAGGAGATCGAGGGGCTTGCTATCGATGTGTCGACAGCCGCCGGTGACAAATGTGAACGCTGCTGGGTGCACGACCTCTCGGTGGGCACCATCGCCGACGCCCCCACCATCTGCAGCCGTTGCAAATCCCAGATTGAAGCCTTGTAACAACATGCCGGGGGATGACGCGGTTGTCGTTCTCCCCCCTTTTGCCGCTTTGGCGAACGACCGTCCCGGCGGCCCCAAAGGAGCGGATTGCCATCGATAATCGTAAATATCTTCGACTGGTTCTGATCAGCGGTGCCGTCATCGTCACTGATCAGATCACCAAAGCCTATATTCTGAACGCCTTACCGCTGTTCGATTCGATACCGGTAATACCGGGTTTATTCAGCATTACCCACATCCACAATCCCGGAGGGGCGTTTGGGCTTCTGGCCGACCAGGCGTCCTGGATTCGAAAGGGTGTTTTCCTGATCCTGTCCTCCGCCGCGGCCGTGATCGTTCTTTATTTCCATCACAGGACGCCCAAAACCCATCCATGGTTGGCCGCAGGGTTGGCTTTGATCTTCGGCGGCGCGGTCGGCAACCTTATCGATCGATTCCGGTTCGGAAAGGTTGTCGATTTTCTCGATTTCTACATCGGCACCGCTCACTGGCCGGCATTCAACGTGGCGGACAGTGCCATCACCATCGGTGTAGGCATTTTCGTTCTTCACCTGGTGCTCAACCGGATGCCGGAATAGCCCCGAAAGGGGACCATGCATGCCTGAAATACCGTACAACCGGTTCAAGCAGTACCTCGGCGAAACCCCGACGGCCAAACTGCCACAGGTCTGGCTGATTCACGGGGAGGAGTCCCTCTGCAAGGAGGCGGCCGACGGGTTGGTGGAGCGCCTGATTCCCGGTTCCGATCGGTCCGTGTCCTATGATGCCGTCGACAACGACGATATCGCTCTCGCCATTGAGCGGGTCAGCACCTTTTCGCTTTTTTCTGCAGCCCGTGTCATCGCACTTAAGGATTCCCGGATCTTTTATTCACGGGAAGACCATCAAAAATTGTTCCGGAAAGCCCGGGAGGTCATGGATGACGAACAGGTTTCAAAGGCTGCCCGGTATTTTCTGGCCGCTTTGGGACTGATGGGCCTTTCGCCGGGAGACACGGCGATTCTGGCGCCCGGGTCCAAAGGCGGCCGAATGGACCCGGATATTTGGGGAGACGGCGAGTGGGTTGCGGCCCTGTCGACCTGGTGTCTTCAGAAGGGACTTTCTTCCACGGCCGATACGGATCGGTCCGCCGAACTGCAGCAGGCGGTGATGGTGGGATTCCCAGTCGGCAATTATCTGTTCATTACGACGGATCTCGTCGACAGACGTCGCGGGCTCTACAAGACTATCCTGGAAAAAGGGGTTGTCGTGAACTGTTCGGTACCCATGGGGTCCGGACGAAAGGATACCCTGGCTCGGGAGACCTTGCTGGCCGATCATGCTCGATCCATCCTCTCGGAAAGCCGGAAACAGATGGCGCCCGACGCCTGGCGCATGATGCTGGAGATGATCGGCTTTGACCTTCGCGGTCTGACGACCGGTCTGGAAAAACTGGTCCAGTTTGCGGGGAACGCACCGATCATCACGGCGGCGGATGTCGCCGCCGTCCTCAGACGGACACGCCGGGATCCGGTCTACGAACTGACCGGCGCCCTTTCCGAACGGAATGTCGAAAGCGCCCTTTTTTACCTGGATGCCCTTCTGGCTGAGGGGTTGGTACCGCTGCAGGTCATGGCCGCCATGATCAACGCCGCGCGGCGGATGATCCTGGCATTGGGGTTTATGACAAGCCCGGGGGGATCGGTATGGAAAAGGGGCATCAGCTACGCCGATTTTCAGCGAACCGTCATACCCGACGTGACGGCATACGATGAGGCCCTTCTGACATCCTTGGCCGAGTGGGACGAAATTCGTGAAATCGATGCCGGTGCTGAAGGTGGCGTTTCGAAGAAGCCCCGGCAGGGAACGGCCAAACCCAGGACCGATCTGCTCATGGGGCCCAAGGGCCGCAGTCCCTATCCCGTCTACTTGTTGCTCAAAAATGCCGAACGCTTCACGCTCGCCGAACTGATCGACATCCTGAAGGATCTGCAAGAGACCGACATAAATCTTAAAACATCCGGGGGATTTCCCAGGCGGCTCCTGGAATCGGTCATCATCCGAATCTGCCGGGGCCGATGACGGTCAGGGCGTCTTCAGCCTCAATCAATCAAGGAGAACAGCATGATTCCCAAAACCAAAATCATCTGTACCATCGGCCCTGCCAGCAGCTCCCCCGAGGTGCTCCGGCGGCTCATCGAAAGCGGGATGAGTGTGGCCCGCCTCAATTTCTCACATGGCACCCATGAAGAACATCGCCGCATGATCGAGACCGTTCGGGGTCTGTCCGATACCCTGAAAAAACCGGTGGCCATTCTTCAGGACCTCTGCGGTCCCAAGATTCGGGTGGGCGACATCCCCGAGCCGGGGATCCGCATCGAGCCCGGCCAGACCCTGTATTTAACCAGTCGGAACGTGGGGGGTACCCAGGAACGGGTATCGGTTTCCTATCCGGATCTGCACCGGGAGGTTCGAGCGGGCGACGTCATCCTTCTCGCCGACGGCATGATGGAGTTGACTGTCAAGGAAACACTTCCCGACGAAATCCGATGCGAGGTGATCACGGGCGGAATTCTCACCTCCCACAAGGGTGTCAATCTGCCCACCGGGAGTGTCAAGGTAAAGGCCCTGACTGACAAGGATATTGAGGATCTGGCCTTCGGCCTGGAAAACGACGTGGACTACGTCGCCCTGTCGTTTGTCAGGCGAGCACAGGACATCCGGGAACTGAAGGGGATTATCGCCGCCGCCGGAAAGGACACCCCGGTGATCGCCAAGATCGAAAAACACGAGGCCATCGCGAATATAGACGAGATCATGGCCGCCTGTGACGGGATCATGGTGGCCCGGGGGGATCTGGGTGTCGAGATTCCTTTGGAGAACGTTCCGGGCATCCAGAAACGGCTGGTCTCAGCGGCCAATGCCAAAGGCAAGCCGGTGATCATCGCCACGCAGATGCTGCGATCCATGGTCAAGGCGCCGAGACCGACCCGAGCCGAGGCCACCGATGTCGCCAATGCCGTTCTGGATGGCGCCGACGCCATCATGCTTTCGGAGGAATCGGCCAGCGGCGAATTTCCGGTGGAGGCGGTGCGATTCATGGCGCGCATCGTGGTCAGCGCCGAAAACAATTTTCCCCACCGGCGTTTTCTTGGCATGATGCCGCGCAAGGACGTGTCCGAATCCGTGGCCCATGCCTCGTGTGTTCTGGCCAACCATCTGGATGCGGCCGCCATCGTGGCCACCACGAGATCGGGGTTCACGGCCATGCAGATTTCCCGCTTCAGGCCGGGATGCCGGCTAATCGCCCTATCGCCCGAACCCGGAACGATCCGTCGACTCGCCCTCTTCTGGGGATGCATACCCAGCTACGTTGAGGAAACCCGAAACACCGACGAGCGCATTGAGAAGGCTGCAATATCGGCTATCGGGACCGGAAACGTCCAACCAGGCGACCTGGTGGTTATCACCACCGGACATCCCGTCTGGGCCGCGGGTACCACCAACATGATACGGGTGAAGCAGTTGTAGTACCCACAGCCGGCAGAACGGCGCCCATCCGCGGCTGGCTATTCTTTTACGCGCTCGACATATTCCCCCGTCCGGGTATCGATGCGCAGCATTTCGCCTTCATTGATGAACGGCGGCACCTGAAGCACGTACCCGGTCTCCAGGGTGGCGGGCTTGGTACTGCCGGCGGCGGTGTCCCCCTTGGCCCAGGGCTCGGCTTCGACCACCCGCAGGTCCACAAAATTGGGCAGGGTCAGGCCGATGGGCTTCCCGTCGAAGAGGAGGACGTTGCAGACGGTATTGTCCTTGAGGAAATTCCTGCTGTCGCCGACTTGGTCCTCGGTCATCAGCACCTGCTCATAGTTGGCGGTGTTCATGAAACAATAGGTGGTACCATCGTGATACAGGTATTCCATCTCCTGCTCTTCCAGGTTGGCCTCGTTGAATTTGTCTCCCGAACGGTAGGTTCGCTCGAATTGATTCCCGGTGACCATGTTCTTGAGCTTGCACTTGTAGAGCGCCTGCCCCTTGCCGGGCTTGACAAAGGAAAATTGGGTAATGATGTATGGATCACCGTCGATTTCGATTTTGAGACCTTTTCTCAGGTCGCTGCTTTCATACATGCTGGATCGTTCCTCCTGAAGATTATGGGGGTTAAGGTGAAAAAACTATGATATCGGATCGGGTGCGGCGGCCCGGCGGGCTTCATCAACGAAGCGTCGCACACGCGTCATGTCTTTTTGGAAACGGATAGGGCGGCCTTCGGGATCCATGGCGTTGGTGCCGGTGCAGCTGTCGACTCCCGCGGGCCGGACGGCGAGAATGGCCTCACGCACGTTTTCGGGGGAAAGGCCGCCGGCCAGAATGACGGGAATTGGGCTCCATGCCGCCAGGGCGTTCGCGACATGCCAGTCGCAGGTCCGGCCCGTGATGCCGACGAATCCCCTTACGGGCTGATGGCAGTGGGATTCCGAAGTGGCAAGGATCAGGGTGTCGGTCAGAAAGATATCGCTGACCGGTGCGAACATTTCCGCCAGCGCGAGACTGGGCACCTCCCCTCCCCTCCCCCAAGGTCCGACAGGGATGGCTCGGATGATGCCGACGTTCGGATAGCGCCGTCGAATTTGCCTCTGCAGGCCAATCAGGTTGCGGCATTCCGGAGAGATCTTTCGCCCGTGGGACAAGGCTTCACAAAAATGGACAAAGTCCGGCTGATAATGGTCGAGGACCCGGAACACCGTTTCCGGGGTATTGAAAAGCGGGATGATGCTGTGCCTGGCGTGTCCGCGGGAAACATCGACAGCCGCCTTGATGGCGGTGTTCCGCCAGCCGGATTCACTCGTCAGGACACTCCCGATATGGTCGACGCCCATGGAAACCAGTTTTTCCGCCTCCTCGGGTGTTTGAATCTCATAAATCTGGACAATCATTCGACGGCAATCATTGCGTAGCGGCAAAAGGGTTCGGGATACATCAACCTTGACGATCGGTGTTTCCGCAACTGGGATCGGCTGCCGCGCATTGTTGGCGTTCGGGCCTTGAGCACCGGGGGTCGACGGCCGGTCGGATTACGATTTAAGTTGACTTTTAGGGCGGTGTTTACCATATTCGGCTTGTTTCCGCAAACCGTTTCATGAGGAAACGACGTGATTCAATGGGGTTGGCCGATCAGACCCCGATACTCTCCAACATCAGGAGCCACAGGACATGATCATCATCATCGATTTCGGTTCACAATACAATCAACTCATTGCCAGAAGGGTTCGGGAGAGCCGGGTATATTGCCAGATCGTGGCACCCACCCTTGCTCTGGACGAGATCAAGGCGCTTCGTCCGGAGGGCATCATTCTTTCGGGTGGACCGTCGAGCATCTACGCCGACAACAGCCCCAGGACGGATCCGGGGATCTTTGAACTGGGCGTTCCCGTGCTCGGTATCTGCTATGGGATGCAGTTCATGATCGACGTCCTGGGAGGGACGGTACGGAGGGCGGAACGAAGGGAATACGGATTTGCCGAGTTTACCGTCGGGGAAACCGAAGGCCTTTTCAAGGGGATTGCGGAAAGGACCCTGCCCTGTTGGATGAGCCACGGAGATTCCGCCGAAACGCTGCCGCCGGGGTTTGAGATCATTGGATCCACCGAAAACACGAAAATCGCGGGTGTCGCCCAGCCTGAAAAACGGTTTTTCGGGCTCCAATTTCACCCCGAGGTGGAGCACACTCCCAAGGGGAAGCGGATTCTCGAGAATTTTCTGTTTGAGGTCTGCGGATGCAAACCGGAATGGACCATGACGTCGTTTGCCGAGGAGGCCATCGAAGCCATCCGCGACCAGGTCGGCGGCAAAAAGGTGATCCTGGGGCTGAGTGGCGGCGTCGACTCCTCCGTGACCGGGCTTTTGATTCACAAGGCCATTGGATCGAGCCTGATCTGCATTTTCGTCGACAACGGCCTGCTTCGAAAAAATGAGATGGACAAGCTGAAGGTATCGTTTCGGCAGCACCTCAAGATGAATATCCGTTTTGTCGATGCCGGCGATCTGTTTCTTGACGCGCTTGCCGGCGTGGTGGACCCTGAGCGGAAGCGAAAGATTATCGGCAAGATCTTCATGGATGTCTTCGAGGCTGAGGCTCGAAAGATCGCGGATGTCGAATTTCTGGCTCAGGGGACCCTGTATCCCGACATCATCGAATCCGTTTCGGCCTTTGGCGGGCCCACCGCCGTGATCAAATCCCATCACAACGTCGGCGGACTGCCCGAGAAGATGCGCCTCAAGCTGGTGGAGCCCCTTAAATTTCTTTTCAAGGACGAGGTCCGCCAACTGGGTGAGGCGCTCGGCCTGGATGAAGACCTTGTCTGGCGGCAACCCTTTCCAGGCCCCGGACTCGCCATTCGCGTCCTGGGGGAGATTACGAAAGAACGTCTCGAAATCCTTAGAGAGGCCGATGCCGTTCTGCTTGAGGAAATCCGAAAAAGCGGCTATTACCGCAAGCTCTGGCAATCCTTCGCCGTGCTGCTGCCCATTAAGAGCGTCGGGGTCATGGGGGACCAGCGGACCTACGAGAATATCCTGGCCGTCCGGGCCGTTACCAGCAAGGATGCCATGACTGCCGACTGGGCCAGACTTCCCCATGACCTTTTGGGGGTTATCTCCAATCGCATCATCAACGAAGTGAAAGGCGTCAACCGGGTTGTTTACGACATCAGCTCGAAACCGCCTTCAACCATTGAATGGGAATAACGGACTATGAATCAGAAATCATCGTCATCCGGCTTCAGGCTCGGCTCAGACGATGAGGGGGCGGACCCCTATAACGAATACCTGCCCCCCAAGCCCGGTCGCCGAGGCAACGACGATCCCCGCATCGCGAAGCTGAGCCGGCGCCTGACGATTACGAGCCTCCTGATGCCCGTGTTCGTCGTGCTCATGGTGGCGCTGGGTTACGGGATCCTGGAAAAACGTGCCTCGAAAATACGAAACGACGACGCCAAAAGGGTTCAGGTCTTAATGGCGGAGCTTTCCGAACTCGAGGCCGCCTCCGGACGCCTGGGAGAACAGCTTGTCGAAACCGCCCGCCAACAGGAGATCCAGAATCAACGGATGATCGAGAGGGACATCCCCATGAACGAAGCGTTTCTGGCCTTCGAAAAGATGTCGGAGACCCTCGAGAAAGTTGAAGAAAGGCTCAAAGGCATCGACGAAAAACTGGGCCGGGCGGAGGCACGGTTACAGCGGATCGACGCTGAGAAGGCCGATGCCGAACGGGTAACGACACTGGAAAAAGTACTCGAAGATCTCAAAAAAACGGACCTGGCGACACGCGATGCACGCCTCGCGACTCTGGAGGGCAATATCGAACCGCTGAAGTCGAATCTCCAGAGGATTCAGGGCGTGGTGTCGGCCATCGAGGAGGACCGTACCCGGGATCGGGCCGACCTCCGGGAAACCGTCGAAAGCGCCAAGGCGGAACTGGCGGGTCTGTCAAAGGATTACCGGCAGTTGAAGAAGGACCTGGTCGATGTGCTCTCGGTGACCATCGATCAGAAGGAACTTAATCGAGCCGTTCAGAACATGGAAAAGAATTATCGGGCCGAGGTGAAAGGGTTGACCCGAAGCCTCGAGGCTAAGGATCGGACCTTAACCCTGCTGCAGTCGCAGATCAAAAGCCTTGAAAGCCGTGTCGCGGCGCTGGCCCGAAACCGGGGCCCTTTGGGAACGCCCAAGCCGGGGGCTTTCATCGAGCAGAACATCGACTGAACCGTTTCCGGCGCATCGCAGCGGTACTTGAACAAAGCTGGGCAAAGGGTTGAGATCTCCCCCGACATGACGCTTGAAACGTGAATCAGAGGATTGAGGTTCTCGCGCTCACCTCATCAGCGTTTCTATCCTCGGGATATCTTCCGGGAGATCGACCTCGGGTGAATCATAGGGCGTGACCACGATCCGGATCTTTTGGCCGTATTCGAGGGCTCGCAGCTGTTCCAGTTTTTCAATGGCCTCCAGGCGACCCTCGGGAAGTTTTCGAAACATTTCGAGAAAACCCCGGGTATAGGCATAGACACCCAGATGTTTGTAGGTATCGAAGGGAATTCCGGCATCCCGGCCAAAGGGTATGGGCGATCTGGAGAAATAGAGCGCATAGCCGCGGACGTCGAAGGTGACCTTGACATCCTTGGGGTTGGTGATTTCCCGGGGATCGACGATTTTATAGGCCAGGGTCGTCATGCCCGCCTCGCCATCCGAAAAGAACGGGGCCGTGAGATGCTTAAGACACCTGGGATTCAACAGGGGTTGATCCCCTTGAATATTGATCACGATGTCGTTCATGGAGAGTGCCAGCTGCGCGGCCGCCTCGGCGACCCGGTCCGTCCCCGAACGATTTTCCCCAGAGGTCATGACCGCCCGGCCGCCAAAGCCGGTTACCGCTTCCGCAATCCGCTGATCGTCCGTGGCCACCACCACGTCCGTGACATTCTCCGCCCCAAGGGCGGCCTCGTAGACCCGCTGAATCATGGGTTTACCCAGAATCAGGGCCAGGGGTTTACCCTCGAACCGGCTCGAGCCGAACCTCGAGGGAATAATAACGGCGATCTTCATCTGGCGGATTCTCCATTCCGTGTCGAATGAAATGTTAAAGGTGACTTCTTTTAGGGCGTTGCGATCATCGAATCAAGCATTTTTTCATTTGATGGCCTTCAACTCTCCCTCAGAAGGGCCAGAGACAGCAGCCGCCTCGGGGTCTGAATTCGTCTTCACACGTTGAGAGCTGCCGACGATATTGCAGGCTCCGGCGTTGAACCGATTCCGCAACCCGCTTCAACCCGGTTTTTTTTCGCCAGGTCCCGCGATTGTAGCCTGCGTGCCCTTCGTGATAGGCTAGGTAGAGGTGGTAGGCATCATCCTTGGAAATGCCGCAGCGGAGATGGCTGAGGTGGCAGTACCACCCGACAAAATCGGCGGCGTCGCCAAAATCGTCCCGATCCGCGAAACTACCGCCGGCCTGGGATTGGTAGTCGTTCCAGGTGCTGTCGAGAGCTTGCGGATATCCGTAAGCCGATGACGGTCGGGGGCCCGGAAAGATGAACAGGCATGTGGTTCGCGGGGGTTTGGCATCGGCGTGGAAACCCGATTCCCGATGGATGATGGCCATGATTACGGGAATGGAAATTCCCCAACGGTCGCGCGCTCCAGCGGCGTTATCGTACCATTCAGGCCGTTCCCGAAAGATATCGCAGACGCTCTCGGCGCGTTCGGGCGGATGGGTCGCGCATCCACCTGCTGTCAGGAGGAGCGCTGCGATGATGAAGATCAGGGAGAGGACGGGTCGTTGCATAATCCATAAATTATCGCCTGCATGGGCGGACGATGTCAAACCCCGTTTTTTTCCGGTCTCACGTTTTGGGTTTCATGGTCTCGGGCATTGTTACCGCGACCACTTCCCCCCTCGCACAGATCTTTCCGTCAACCGAAAGTGTTGATTCCACGATGACCTTTTTCCCTTTGATCTCTTTGATTCTTCCACGGATTTCCAGATGTCCGTCTATGGGTGTTGGCATGAGATAGTCCACGTGAAGAGAAGCCGTCACGAATCGCAGCGGCGGTTCGGTGCCCATGCGCCGTCCCTCGGCCCGATATGCGGCCGCGGCGGCGGTACCGGTGGAATGGCAGTCGATCAGGGAGGCGATGAGACCCCCGTAAACATAACCGGGCACAGCGGTGTGATAAGGTCGGGGCGTAAAGTGGGCGACGCTTTCCTCCCCGTCCCAGTAGCTTTTGATCTGGTGTCCCTTCTCGTTCAGGCGTCCGCATCCGTAGCAATGGCTCAGATCATCGGGATAATAATCTTGAAAAGCGCGTTCGGTCATGGGGTTCTCCTTTCAAAATTTAACGGTTGGAAAAATCGCATACTAAAGAGATTTATCGCAATAGCATGTTCCGACCCTTGACACAAGAGGGGGATCGCAATTATCCTAGCGTAACATTCAGTCTCTGAAAGCAAAACAAGGAAAGGCCGGAGCAATGTTGCAATCACCGGTTACCCGAAAGGACTGGAAGGCATTTTTCAAGAAAATGCCCGTACTGATTCTCGCGCTGATATTGGTCATGCTGGGGATACGATTCGTGATTACCGGTGTATTTCACTGGTTATACGGTGGATCGTATTGATGTTATGGATGATCAAACAAGTCCTGTTGATTCTGGCGGGGTGCTTTTTTCTGGCCTTCGGGGTGTCTGTCTTGATTCAATCCTACAGCCTTAAAGACCCCTTTTCCTTCGTGCTCACCTTTTTTGCGTCCAACCTGATGATTCTGATCAGCGCCGTGGTTCTTCTCGGCCTGATATGGCGTCTTGTGTCGGTCTGCCGTCAACGGCGCGGGCGGCGGACCGAAACCCCCGTCGTTTCGGACGAGGATTGGGGCGACTGAGCGACGCTCCGGACACCATGGAACTCCCAATTCAAGTTGCGGGCCGATGCCCGCCATGAACCCGCTGTCTTCTGCAGTGTGCAGCAGACCTGCGGCAATGACGAGCGCGGGCTTGAGGGACCAGCCCCCGCGCCATCGCATATGAGGTGAAAGGTCCACCCTGCCGTTGATTTCGTAAAGATGAAAATACTCCAGGGTCGAATCCGCATCAAAGCCCATTCTCACGGAAATATCCAGCGGGGTCGATTCGGCCATGGCGGAAGAGGATATCATTACGGCAACGGCTACCGACATCCCCACCAGAAAAATCCTTATCGTTTTCATCAATCTTCTTTCCTCCTTTCACTGATTCCTCAACCTTTGACTTTCGTGAGGGTGGATTGGTATAATGTATATTGTCCCGATTGCAAAAAAGAAAATGATCCGCTGACCCCCCCTCCGAGAGGCGGCGGCGTCCCAAAACTGACTTGACACACGCCCATTTTAATCCTATTTAAAGTTTTTTGAAAACCATCCTCAAGGAGCTATAGAATGAAAATTGCATTTCCCAGCCAGGAGAACATCGGGCTGGACAGCCCTGTTTACGCGCACTTTGGATCGGCGCCATATTTTGTGATCGTCGATTCCAATGGGGGCGATGTGAACATCATTGAAAACAAAGATCTTCATCACCTTCACGGTAATTGTCAACCCCTCCGCGCCCTGGGGGGAATATCCGTTGACGCCGTTGTCGTCGGCGGGATCGGACGCGGCGCGCTGACGAAACTATACCAAGAAGGCATCGCCGCCTATCGGGCCGTGGAGGGATCGGTGTCGGAAAACCTCGCACTGATCAAAAGCGAGAAGCTTCCCCGGTTCAACATCGACCAGACCTGCCAAGGTCATGGCCAAAACGGTGAATGCATTCACTGAAGGGATGACGACATGAATCAGCAGCAGTCCGCGGAATCGGCCGGCGCGGCCGCCGTTCACAAAATGCTGGCGGAGTCGGGGTATTCCGATAAAGCTATCGCCTACTATATTGAAAAACCTTACATGGGTGTCATTCCCGACGCCGATCAGTCCTCTCATATGACCGGAACCTGCGGGGATACCATGGGGATCTATTTGAAAATCGAGAAGGGCATCATCAAGGATGCGCGGTATGAGGTGATGGGCTGTGCGGGAGCCGTATCCGCGGCCATGGCCGCTGTGGATCTGATCAAGGGGAAAAGCATCGAAGAGGCCAGAAGTCTGAGCGACGGCGATATCTTCAGGGTTCTTCAGGAGATTCCCGCCAAAAAACATCACTGCATCCAATTGGCCGTCAAGACGCTCAAGAAAGCGCTGGACGAATATCAATCCAACGGATACTCGCCCAAGGCGTGACGCCAAAGCTTGATGCATTCCTAACAACTCAATAATGCTGGAGAAATGATATGCCGCTGTTCGAATTTTTGTGCGGGGATTGTGGAAGGACGTGCGAGATTCTGGTGAGACCGTCCGATGAACCGCCGGGTTGCCCGGATTGCGGGAGCAGTCGCCTGAAAAAACTGTTGTCGGCCCCCTCCGCCGTATCAGGGGTCGCCCGCCACGGGATACCGGGCCCCGGGGATACGGGATGCTGCGGCGCCTCGCCCGGACATGCCGGATGCGCCGGTCCGGGAAGCTGTTGTGGGCGAGCCGGGAGATGACCCTGTACCGCACAGCGCTTTTCCATTCCCATTGAACCTGTAAATGACACGACGCTTGACTTTCGCGATGTTGAGCTGGAAGATACCGTGAGCGTCTGAAGATTTAAGGCCAAAGGGGAGCGGACAGCCCCGCTCACCGTGGAAACACCCCTTGAGCATCCCGTCTTCAGCCTGATCCTCTAACGTAAGTAAGGAGCGAATCGTGAACAACATACTCGTATTGGGCGCGGGATTTGTCACGCGGCCCCTGGTTGCCTATCTGCTGAATCAGCCGGATATCCGTCTGACCATGGCCACCCGGACCGTCGAGAAGGCCCTGAAGGTCATTGACCGCCACCCCAACGGTACCGCCGTCCAGGTGGACGTCCAGGATCGCGAGGCCCTCGAACGGCTCGTCAAGTCGGCGGACATTGTCATCAGCCTTCTGCCGTGGATTTATCACGTGGACGTCGCCAAACGCTGCCTGGTTCACAAAAAGCATCTCGTGACCACCTCTTACGTAAAACCGGAAATGGCGGCCCTGGATGGCGAAGCCAAAGCATCGGGCCTGCTGTTCCTCAATGAAATCGGGGTGGACCCCGGTATTGACCACATGGCCGCCATGCAGGTGATTGACGGTGTCAAAGCCGCGGGCGGTAAGATTGAAAGCTTCTATTCCTACTGCGGGGGACTCCCTTCATTTTCCTGCAATACCAATCCCTTCGGGTACAAATTCTCCTGGAGCCCTTCGGGAGTGCTTCTGGCGGCCACCAACGACGGACGGTACCTCAAGGACGGAGAAGTCGTCGAGATCGCCGGCGAGGGGCTGTTCGAACACTATTGGCTCGTGGACGTTCCCGGTGCCGGCACCTTCGAGGCCTATGTCAACCGTGACGCCCTCCCCTATATGGACATTTACGGCATCGCCTCCGCCCGTTCAATGTACCGGGGGACCCTCAGAAACATCAGCCATTGCGAATCGTGGCATTATTTCAAAAAGATCGGCCTGTTGAACCGGGAGCGTATCTTCGATTTCAACACAGCTTCCCCCCGAGAGGTCATCGCGGCATTGGTGGGCGGCAATGGAAAGGATATCGTTCAGGACCTGGCCGGATTCCTCAAGATCCCACCTTACAGCGTCGCCATCAAAAAACTGGCATGGCTGGGTCTTCTGGAAGATATCAGGCTGCCGCTGGGCACGGCCGCACCCTTCGATATGTTTGCCTGCGTGCTTGAACGAAAACTGGTATACGCATCGGGCGAAACCGATCTTCTGGTCCAGCACCACGAGTTTACGGCGACATACCCCGGGGACGAAAGAGAAAAAATCACCGCCACCATGGTCGACACGGGCATTCCCGGCGGGGACAGCGCCATGTCCCGAACGGTCGGTCTCCCCGCGGCCATCGCCACCCGGATGCTGGCGGAAGGGAAGCTGCGAATGACGGGCGTCCATCGGCCGGTGGCCCCCGAGATCTATGGTCCGGTGCTGGCTGAACTTTCCCACATGGGGATCCGGCTGCACGAAACCAGGGAGGCTCTTGTTTAAGCCGGAGCCTGCCGTCGCGTTGGGCGTCGACGGCAATAATCCGATTGACAAACCCGCAGGGATTCACTTACAGTGTTCACAGCGTGACTGACAACTTTACCCTTATCGATCTTGTAGCGCCATGAAAATCACACCGGTATCTCTCGCCGCCGCCGCCGCCGCGACCCGAACAGTCCCGGCGATAACGGCTGCGAGTCATCTTTAAACAGACTTTTTTTCGCACCCCAGACGCCACGGACTGTAGGGCTTTCCCGTGGCGTTTTTTGTTTCAGACCCCGGACAAGCCAAGGCCCGAGGTTCTCCTGGGGTTTCAAAGGAGAATGCCATGAGTCCCACGGAGAGTATTCAATTCGCCAAGCGGATGGAGCAACTGCCGCCATATCTTTTCGGGATGATCAATCACATGAAGACCGAAAAGCGTTTGAACGGGGACGACGTGATCGACCTCGGCATGGGAAACCCCATTGATCCCACCCCCGAACCCATCGTCCAGAAACTCTGTGAAGTCGCCAGAGACCCCAAAGCGCATCGTTACCCCATTGCATCGGGACTCCGGAACCTGAAGCGCGAAATCGCCAAAAACTATGCCGGGGATTACGGGGTAATGCTGGACGAAGATCGGGAGGTCATCTGCACCATCGGATCGAAAGAGGGCATCTCCCATATGTGTCTGGCGGTTGTCGGTCCTGGCGATACGGTCCTGGTTCCCGCGCCGGCGTTTCCCATCCACATCTATGCGGTGACCATCGCCGGCGGCAACGTGATTCGCATTCCCATCTCGTCCGAGGAGACGTTTCTGAAGCGCATCGCCCAGGTGTGCGAATCCCTCTATCCGGCGCCCAAGGTCCTGATGCTCAATTATCCCCACAATCCCACGGCGGCGGTGGCGACCCAAAGCCTGTATGCGGAGATCGTCGCAATGGCCAAGAAATACCGTTTCCTGGTGCTTCATGATTTCGCCTATGCCAAGATTACCTTTGACGGATATACGGCGCCCAGCTTCATGGAAGTCCCCGGCGCCCGCGATGTAGGGGTTGAATTTGGATCTTTTTCCAAATCCTACAATATGGCGGGCTGGCGGTTGGGGTATTGTGTGGGCAACAAGCAACTTATCGAGGGGCTCGCTAAAATCAAGGGGTATTATGATTACGGCATTTTTTCGCCGATCCAGGTGTCGGGCATCGTTGCTCTCAGGGAATGCGGAGAGGACGTGGCCCATCAGGTCGCCATCTACCAGAACCGTCGTGATGTTCTCTGCAAGGGTCTGGAGAGCATGGGATGGGAGGCCGTCCCTCCCAAGGCGGGGATGTTTGTCTGGGTCAAGATTCCCGAACCGTACAGTGAAATGGGGTCCATGGAATTTTCCGTCCAGATGATGCGTCACGCCAATGTGGCCGTGGCCCCGGGGATCGGTTTCGGCCAGGAGGGAGAGGGGTATTTGAGGCTGGCACTGGTGGAAAACGAGCATCGCATCCGACAGGCCCTTCGCCAGATAAAGCGGGCCTTGCCGGACGTTATATCGGATTACTGTAAACGCGTCTGAACGTCTGTTACCGGGAAAGCGGTCGCGCTGATTCGATCTTCCAACTTCCGCCGATGGCTTTCACCAGTGCCACTGCGCTGAGATACCGCTGGCCGCGAAGTTGGCTGCTGAGACGGAGGTTGTCCAGCAGGGTCCGCTCCGCGTCCAGCACCGAAAGATAATTGATCAGCCCGCCTTCAAACTGAGTCATGGACAGCCGATAGGCCTCTTCGGCCGACCGGACCGCTTGCTGGTTGGCCTGTTGCTGCCGATCCAGGAGCATCACGCTGACCAGCGCATCCTCGACCTCTCCGAATGCCTGGACAATGGTTTGGCGATAGACAGCATACGTCTCGGCATAGCGGGCTCTGGCCCGGTCCAACTCGGCGATGTTTCGTCCGCCCTCGAAGAGAGGGATGTGGATGTCGGGCAGGATGCCCCAGGCAAAGCTCCGGGCATCGAACAGGTCCGACGCTCGGGCGCTGCTGTAGCCGATGTTCGCGCCAAGGGTCACCTGGGGGTATAAAGCAGCCACGGCGACGCCGACCCGGGCGTTTTCAGCAACCATCATCCGTTCAGCCCGCCGAATGTCCGGTCGTGAGGTCAACAGAACCGACGGTAGCACCGACGGGAAATCCGGGGGCGGTTTCTCAAGGGGGGCCGGAGCCAGAATGAGTTCGGCGGGGGGTTTTCCGAGAAGCACTGCAAGGGCGTTTTCCAAGAGAGCCCGATTACGCTTCAGCGAGAGCAAAAGGGCTTCAGTAGCCCTGAGTTCCGCCTCGGCCTGAGCAATGGGGAGGCGCGATATCACCCCGAGCATGAACCGGTTTTTCAAAATGGTGAGAGACTCCCGGCGTACTTCGATGGCTCGGGAAACGATGCGGATGTCGTCGTCGAAGGCGCGCATGGCGAAATAGTTGACGGCGATGTCGGTCTGCAGAATGAGTCTCAAGCCGTTGTCGTCTTCGACAATTGCATCGGTGTCGGCCAGGCTTGCTGCATAGCCGCTGCGGATACGGCCGAAAAGATCGAACTCGTACGCAACGTTCAATGGGGCGGTCCATGTGGTGAAGGTTCCACCTTGACTGGTTTCAAGGGTTTTGGAGATGCCGCCCCGGGCATAACCGGGGTCCGCCGAAACAAAGGGAAAGAGGTCGGATCGGCTCATCCGGGCGAGCGCCCTGGCTTGCTCGATCCGATGCGTGGAGGCGGTCAGTTCGTAATTGCCGCTCATGGCTCTTTCTACGAGCTGATCTAGAATCACGTCTTCGAAGCGCTGCCACCATTTACCCGCCATGGGCTCTGCCAGGGTGTTATTCAGGCCGGCGTTATACTTGAAGGCCTGAAGGGGCTCAATCGCTGGTTTCAGGTGTTCGGGACCCACCATGCAGGCGGTGAGGATGTATATCATTAGAGTCGCCGCAACCAGCCGGGCCAAGCTTTTGTCGGGTAAACGCATGATGAAAAACACTCCAGAACATCCCGCTGCCGGGATGCGTGTTGATTCAAAAAGCAGATGGAAATGCCGCAATACCGATTTCGGACGTTATGGCAGAATTTACTGGATGGATCAACACCGAATAGAGACTGAAGACCGAATCAAGAAATGACCATACCCAATCGATGTGAAATTTGCTATGTAGTTGTCGAGGCGTTTTTCGGAAAGCGTGTTTTTCCGGAATATCTCGAGATTACAGAGAGAGCATCATGAAATTGTTCGCTGGAGACATGATGGTTACCGGTGAGGATGTGGATCATCATCTCCTGAGAGAGAACGAAAAAATAGATCGGGAGGTACGCCCATGCCATTGAAAAAGACACCGACAAACCCGAAGGATACAGGCAGTGCCTTTGCCGAGGCCCGACAAGAGCAGGAGCGGCGGGAAAAGACCTACCGCGAGCGGGCTCTCAAACTCTTTCCCTGGATCTGCGCGCGTTGCGGACGGGAGTTCTCGGGTAAAAAGCTCCGGGAACTCACGGTTCACCATAAGGACCACGATCATGACAACAATCCGCCTGACGGCAGTAACTGGGAACTCCTCTGCCTCTATTGTCACGAGAACGAGCATTCCCGGGGTCTGGAGGCGGAATGGTATGACGGCCCCACCCCGGGGGAGGGACAGAAACCTTTTTCCACCCATAAGCCTTTTGCAGGCCTGGACAGACTCCTGAAAGGCAAGGAATAGTTGCGCCGGAAAAGGGGATGTGGGTCCACCGACGGATCAGCGGTTGTCTCCATCCATGAGGTTGCCCAGACCGCCGAGGATGGACCCTTCGCCCCTGCCGCCCCCCCGCTGAGGCGCTGCTTGAAGCATGCGCCCGGCCAGACGGGAAAAAGGCAGGGACTGCAGCCAGATCCTTCCAGGCCCATCGAGTTTCGCAAAGAAAAGCCCCTCTCCGCCGAAAAGTGCTGTCTTGATGCCGCCGGCCTGCTGAATGTCGAATTGAACGCTCGACTCGAAGGCCACCACGCATCCGGTATCCACATGAAGCGTCTCGCCTGATTCGAGGCGCCGTTCCACCACGGTGCCGCCGGCATGAATGAAGACCATGCCGTCCCCTTCCAGCTTCTGCATGATGAATCCTTCCCCACCAAAAAGGCCGGTCAGGATTTTTCTCTGAAAATAGATTCCGATGCTCACGCCTTTGGCGGCGCACAGAAAGCTGTCCTTCTGGCAGATGAGCATGCCCTCGACCTCCGCGAGAGAGACGGGAAGGATATTGCCGGGAAACGGTGCGCCAAAGGCCACGTGGGCCTTTCCGTGCCCCTTGTGGGTAAAGACGGTCATGAAGAGGCTTTCACCGGTAAGAAGGCGTTTTCCGGCCCCCAGAAGTTTCCCCATGAGTCCTCCACCAGACGGGCCGGAACCGTCGCCGAAGACCGTTTGCATCTCGACATCCGGGGATTTGTACATCATGGCGCCGGCCTCGGCCACCGCGCTTTCGCCGGGGTCCAGCTCGATTTCGACGAACTGCATTTCAGCCCCGAAAATGGTATAGTCCACCTCGTCGGCGCTGACGGGCGTCAGGGCCGACCGCCTTTCCACCCGTTCGGGTACCGCGGTGCGGACTGTTCCTGGGGGCACGATCCCCGCAGATGCAGGGGACGGCAAAGGCATAGTATCGGCAGCGCCGCCAAGTTCGGGGATTCGACCGATGGGGAGCCATTCTGAAAATCCTTCCCGCCAGGCGTAACCTTCCTTTCCGCGCATCTCGATCTGAAACTTCGTTTTCAATGTATCAAAAGGGCCGATCTGTTCTCCGTTATAACGCAAATACCATTCCGTCATCTTCTCTCGTCTCCTCGTCTCCACAGGAGTTCCTCAATGGGAAAGGGGATTCCCGCCATGGTTTCCATGCAAATCTCACGTTTCTTTCCTTGCGATTCCGCGCAAATGATTGTATTATGTCTGCTTTTATGGGTTCGGAGTCCTGGACCGCTCCTTGCGCAAACACGTCAATAACGATATCCTCAACTTTCGGATTTCGTGATGTTGACTGGCTTATCAAGGTCGAGAGTCGAAGATTATCGATGAATATTTTGATTTTTCCACGGGAGGGTGTCAAGTACAAAATCCCGCGGCAGGGAAAATCCGGAGGAGGATATGGAGGCTCCGAACAACTCGTTTGCCAGTGAGTTCTACGCACGGTTCAAGGTATTCCATGAACTCATGGCTTTCAAGATTCGGGAAATCATGCTGGTTTCCAGCCCCTACGACGCATTCATCATCGAGGAGGACGGCAGCCTCGCATCAAGAATCATAAATGAGTACAGAGGGTTGAATCTCAGCATGCCGCCACGGGTCACCCGGGTGTCATCCCCGCGCGATGCTATCGATTGGGTAAAACGAAAGCGTTTTGATCTGATCATCACGATGCCCCACCTGGATGAGATGGACCCCTCCTCGCTGGGAGCGGCTGTCAAGGAAATTCACCCCCGACTCCCCGTCATTCTTCTCGCTCACAACGCGCGGGACGTTTTCCACCACGAACGAAAAGGGCTGTCCGCGAACATCGACAAAGTCTTTGTCTGGAGCGGGAACTCGGATCTGCTGCTGGCTATCGTCAAAAATGTCGAGGATGGCATCAACGTGGATGCCGATACACAGCGGGCTATGGTCCGTGTGCTCGTTCTCGTGGAAGACTCCCCCGTTTACCGATCTTCGTTTTTGCCATTGATTTACAAGGAAATCGTCAAACAGACCCAGAATATTCTGGAAACCGGGCTCAACGAAGAGCACCGGCTTCTGCTCATGCGGGCACGGCCCAAAATCCTTCTCGCGGAAAACTACGAGCAGGCCATGGCGATTTGCGAAAAATTTCATGCCTACCTTTTCGGGGTGATCTCCGATGCCCGTTTCCCCCGAAAAGAACACCTCGATCCCCATGCCGGCGCCTTTTTCCTGTCGTGGCTTCGAAAAGAGATTCCCGATCTACCCTTGCTCATGCTCAGCTCGGAACCCGAAAACCGGAGCGTGGCCGAAGGCATTCCATCGGTCTTTATCGACAAAAACACCGCCAACCTCCACACCGAACTGAGAGATTTTTTCCTCAATCATCTGGGATTCGGCGATTTCATTTTCCGGCTGCCCGACGGCACTGAAATTGACCGGGCCGACAACCTGCACACCCTCAAGGCCAAGCTGCCTCACATCCCGGACGCCTCGCTGCTCTACCATGCCGACCGCAACCACTTTTCCAACTGGATTATGAGCCGTTCCGAGATCGTTCTGGCATCCAAATTCAGGGAAGTTCATACCCGCGATTTCGAGAATGCGGACGATCTTCGACGCTATATCATATCCAATGTCCAAGCCCTGCTGACATGGCAGCAGAGGGGGGTGGTGGCCCAGTTCAGACGCCACCGGTTTGACGCGGAAATTATGGATTTTGTTAAACTTGGCGGCGGGTCCCTGGGGGGAAAGGCGCGGGGACTGGCGTTCATGTCGGCGCTGCTGCAGGAAAATGCGGAGATTCATGAAAAATACCCGAACATCAACATCAAAATCCCAAAAAGTCTCGTGATCAGCACCGAAGGGTTCGAAGATTTTGTGACCCGAAATCGACTGCGATATCTGGCGGAGGACCGCTACACCGATGAGCAGGTGCGTGAAGCCTTTCTGAATGCCGCCATGCCGGAATGGCTTCTGGACGATCTTAAGGCGTTTTTAAGCCAGGTGAACATGCCGTTGTCCGTCCGGTCGTCAAGCCGGCTCGAGGACGCCCATTTTCAGCCTTACGCCGGGCTGTATGAAACCTACATGCTTCCCAACAACCAGCCCGACGGGGCAGTCCGGTTCGATCAGCTGATTGCCGCCATTAAACGGGTGTATGCCTCGACCTACTACGAAGGACCGAAGGCATTCTCCAGGAGCACCGCCAATCAGCACAACGAAGAGGCTATGGCCATCATTATCCAGGAGGTGGCCGGCGCTGAGTATGGTGACTACTTTTACCCAACCCTTGCCGGCGTATTGCAGTCCCACAATTTCTACCCCGTGTCCCACATGAAGCCTGACGACGGCATCGCCCACATCGCTCTGGGGATGGGGAAAACAGTGGTGGAGGGTGAAAAATCCCTTCGCTTCTCGCCTAAATATCCCGGCATTCAACCCCAGTTTTCCTCGGTGGACGAGATTCTGGCCCATTCCCAGCGTTATTTTTATGCCCTCAAAATCAGGCCCCGGAAGCGGGAAGTCGATTTCGATCGGCATGCCAACCTTGTTAAAAGGGAGATTGACGACGCCGAGGATGAAATTCCGGTGAGGATCCTGGCCAGCACCTATATCCCCGAGGAGCACCGAATTCGGGATTCAGGTGTGTTCGACGGCCCCAAAATCATGACCTTCGCATCGATACTCAAACATAAGAGATTTCCGTTACCCGAGATTTTAACGGATTTTCTCGAACTCGGCCGAAAGGCCCTCGGATGTGCCGTCGAGATTGAATTCGCCGTGAACCTCGTCGCGGACGATCGTGGTGCTGAAAAGAAGGATGTCTTCTATTTTCTTCAACTTCGCCCCATGGTATCCGTGAAGGACACCCTGGATATTCAGATTACCGACGATGATCTCCGGAATGCGTTCTGTGTCTCCCAGCAATCCCTGGGAAACGGCAAGAATGACGAGATCCGCGACATCGTTTATGTCAAACCCGAAGTATTCGATCCCGGCAAGACCTTTGCCATGGCCGAGGAGGTTGGCAATATCAATGCGGTTCTGCTGAAGGAGAAGCGCCCATACCTGTTGGTGGGGCCGGGACGGTGGGGATCTTCCGATCGCTGGCTGGGGGTGCCGGTCCAGTGGCGTCACATTTCAGGTGTTCAGGCTATTGTGGAACTCAGAAATGAAAACCTCAGGGTGGATCCTTCCCAAGGATCCCATTTTTTTCAGAACATCACCTCTCTGGGTATCTTCTACATCACCATCAACCAAGGGAGCGAAGACCGGTTTTGCGGGGACTGGCTTGACCGCCTTTCCCCGGTTCATGAAACACCCCACCTCCGCCATGTCCGCCTGCCCGAGCCCATTTGCGTAAAGGTAGACGGGCGGAACGCCCGGTGCATCATGATGAGAACATCGTCGAGCTGCGTTCGATAACGCCGCTTATCATCTTAATCTGGAGTTGAACAACAATGGAGGATGGAATGAATGACGTATTGACATTGATCAAGGAAAAGGATCCGGGACAGAAAGAATTTCATCAGGCCGTTCAGGAGGTGGTGGACACCATTCGACCGGTTCTCGACCGGAATCCGGAGTATCGTCAGGCCGCTGTTTTGGAACGCATCGTCGAGCCCGAACGGACCATCATGTTCAGAGTGCCGTGGATGGACGACCAGGGACGCGTCAGGGTCAACCGGGGGTTTCGGATCGAAATGAACAGTGCCATCGGCCCTTACAAGGGCGGCCTCAGATTCCATCCTTCCGTCAACCTCAGCATCCTCAAATTTCTGGCCTTCGAGCAGGTTTTCAAGAATGCCCTGACAACCCTGCCGATGGGCGGCGGCAAGGGTGGATCGGATTTCGATCCCAAGGGAAAATCCGATCTCGAGGTGATGCGGTTCTGCCAGAGTTTCATGGCCGAGCTCTACCGCCATATCGGCCCGAACACCGACGTGCCCGCCGGGGATATCGGCGTGGGTGCCCGGGAGATCGGATACCTCTTCGGTATGTACAAAAAACTGTCCAATGAATTCACGGGGGTCCTCACCGGAAAGAGCATCAACTGGGGCGGAAGTCTCATTCGCCCCGAAGCCACGGGATACGGCGCAGTCTATTTCGCCGCCGAGATGCTGAAGACGCGCAGCAAGGATCTTTCCGGAAAGACCGTTCTGGTCTCCGGATCGGGCAATGTGGCGCAGTTTACCGTTGAGAAGCTGATCGAACTGGGTGCAAGGGTCGTCACCCTCTCCGATTCGTCGGGGAGCATTTATGACGAAGAAGGAATCGACAAGGACAAGCTGATTTTTGTCAAACGGCTCAAAAATGTTCGTCGCGGGCGAATCAAGGAGTATGTGGAGAAATATCCTGGCGCGATCTATACGGAAGCCGATCCCGCAAAGGGGTACAATCCCATCTGGGGCCATCCGGCCGATTGCGCCATGCCCTGTGCCACCGAAAACGAAATCAACGAAAAGGATGCTGAAAATCTGATCAGAAACGGCGTGTTTCTGGTCTGTGAGGGCGCCAACATGCCCTCCACCCCTGATGCCGTCAACATCTTCCTCGACCGCAAGATCCTCTATGCCCCCGGCAAGGCTTCCAACGCCGGCGGGGTTGCCGTGTCGGGCCTTGAGATGTCCCAGAACAGCATGCGTCTCAACTGGCCGCGTGAAGAGGTTGACGAACGTCTCAAGATCATCATGAAATCCATCCACAAGACCTGTCTGGATGCCGCAAAGGAATACAATGAGCCCGGCAATTACCTGGCCGGCGCAAACATCGCGGGCTTCGTCAAGGTGGTCAATGCCATGCTTGACCAGGGGGTGGTATAAGGGATGCGGATTCATGTCGGCCGGCTGATTGACGGCACCGGTCAAGCCGCTGTCGCCGACCAGGTGATCACGGTCGAGAACGGGGTCATCCGGAACATTCGAAATGCCAGTGAGGTGCCGGAACCCGCCAATGCGGTCCATCGGTGCCTCGACTGCTCCCGATGCACCGTGCTTCCCGGGCTGGTGGATGCCCACCTCCATCTGTTCATGTCGGGGACCGCCGACCCGGAGGTTCGACAGCGCCAGCTCGCGGCCGACTTCCAAGAGATCCGACAGGTGATTGCCGGGCATCTCGCCCGGGCGGCCGCCCATGGCATGGTTGCCGTTCGGGACGGCGGGGATTATGGAAACCATGCTTTCCGTTACAAGGCCGAACAGGCCGCGGCAATACCGGCCGGGATGACCGTCCGGGTTGCCGGACGGGCCTTTCGGGCCACCGGGCGTTACGGGCGTCTGATCGGTCGCCCTCCCCTGCCGGGGCAATCCCTGGCCGAAGCGATCCGGGAAATGGCGACATCTGTCGATCATGTCAAGATCGTCAATTCCGGACTGAACAGCCTGGTCCATTTTGGGCGGCAGACGGCCCCCCAGTTTACTCTGGAAGAGCTGCGGGCTGCAGTGGCGGCAGCCCACGCCAGGGGGCTCAAGGTCATGGTTCACTGCAACGGCGAAACGCCGGTGGCTGTTGCGGTCAAGGCCGGCTGCGACTCGGTGGAACACGGATTTTTCATGGGGGAGGAGAATCTCCGGCGCATGGCCGACATGGGCACGGTGTGGGTGCCGACGGCCGTCACCATGAAGGCCTATGCCCGGATGCTGCCTCAGGACGCGCCCGAGGCGGGGGTGGCCAAAAGGAACTACCGGCATCAACTGGCACAGATCCGCCTCGGGCGGGAGTTGGGAGTGCGCATCGCCGTGGGCACCGACGCCGGAAGCCTGGGGGTGCATCATGGGCAGGCCGTGGGAGAGGAGCTCGGGAATCTCGTGGCGGCGGGCTTTTCCATCGAAGGCGCCCTGGCCTGCGCGACAGGGGTGGGGGGCGACCTCCTGGACCTTCCCGGCAACCGTGAGATCCGTGTGGGAAACCCGGCGCGATTTATCGCGGTGGAAGGTCCGCCGGATCGTATCCCCGAAATCTTGTCCACCAGTCGGCGGTTCGACGGTTTTGAAATGGCTTAGGGCCGTTTTTTGCGATAGCGTTGAGCTTCGCTGTAAATACACCCGCAGTATTGCTGGCGATACATCCCCAAGCGCTTTGACGCTGATATCCCCTCTTCCCAGCCCTCCCGAAAGTCGTGGTAAAAAAACGACACGCCCACCGTTTTGGCTAGGGACTCACCCATCGCCCGGATCATGTCGTGCTTCTGATATCGACTGTAGAGGAGTGTACTGGTAAAGAAATCGAAACGGCCCCGCCTGGCCAGAAGGGCCGTGCTCTTGAGACGGTCGTGGTAGCAGTATCGGCAACGGTCGGCCTCCCGAAAGACGACGCTTTGCAGGAAGCCTTCAAGGTCGTAATCCTTCTGGTGGATGACCTTGAAGCCCGCTGTTCCGGCATATTGGTCAAGGGCCTCGCGGCGCTTGAGGTACTCGGTGTAAGGGTGGATGTTGTGACCGTAGAAAAATCCCATGACCGAAAGCTCCGCCTCCCGAAGGATCCGGACCGGATAAATGCTGCAGGGGCCGCAGCACATGTGAACGAGAATGCGTTTTTCCACCGTCATGATGATGTTTCCGCGCCGCTATCCAGAAAGACGGCGCCCTCTTGAATCAACGCTTCGATGACCTCGCACACCGGCAACCCGACAACGTTGGTATAGGAGCCGCTGATGCTGCGGACGAGAAAGGTGCCAAGACCCTGAATGGCGTAGGCGCCGGCTTTGTCAAAGGGTTCGTCGGTCTGAATGTACCACTCGATCTCCGCCTCGCTGAGCGTCTTGAAACGGACGTCGGTCTTGACGGCTTCCGTAATCATTCGGCCTGCGGCACGACAGCAGAGGGCATACCCCGTGTAGACCTGGTGGGTTTGTCCGCTGAGGCGGCGAAGCATATCCCGCGCCGCTGTCCTGGATTCGGGTTTACCAAGGACGGCGCCGTCGATGAAAACGATGGTGTCGGCCCCGATGACCCAGGCGTCCGGGTGGTGGGCGGCGACATCCTCGGCTTTGGCGCGGGCGAGCGTCTTGACATAGTCGCCGGGATCGGTTAAGGGAACGGCGCTTTCATCGAAGGTGCCGGGAATCACCTGGAACACGAGCCCGGCTTTGCACAGCAGGTATTTGCGGCGGGGCGATTGGGAGGCCAGTATCAGATGGTGCTGTTTGCGTGTGGATGTCATGTCCAGCTTTTAACAGATCCCCGGTACTTTTTCAACTTTCAGAGGCTGAAGGTTGAAGGGGTGCGTCTTCGGCAAATGGGGTTTTTTTGTGCCCCCTTCAATCTTCAGCCTTTTTTCGTCACCGTGCCGCATCAAGAGGCACTCGGTGCCGGAAGGGGTCTTTCCTTCGGCAGCACCTCCAGGCGGGTCGTGCCGTCCGGCTCCGGTATGACCTGGATTTTCGTCTGGAACTCATCGTCGAGGCGGCTGACGTGAGAGATGACCCCCACCCTTTTCCCATTGACCTTGAGGTGTTCGTTGAGGGTGTTGATGACCTGGGTCAGGTTCTCGTCGTCGAGATAACCGAAGCCTTCGTCGATGAAGAGCGATTGGATCTTGCGGGCACCGTTGGTGAGATCCGACAATGCCAGGGCCATGCCGAGGCTGATCAAAAAGGTTTCACCCCCTGAAAGGCCTTCTACGGGCCGGCGGATCCGTTCACCGTTCCGCCCGCCGCTTGCGGCGACCTCGACCTCGATCCCGAAGGGGTCCTTTTCCGCCTGACAGATCCTGTATCGCCCGGCGTTCAGCATTCCCACGTATCCGCCGGCTTTTTCCAGAAGTTTCTTGAACATCTCTTGGTGAAAGTCCCTTTTGACCTGTGCATCGTCTCCGGCATCGATGGCGAGTTTGAGAGCGTTCAACGCGTCACAATGCTTTTCGAGGGCCTCTAGTTCGCTGCGTGCAGCCGTGTATTGGGCCTTGAGGCGATTCGCTTCCGCTTTTCTTTCCGTCAGACGGTCGAGATCGTCTTTCAAAAGAGAGAGGGTTTTTTCCGCATCGTCGACCGCGAGGTCGGCCTCGGCGACGGACCGATCGGCAGGTGTCGTCTCTTCGGAGATCCTGATTTTTCCAATGGTGATGCGGCAGGATCGGATCTCTTCTTCCACCTGATGGATATGGGCCTCGATGATCGCCTTTTCCTCTTGAGAAATGAAGCTCTCCCGCACCTCGTCCAGGTTTCGGAATACCGATGTAGCGATGACCCTGTTTTTGAGGATCCTTTCGGTGGTGTCTCGGGCGATGACGGCCCGCCCATGGACATCCCGAACTTCCGCCAGAGCCGTTTCCGCCGCCGAGAGGTCCGTCTTCACCGTCTGGATCTCAGAAAGAATCCGCTCCCTTTCAGCGGTAAGGGTCGCGATCTCATCCGAAAGTACCCCCTTCCTGCGCAGGGGGTCGTCGGTGCCAAACCGTCTTTCCCGATCATTCTTCAGCTGATTCAGGTGTTTCTGATGCTCCTGGATTTTGCCTTCCAGGGCTTCGGCCTCGGTTTTAAGGGTTTTTATGGCATCGGGTAACCGGCGTGCGCGGTCTGCGAGCTGTTCAGCCTCCTCGATGAGGGCGGTTCGCCGGTTTTGCCGGGCGTGATATTCATCCAGCCTTGCCATGAGGTTTAGCAGGAAGGCCTCCTCCGCCCCCCGCTGAGGCACCTTCTCTTCGAAGGGCGCGATGGCGGATGACAGTGATACGGCCAGCACTTCTTCCTGTTTTGCCAACTCGGCCGACGCCTGTTCGACGGACAACAGCAGATTGCGGTGGAGGCTCATCTCGCCTTCCTGTTCCTCGAGAATTGCCTGGCGTTCCCGCAGCCTTTCCGCTGCGTTCTCCACGGCCTGTGCCATCCGTCTGGATTTACCTTCGCGGCGCTTAACGACCTTGAGCGCTTTTTTCCCCTGCCGGACCTCCTGCCGAATGTCTCGAAGGGCCTGTCTGGCGGCATCGACATCTCCCATGGGCCAGTTATATCCGCTCTCTTCCAGAAGTTCCGTCCATTGAGCACCGTAGCTGTCCATGCGTGCCAGGCGTTTTTTCAGACCCTTGATTCGGCTGAAGAGTCTGTTCCGGATCTTCAATACCTTCCGAAGCTCTTTTTTCATACCCTTGAGCGTTCTGCGGGCGTTTTTGGCATCCGTTTGATCACCGGCATAGGGATGGTCCAGGGACCCGCACAACGGGCATGGGGTGCCGGCCGACAGCCGGGAGCGCTCCTCGTCGAATTGGATCTTCCTTTCGAAATTTATCATGGCCGTCTGTCGGGAGGCGAAGGTGTTGTCCAGCGCTTCCAGCTCGGCTTCATTCTGGCGGAGCGTCTCTTCGACGGCGGTCCCGTTTCCGGTGATCTGTTTTTGATATCCCTTGGCCGCCCTGAGGAGCAGCTTGATCTTTTTGAGGCGGCGAATGTTTTGCTGAACCCCGATTTCGAAATCTTCGGGAGAATGGTCGGCTAAAATCGTGACGGCGGTCTCCTCCTGGCCGGCCTTGCGGGTTTTAAGGGCCTCCACCTTTTGCAGGCTCTTGGCGTGGGATACCCGGGCTTTTTCCAGAAATTCCCGGGCTGATGCCAGCTTTTGGAGCGACGCCTCTCGCTTGGCATTCTGATTTTCGATTTTTTCCCGAACGGTTTTTAAACGGGTTAGGGTCTCTTGTATGCCGGGTGAAGCTTCTTTCAGTTTCTCGATGGCAGCATGGTTTTCCAGCCATTTTTCCGTTGCCGCCAGATCCGACGCGTTCCGGGCGATGTCATCCTTGATCCCCGCCTGGGCCTGGAGATTTTCTTTCCGCCGGCGTTCGAGAGCCTCATATCGATCAACCTGTTCGCGAAACGCAGCCGCGGCGACCTCGATCTCCTTGTCCACGGCAAGGGCCGCTTCGAAGATATCGGCATCCGCCGTAATTCGGCGTTCGGCTTCGTCCAGGGCCTGCTGGTTGTTGTCGACTTTTTCCGAGAGCGCCGCGAGCTGTTCCCGATACGTCTCGACGGACGCGTTCAACATCGATAGGCGCGTCGCCTGTTCTGCCGCGGCAGATACCTGGACCTCGTAGGTTTCCAGATCCGCCTCAAACGCCGCCGCCGTCCTGGCGCGCTCGAGCCGACCCATCTCGTCGCGGAGGGCCTCTTTGCGGGCGAGAGCGCTGCTCAGAGCGATCTGACTTTCCTGGTGGACTTGTCGGTCGTGTTCCCGCCGTCGGATCCGCTCTTGCTCCGCTTTAAGCGCGTCGCACTTCGAAGCCGCCGAAAGATAAGCGTTTTCGGCGGCTTCAAGTTCTTCTCCCAGGGAAGCGTTCGATTCGGGAAGGGGTATCTGGACAAAGGCCTCTTTTTGAGCGATAAGACGGTCATTCTCGGTTTTGGCCGCCTTCAGAATGCTCTCGCAGTGTTCCTGATAGGCTGCCTTGCCGACAATCTTGTCGATTATTTCTACCCGTTCGTTGGAAAGTGCATGAAGAAAGGCGGCAAATTCGCCTTGAGGAAGCAAAACGGAGCGTGAAAAACGCTTGAAGTCGAGGCCGCTCAGGCGACCGATTTCTTCCCGCACCGAGTTGACCGTTTCCTTGAGTAGCGTCTCTTCACCGTTGATCCGCGTGAGCCGCATCCCGGTTTGGACGACCCCGTCGACGCGCAGGGCCGACCATCGAGAACGATAGCATTGTTCATTGAGGGAAAAAGTCACCTCGGCATGACACTCCGAGGATTGTCTGGTCATCACCTGTTCACTCCGAGCCCTGAAGCGCGGGGTTTGGCCATAGAGGGCCAGACATATGGCATCGAGGATCGTACTCTTCCCGGCGCCGTTGGGACCGGTGATGGCGAATATCCCCACTTCGTTCAAGGGCGGCTTCTCAAACGCGATTTCATGCTCTCCCGCCAGTGAATTGATATTTTTGATGCGAACGTTGAGTATCTTCATGGTGGTCCCTTCCGCCGTTGCCGTGAAATGAATCGATCCTCGAAGACTTATAGCAAAACCGGGGCGCTTATACAAGATTCCCTTGCTTGACACTGCGGCTTCGTTTCCCTATAACAAAGTTGCTACCATCGCTCATGGACGTTTCCCAAACGATAACACCGAAAGAGGATAGAATATGGAACTTTCCAGCTTGAACGCCGTTTCTCCGGTCGACGGCAGATATCGAAATACCGCGCGGATTCTCGGGGATTATTTTTCCGAGGGCGCCCTGATGAAATACCGGGTCCAGGTGGAAGTGGCCTATTTCATCGCTCTGTGCGAAATTCCGCTGCCCCAGCTGAAAAATGTCGAGCCCCCGCAATTGAAACGGCTGGAGAGGATCCATCGGGAATTTACCACCGATGACGCTGAAAAGATCAAGCAGATTGAAAAATCGACCAACCATGACGTGAAGGCGGTGGAATATTTTTTGAAGGAAAAATTCGATGTCCTGGGGCTTTCAGCCGCAAAGGAGTTCATCCATTTCGGTCTCACCTCCCAGGACATCAACAATACGGCCGTTCCCCTTTCCATGAAGGCGGCGTGGGAGGCCGTTCTGAAACCCACGCTGTCAGAGATCCGGAACCGGCTTTACGAGAAAGCGGAGGAATGGAGAGACGTTCCCATGCTGGCGCGCACCCACGGACAGCCGGCATCCCCGACGCGTCTGGGCAAGGAGGTCTTTGTATTTGTCGAGCGCATTGATCGGCAGCTCGCACTGATCGAACAGGTGCCCTTTTCCGCCAAATTCGGCGGTGCGACGGGGAATTTCAACGCCCACCACGCGGCCTATCCCAACATCGACTGGATCGCCTTTGCCGACGATTTCGTGGAAAACACGCTGGCCCTGAGCCGCTCCCTTACCACCACTCAGATCGAACACTACGACAACATGGCTGCCTTTTTCGACAACATGAAGCGGATCAATACCATCCTGATCGATCTGGACCGGGACCTGTGGACCTATATTTCCATGGATTACTTCAAACAGAAGATCACGGCCGGAGAAGTGGGATCATCCGCCATGCCCCATAAGGTCAACCCCATCGATTTCGAGAATTCCGAAGGCAATCTCGGCATCGCCAATGCCTTTTTCGAGCACCTCAGCGCCAAACTGCCCATATCGCGACTTCAGCGGGATCTCACCGATTCCACCGTTATCCGGAACATCGGCGTTCCCATGGCCCATTCCCTGATCGCCTACCGGTCCCTGATGAAGGGCTTCGACAAGCTGATCCTGAACGAAGAACGGCTCGCAACGGATCTTCAAGATAACTGGGCCGTGGTCGCCGAAGCCATCCAGACCATCCTGCGGCGGGAATCCTATCCCAATCCTTACGAAGCCCTGCTTCAACTCACCCGAACCCATCGGAAGATCGATCGAGAAACCATCGCCGATTTCATCGCTGGCCTCGAGGTTTCACAGGCGATAAAAGATGAGCTTTTGAAGATTACGCCCGAGAACTATACCGGAATCACCGGTTATTAGTTAGAGACAGACCGGAGCGATGCAGGACAAGAGGGCAATCGATTTCAGCGGAATGCCCTGCCCTCTCCCAGACCTGAGAGGAAAAACAATGGACCGAAGCCACCTCAGGCGTCCGACGCGACCCATGCCCTCTCTTGTGATGATGGTCATCGGATGGATTTGCCTTCTCGCCGGATGCGTCCATGAACCGATTCGGGCGGCAGACGCTGTCCATCCGGCGACACAGCGCGATTTCCCAAGATCGATTGCTGTGCTGCCGTTCACGGATCTGACGGACACCCCGGGAATCGCTGAAACCATTCGTGTTGAATTTTACAGCCATATGAGCGTTCTGCCGTTCGAGGACGTTGAACTTTATGCCGTCGATGAACGGCTGAGGCGTTACCACCTGTCAGCCCCCGGGATCCTGTCGCGTACACCCGTCAAACAACTGGGCCGCCTGCTGGACTGCGATGCCGTGTTAATCGGCAATGTCTACGATTTCCGGCGGGTGTTTGCCGGTCTTTATTCATCCATGAACGTGGGGGTGTCGGTGCATCTCTGGGATGCGCGCACCGCCAAGATGATCTGGAGCGATCGCTATACCGCAAGTATCCATGACGGCGGTCTGCCCTTTACCGCCTTTGACGTGCCCCTGGTTACCCTGAGGTCCGGCCTGAATCTCAGGGACACGGTCAAGCTTCACGCCATCGACGAGGCGTGCCGGTATCTCGTTCATCGCATCCCCGTGCCCCCCGCTGTTACCCATGGGACGGCGGGGGACTATACCCTCCAGGTTGGCGCCTTTGCCGACGAAGGCCGGGCTCACAGCATCAAAAGGCGATTCAAATACGACGGCTTTCCGGTTTTTGTCCGCCGCGGCCGGACTGATCGGGGGGCTTGGCACCGCGTTTTCATCGGTCCCTACCGCAGCCTCGAGTTCGCGATGGAGGTCCAGCAGCATCTCCTCGAAAAATATCGGATCGAGAGTCTCATCTCTCGGAACCGATCCTGAAACGTCCCAAAAGTATCCTCACCCACCATTCGATCCGGGTGCAAGGGCCTTTTTCTCTTGCTTTATTTTGAATCTTGCATTATAGGACACTCACTTCAAGAACACCCGTAAGCAAGGCCGGGATCCATCAGCCTGGGTGGCGGAACAGGTAGACGCAAGGGACTTAAAATCCCTTGGGGCTTGTCCCCGTGCGAGTTCGATTCTCGCCCTAGGCACCATAAATTCAAGGGGTCAGCCGTTTCGGCCGGCCCTTTTTGGGGTTGGCGTCAACAGAAATCAAAGGAGACGATATGTTAAAAAAAAATAGTACAGGTCTTATCGTCGTTGATGTTCAAGGTAAGCTGGCAAGGCTGGTTCATGACAGCGAAAGTGTCATTGCAAATATTGCCAGGCTGATCAAAGGTGCCAAGATCCTGAATCTTCCAATCATTTGGCTTGAACAAACTAAATTAGGTCAAACGGTTCCTGAACTGAAGGATTTGCTGGGTAACCGCAACCCCATCGAAAAATACACTTTCAGTGGTGGTGGGGCTCACGAGTTTATTGAAGAAATCGAAAAATCGAAATGTACGCACTGGCTGCTTTGTGGTATTGAAACGCATATCTGTATCTATCAAACAGCATTGGACTTGCTGGATAGAGGCCTCAATGTAGAGGTGGCTGTTGATAGTGTCTCTTCACGCAACCCTCAAAACAACGCGCTGGCCGTTTCCAGACTGGGTTCAAAAGGTGTTGGCCTTACAAGTGTCGAAATGTGCTTTTATGAGCTGTTGAGGGACTGCCGAGTTCCTGAATTTAAAGAAATATTAGACCTTATCAGGTAGGGTTTACTGAACATGCGCTGGAATGCGGCTCGTCAATAACTGTTGGGAGCGATCTTGATTTCTTTATTCAACTTGACTTTCGTCAAGGTGACTGGAAAGAGGGGTTGGCGTTGAATTATTCAAATTAGCGTATATCTTGACACGCCGCCGTCAATGATTTTTTCTATCTTTCCAATTTCTTCAAGATACCTCAAGTGTGATATGGCTTCACCCGTGGCAAACCACTGCTGGGCTACCGGGAATTCCTCCCAGGTGTCGGCTTTAATATCCCATGTCATTTTCGATGCGGTTTCATAGGCGTTCAGGGGTTCTCGGTTGAGAATTTGCATTACCTCGGAAAGGCGTTCATGATGGTGCGCTGTCAGTTCGTCAATCCGGCGCCGATGGTCGCTGAAAAGGCGTCTGTGGCCGGGCAAAACCAGATCAACATCCAGCGTGTAAACTTTTTTTAAACTGCCAAGATAGCTTTCCAACGGATTGCTCTCGTCAGCCCAGCATTGGATATTCGGCGTTATGTCAATGAGAATATGATCGCCGGATACCAGAATTTTTTTGTTGCCCTCATACAGACACATATGCCCAAAAGTGTGCCCCGGCGTTTCGATGCAGGTAAAGCTATAATCACCATAAGTGATTTGCTGACCGTCATCGAGAATTTTAATGTCTGGCACCCAGGTGGTTCCAAATTTACTCCCCGGGTGGGCATCCAACGCTTTTTTCAGCATATCCATTGGAAAGCCCTGTCCGCCGGCATAGGCAATCATCGAATCGAACCCTTTCCATGACTCGATGATTTCGGTATCCGGACGATTGAACAAGACCTGGGTGTTTTCAGTGACCAATGCCGACACCAGGGCGAAATGATCTGCATGCAGATGGGTGATGAAGATATCCGTCTGGTCCAAATCCACATTGATGTTTCGCAATCCGTCTTTCATGGCCGCCAGGCACGTCTCATGGTTCAGGCCGGTATCGATGAGAAGATTTTTTTCCGATGAGCGGACAACATAGGCATTCAGAAATTTTAAGGGGGTTTCGGGCAAGGGGATTTGCAGGCGGAACAAATTCGATTCTATTTCTTCAATCATTTGATTTTCAATCATACTTTCAACTGTTGACGTTCATGAGCAGTGTGTCTGTCGCCGGTCTTCTCGATGCTTCGAATTGTCGTTTCCTTTTTGCGGTAATTTTTGTTGACGTTACTCATGAAGTCCTCCACCGGTTTCATGTCCCTCTTTCGGCGGCGATCAGAGCGGCACCGATGGCGCCGGCTACCATGAATTGTTCGGGCACCTGAAGCGTGAAACCTAATTCCTTTTCCATCATCCTTACCAAGCCCTGATCCATGGCACCGCCACCCGTCATGGCGCAATCCCCGGAAATTTGTAATCGCGACGTCATGGCGACGATCTTTGTCGTCAGGGTGTGGTGTAGTCCGGCGACAATGTCGGGAACCGGAATTCCTTCCGCGACACGGGAAATCGCCTCGGTTTCCAAAAACACGGCACAGCTGCTGGTAAATTTCGCCGGGCGGGTTGCCTGGAGCGATAGCGGCCCCAATTCATCGATGCCGACCCCGAGGACATTGGCGATGATCTGTAAAATGCGTCCGCTGCCGGCCGCACATTTATCGGACACAAGGCTGTCGGCCACTTTGCCGCGGTCGTTGATCTTGATTACCCGGCTGTATTGATTGCCGACTTCGATGATGTTGCGAATATCAGGCAAAAGAAAGTGGGTCCCACGGCTCAAACAGGATAGATCGGCGATCTTAGGGATTGGCTGGTCAATAAAGACAGCGCCCAATCCGCAGGCGCCCATGACGTCGATTTCAGATGGATTGATGCCGGCACCCGCCAATACCTCACTTAACACATCGTGAATCGCTTTTCGAAAATTTCCTTCCGTCGGCCTGAGGGCGGTAGAAACCAGATTACCGTTATGCATGATTACAGCCCGAGAAAAGGCCGACCCAATGTCCAAACCGGCGACAAACATGATCCCATCCTATTTTATTAATAAATCTGATTATCACTCTTTTTAAGCCGAAATTAAAGATCGCCGCGTTTCAATGCCTATTGGTCGCTGGAAACGGACACGACGTCCTTGCGATCTTCTCCAAAAAATGTCGCCGCATCCCATCGACGTTTGCTTTTAATTCCCGACAACGCCCCCGAGTTGATGCGAGCGGCTTTTTCGCCGGCAATCAGTGCGGCGCCCAGTGCGCCGGTGATCAATGGTTCGGGAGGAATCCAAACCGGCATTTGAAGACGATCCTGAAGGCATCGGCAAAGTCCGACATTTTTTGCGCCGCCGCCGGTGATGGCGACGACTTCTTCAATCTTGATCTTCCTGATCATGCCATAAATGCGGCTGGCATTGGCTTTGTGAATGCCGGCGACAATGTCTTCGATGGGGACGCCTTCGGATAACCGCAACAGTGCTTCCTGTTCCGCAAAAACCGTACAGAGATTACTGATTTCAGCGGGATTTTTTGACTTTAACGATATCGGGCCGATATCCTCCAACGCGATGCCAAGCACTTTGGCGATAATTTCGAAAAACCGCCCCGTTCCGGCGGCGCATTTGTCGTTCATGATAAAATCGACCAACCGTCCGTCCTTAACCTTGATCCCCTTGCAATCCTGCCCCCCAATATCGATGATAGTTTTCACGTTGGGAGAAAGCCAGCTGATCCCACGCATATGACAAGTGATTTCAGTGACCTGGGAATCTGCAAAGGGAACATTGATCCTGCCGTAACCCGTGGCCACAATGTAGTCGAGGTCATCAGCTGAAAACCCTGCCTTGGCCAGCGCATCTGCCATGATCTGATGGGCCCGTCGGCGATGCTCGGCCCCTGTTCGTTGGATGACGGAAGATAGAATTTTATGTTGGTTGGTGATGACGATCTTGGTAATGGTAGAGCCAATATCTATGCCGGCAAAATACATCCCTTGCCCCTTTTGCGATTGCGTTCAGTTATGCATCGAACCGTTCTTGATACTTTTTTTAAAGGTATGTCGGACGATTTATTTTTCCCCCATCATCAATGGCGTGTTTTCCCACGCCATTGATGTGGAGGCGTATCCCATGTCGGACAGAAACAGTTTTTGTTGAGCGATCTATCGAAATATCAAACCGCAGGGTTACGGCATCGGACCCATGAAAAAGAATGCATCATGAATTTCCGACAGATCACACTAACGTGTTATTTTGCTAAACGCCTTGGGGTGTCCACGCAAGCCATTGCGGATGCAATCCTCTGCTCCCTCCGGCGATGCCGAACGTCCTAATATCCGTCGATACTTTCAGCAAAGGCTTCGAACCGAGTCCGCAGGCTTTCCAGCGCCGCCGTCGAATAATCCTGCTCGATCACCAGTACCGGCAGGCCGAGACTGTTCAGATAGTCCTTGATAGCCGGCACCTCATATCCATGGATATCGCAATTGCGCACGATATTCGCAAAAACCCCGTCAACCTTCCAATATTTGGCGAATTCCCTCAGATAATTAAAGCGTTCCTGGGCATCCGCCATATAGCTGGGCCCGGTTTCCCTGAAAGTACGCGGGCACAACACCTCGTTTAGATAATGATCGGCTATACCGTCCAATGCATCCGGAGTGACGTCGATATCATGCCAGAATGGCCGTGTTCCGATAGCGGTGTCCTCGACGACGATATTGAACCCGGATGATTCGATCAGATCGGTAAAGGCCGAATGATCGATCAACGATCCCCAGATGAGCAAGCGACGCTTGGCCTGATGAGGATTCTGGCGTGTCTTGACTTCATTAATCACTTCTTTTAAAAGGGCATTGCCGTCGGTTACGGGGATAGTCATCAAGGCAATCAACACCTGGATCATTTCAGAACCCGAGATCAAGGGTGGATTCGGTTTGCGCAATCCATACAACTCGCGCACCAATGCCCGCTGCTGATTGTGCAGATCGATTGCACGTTTCAGGTTTTCGGGCTGAATCCGGGTGCCGGTGAAATCTTCGAGTGTCTTCTGAAAATGGGCAATCTGCTCCTTGAAAAAGGTCAGCGCCGGACCATGGGACGCATGGGGAACGTCAAGATGGAAATTACACGGCGACTGGATGAAATTCTGCCAGATAAAGGAAAGCCGCTCCGCCCCATCACATGCATGAGCGCCCACAAATCCATCGAAATAATCGTACTGCGCCTTCATTCCTTGGTCGAAAGCGCTTCTGCAAAAGATGCACATGACCGGCGGCAGAAGTTCATCAGCCTGGGTGATCGGTTCATCCATGTTGCCCAACACCCGCACGGCGGTAATGTCAAGGGCCGTTAACAGTTCAAGCGGCGGATAGCAACAAAAATAACCGAAAACTTTTTTACCCTCTTTTTTCAGTTGCCGTGCCCATTTTCCACGATTCTGATATATTTCAGAAGCCCTTTTCAGGCCCATACTCTTCTGCTCTTTCATTAATTTTCGATCCTCCTTTGAATCGTATATAAAATGCTCCATTGATGTCTCGTCACGGATGTAAGGATGTGTTCACCCGGCGGACCGATACCGCATTTTTCCAGTTTACCAGGACAACCCCGCCTTGCGTCTGAGTTCGCGATAGTGATCCATGGTCTCGATAAACGCCTCAACCTTTGAAAAGGCATCCTCGGGGTTGAAGACGCGCAAGTCAATGATATCCCCGTTGATAACCACGCTGGGAACCAACCGTTTCTCTTCGAGGCGCTTGATGGTTTGCATCAGGGTATAGGTCGCCGGCCGACAAGACATGAGCGGGTGGGCCATGAAACCGTCCGCACGATAAATTTCGGCGTAATCCAAAAAAGGAGCGCAAAAGAAAGATGGCGCCGCGGAATATTCCAGGGCGACATCGTTATACTCGGTATGTTTGTGGTAGCAGAGGCGTGCAATCAGCTCCAAGGGGTCGCTCACGCCGTCGGTTTCGGATTCCGGCAAAGGCGTCGGTGCATGGTAGTTCCAGCTTTCCATGACCATGGCGATCCCGTATTTTTCGGCGATGTCATCGAAAAAACCGATCGAATGCCAGGGCGGCAGTTCACCGAACATCATGCGGTATTTTTCATTGGGTATGGCGCCGATGCCGTTGTCGACCTTATGTTTAACCTCATCATACACCCGCTGGTAAAACTCGTAGGCCTCAGGATCATCGGGCAGATAAAAGTGTGGAATCATGATGGACCAGAAATCCTGGGAGACCATGGGCGACGGAACGGTTTGGCGCAGCAGGTCGACCTCGTGTGCAATCCGTAAGGTCTTAAAGGTCTGATCGACCAGAACCTCCAGCTTGGCGTAATCCATCTTCGTTCCTAAAAGATTTTCCAAAAAGCTGATCAATAATTTGAGTTCTTCGACGATAAATTTCAGGTTTTGAGTCTTGTTTTGAGGCAAAAAGAATTCCCGTGCTCCGGTCTGGGGCAGTTCAAGAGTCCACACCGGTACACCGTCGAGATAACGCCCTAATGACTGGAACCATTTATAACGCGCATCGCAGACGGCTCCGGAGGCCAGCAACAACACCGGCTTAGCCAGCCCGCCACCCGGCGCTCCTTCGGGAACGACATGATTGTTGTCGTGCAGGGTTTTGGCATAACCGATATTGTTTCGGGCATATCCGCATAAGGTGTTGGGAAATCCCTCACCGTCGGCTATCTCCAAATACGGTTCGGCCCGCCGGATAGAAGCACAGAAAGCCCCCCAGTTCTCGGGATAGACCAAGGTCATGCCCATGGCCTTGGCGATGATATCGCCTTCCCACCAATTGGCCATGGACCAACCAATGGGTCTCCCTTCCGATTGAGCCTCAAGCGCGCTGTTTAACATTTTTTTCCCGAAATAACCCGCCTCGCGCGCCGTCTGTAACGTCTTCTTGGATTTTTTGGTTTCGATTTTTTTTTCCGCCACGGTTGCATCCTCTATTATTTCATATGGGTTTAGAATTCCCTGGGTGTTGTTGTCAGCAGAAGGCAAAAGCTATCTGGCCGCCATACGGATGGCCTGATCAAGCCTTACCGTTTCGCCGTTCAAGACCGGATTGGTAATGATATGCTTGACAAAGGCGGCATATTCAGTCGGCCGGCCGAGACGTTTTGGAAATGGTACCATCTTGATCAAAGACTCGTTTACGGCCGGGGGCAAGCCGGCGAGCATGGGGGTTTCGAAAAGCCCCGGCGCGATCGTCATCACACGGATCCCGTAATCGGCGAATTCACGAGCCAGCGGCAGTGTCATTCCTACAACACCGGCTTTGGAAGCACTGTAGGCAACCTGGCCGATCTGCCCTTCAAATGCGGCAATGGAAGCCGTATTGATGATCACGCCCTTTTCACCGTCCGCATTCGGCATATTTTCCACCATTTTTTCAGCCGCAAACTTCACCAGGGCCATGGTGCCGACTAAATTGATCTGAAGGACCCGGCTGAAATGATCGACACCCATGCCCCCTTTTTTGGAGAGCATCTTGGCAGCCCCGATGACCCCTGCGCAGTTCAAGGCGACGTGAACCGCACCATAGGTATCCACCGCCTTGGTCACCGCCTGTCGAACATCGGCTTCATTGGTAATGTCCGTCTTGCAGAAAGTGGCGGCCTCACCGAGTTCGGCCGCAAGCGCCTTGCCCCTTTCAACATCGACATCTACGATCACCGCGTTGGCGCCGGCATCCACCAGCATGCGCACGCTGGCTTCTCCCAGGCCTGATGCGCCGCCACTGACGATTGCCGTACATCCTTTGATCTCCATCGTTACCATTCCTTTCTTTTTCATCCGAAATGTGGTCTTTCACACAATTTCGTGAGTTTTAAAGAATAAATGAAATCCTGAATTGAGCGATTCTTTTGTCTGAACGTGATTCCCATTCAGCAATATCGCCAAAACAGCGATTATTGTTTCGACCGCCTCCACAGTGTGTATGCAGGACCGACCAGGGTAATTTTTTCACGCCTGGGGGGCACTCATTTGGCAAGAAGCCCTTGACCTCAAAGATTAAATTTTTATACGCACTTAATTTAATGCTAAAGAAGGTGGGTATAAAATACAATCATTAGGACTCATCATTTGTGAATAGTTAGAGATCGCTAGTTTTCGCGATTGAACGGGTGGGGGGGCAGATCGCACGTCAGTATCATCGTTATCAAGAAAATTTGAAGGCTACAGTTTTGCCAACAGATCCGCCATCTCATCTCCCTCCAGCGGCAATCGGGCTTTTCCCACGGCGTGCATCAAATTGGAATTTGCATTGAAGACCACGCACGAATTCCGCAATTGCGGCCGCAGCATGATAATGATTTTAAGGGTTTGTTCGACATTAAGACCCGGCAGTAATTTTTCAATCTGATCTCGCCGACAAATGCCATGGCCTTGAATCACCGAGTAGCAGGCTTCATGAAACAGATTATTTAGATGTGTACACCCCTTGCCGCTATTTTTTTTTCTCGCCAATTTGACGATGCCCGGTCCGATTTCCATGCCAACCATCTCTTTCAGCGAGGATTCGGCCAATCGGCATTCTTTATGGGGAAAACGGATCATGGCGCACTCTACTGTTTCAATAACCAACCGGGGCATCGCAAAAACAACCAGCAAAGACATGTAGTGGCGAGGATCATCGTGGCTGACGGTAACGCGCAGCTTTTTGTCCGGCGTCAAATCGATATCCAACATCTTGGTCTTCCGATAAATGCGCTCATTGGGTTTGGTTTGGTGCAGCATGACGTATCTCTTTTGGATCATGAAGATTCGGGGTCTGAAGACCATGGTAATCGATTTTTAACGACGGCACGGCAGCTATTGTCGCGGCGTGGTGATGGCCAACGGCTTTGTCTGCATATATCATCGCGACTCGGAAGGGCTGATGGCGAGGCCGCTTACGAGAATTTTTGTCTATCCATCATCCGGCATTTTTGCTATATCAGAAATCTAAATGAGTACTTATGTCAGAGGTTGGCCGGTTCACAATGATGACCCAAAGGAGCCCCATTGCTGGCCGATTCACACGCCCATCTTGATGCACCGCAGTTCACTGGCCGTTTGCCCACTTTGCTGGATCGCGCCCGCCAGGCAGGGGTGGGGGCTGTTGTAACCATCGGCGTCACCCCTGCCAGTTCCCGCAACGGCATTCATATCGCTTCCCAATTCCCTGACGTTTACGCCACCGCCGGCTACCATCCGCATTGGGCCCGTGGGGCCACGCCACAACGCATGGCGGACATGGAAATACTGACGGTTCTGCCGGAAATCGTGGCGGTAGGTGAAATCGGTCTGGACTACCACCGCCTGCGTTCTCCACGAAGAGACCAGCGGAAGCTTTTTGCCGCAATGTTGGAAATGGCCGCCACGGCGGGCAAGCCGGTCGTTATCCACGACCGCGAAGCCCATACGGATGTGTACAATCTCTTGTCGGCTTTCCGCCAGCGCTTGGCGGGCGGTATCATTCACTGCTTTTCCGGCGATTGGCAATTGGCCCGTAAATACCTGGACTGGGATTTTTTTCTGTCCATACCCGGCACAGTGACCTATCCTTCCGCCCATGTCTTACGGGACGTCGCCTGTCGCGCGCCTCTGGATCGTCTTCTTATCGAAACCGACGCTCCCCACCTTACGCCCCTGCCTTGTCAAGGCCGGCCAAACGAGCCGGCCTTTATCCGCCATACCGCCGAAGCGCTGGCTCGGTTACGACGGTGTCCGGTAGCGGTCGTAACCGAGGCCACAAGCCGCAATCTCAGACGGATCTTCGGACTGCCGGTATCGGTGTAAAAGCACTCAATCTTTCCGAGCAATGCTATCCGCGGCAGTATTTTTTAACCCGGTTTCGGTGTTCCATGGCAGGGGTTACACAACTAAATCTTGCCGGATTTGGCGGGACGCCCGGACGTGTTCGTGAAAAGTCCTCCGCGCATGCGTGTCAGAGATTTTTCAGCCTTACGCTCGATGGTTGCCAATCGCGTCTCGGTTGTCTTTGCTTCCCGGGTCATTTTCATCTCGTGGTACAGATCCAATGCCTCCTTCAGGCAGGTATGAGCGTTGCCATAGTCTTCGAGGGCTTCATGAACAAAACTCATGTTGACCAATACCCCGGCCAGTCCTACCGGATGCCCCATGTTGCGGAGCAGCACCAGCGCCGCCTCAAATTCTTTCCGGGCACCATCCAAATTTTTGCCTTCATAGTAAAGAGTCCCCAGGTTGGCCAGCAAATTGGCTTCGCCTTCCGCGTCGGCTTTTTCCCTGAAAATGTCCAGTGCTTCACGGTAGTCGCGTTCGGCCAGATCATAACGCTTTTGGTCAAAGTTTAGCAGTCCGCTCTGAAAAGCGACATTGGCCCGGCCCAAATCATTATCCATTCGCTGATACAAGCTGCGAGCTTGAGATAGAAAGGTCTCCGCGGCATTTATATCCCCCTCTCCTTTGCGTACCTGGGCCAACAGGATGAGGCACAAAGCCTCCTTTTCGCCATAACCCAGTTTTGAGAATAATTCCTTGGCGCGGTTGAGGTTTTCGGCAGCTTCGCCAAAGTTCCCGAGAGCGATGTCGACTTGGCCCAGTTCAATAGCCGCGTCACCCTCCCCCGGCCCGTGATCGAGTTCTCTGTACCGATCCATGGCGTTCCGGTAGTGCTGCCTGGCGGCATCGAGGTCATTCTGCCCCCGCCTCACATGCCCCATGCGTATGATCTGAGTGACCGCTTTTGCACCGTCTCCAAGTTCTTCATACATTTCCTTGGCCCGGGTAAAGTAATCGACGGCCTTATCGAACTCGCCCTGGTCCCCTTTCACCAGGCCCAGGTTCGATAGCTGGGCGGCCTCGCCCGCTCTGTTGTCCAGGGCCTTGTATCTATCCATGGCCGTTGTGAATAGGGTTTCCGCCATTTCCGGCTTCCGTCGGGCATACATGGTATGACCCATGTTGACGTAACGCTGAGCCGCCATTAATGGCTCACCCGCATTTTCATCATGTTCCGCCGCGCGCTCATAGGCACTGATGGCCTTTTCGTAATTGCGCGCCGCAAAATAGGTATGCCCCAGATATCCCCACTCGCCGGCAATCCTTTTATTATCTGCCAGCAGGCCGTATGTTTCGATGGCTTTCAGATGGCACGACTCGGCCTGGTCGAAATTCTCCTGGGCATAGGCTAAATGCCCCAAATTAGACCACTGAGACGCCCTTCCGCGGCGACTAAGGTCCGGATTGGCGCTTTCCAGAAGACGATACTGTTCCAGGGCGCCCTTGTAGAGTTTTTCAGCGACATCGAGTTGTCGGTTGGAAAACTCCAAATAGGCCCTTTGGGCCAATATATCGGCGATCAGGTCGGTTCTCTCCAATTTCCGCGCCAGCATCAATGCTTCATCAAAGGCGCTTCGTGCCGTCTCCAGGTCACCCAGCGCAAAGGCGGATCGCCCTTGTAGTTCAAACACCTTTTGAAGATCGATCAGATTATCGCTTTCGCGCAATATGCCGGCAGCTTCCTTCAACACCTTCAAGGCATCGTGATTGCGGCCCAGGGTTTCCTTAATCTCTCCCAATGCCAACAGCAGCCGGCCGCGGATTTGCGTCGGATCATACTGAAGGCTGCGACTGGCCTGGGAATCCAAAACCGGATCTGCATTGGAATCCAGCTGCTCCAGAGCCCGCTGCAGTTCCATTTCACCCATCTCAGCGGCACCCAAGGCCAGTTTGGGACCGTAACCCGCCAGTGCCTGTTCGGCCGTTATTTGGAACTGGCTACAGCGGTATACGCCCAGGGAGTGGCCCAGAACCGCGGATGCATCTGGCCGGCTGTCAAGCTGATCCAGGTAGTAGGCCAGCGCTTTTTTGTCCATATCCGCCTTCTCTTCCGCTAAAGCTTGACGCATGCTTTCGACCTTTGGATAAAACAGACGCGGATAGGCCAGGCGTAGACGCTCCTCGCCATGGGTCACCAGCATCCCCTCAAAGTCTTCCGATGCCAGTGCCGCCATCACTTTTTCTTCAGAACATCCTGTAAATACTGATAATTCTTGGGCACTTAATGGATGGGCCAGGTGAACCAGCGCGCGCATCAGCTCTCCGTTGATGTCCTTGTCGTGGTAACAATCGTAGTAGCGCGTCAATAAGGTCTGGGTTTCGCCAGGCTCCGCGTCATTAACGGTTATGCGGTTGGACGGGCAGAAATCGTCCTGGGCGGCCATGACATCATCCGGACATTGACATATGATCATCTTGGTTTTGGCCGGCAGCAACCGTAAGATCGACCTGAAAAAATCGACCAGGGCAGGCTCGTGGGCAATGAGTAAAGGCACCATTTGAAGCACCAGCGTCGCATCATTCATACTTCCGGCGACAAAACGGATTGCCTCCAGAAAACGGACCTCAAGGGGCCGTTGGTCCCGGCGTTCGAGCAGCGTCAATTGGGCTTGCAGGCCGGGATGGGCGGCAATGAACCCTGCCCATCCCTGGGAGGCCCGGCAGGCAATCCCTGAAGCGGTTTCCGCAAGCCAGCGATATAGAAAATGACGGGAATGTTCCCGTGGCCAAATGTCATACCGAAAAACAAGAAGGTTATTCTTTTCCAGAAACGCCTCTGTTTGACGGCGCATGAATTTCTCCAGGCTGATTTCATCGGCACCGATGACCATAAATACTTTTTCGGTTTCCGAATCCATAAATTCGAACAGTCGGTCCTTTTGCTCGGACGCATCGGAGGGACGGATAGATGGCATGATAAACCTCTGTTGGCGTGCTAAGGTTGTTATTCAAGGGCATAAAACGTGCTATGGGACTCGTCCATGGGGCAGGTTTCATGGCGCTCTTCACTTTTTCGGAGGTGTCGGCATTCCTGGTGTTGACCTGAATCCCCATGATCGATCGGTTGGCGAAAACGACGTTCGCATCCACTCCGGCGTAAGTCCCCACTCAGTGATGACAGTGATGTCTTCACACCCGCGCGGGGTTGCTCTGCCGGTAGGCGCATGCTTGAGCGCAGTTCATCCCGCAACCGCATCCATTGTTTTGATGTAATCTCGCCGCCGTGGACGTCAACGCCGCCGGAAGCGGCGTTGACCGGCATGATGGCCCTGGGCCGGATATGCCTTCGTGGCATCTTTTCAATCCGGTATAGGACTATTCATTCGCGACGGCATGATGTTCTGCCTCCTCCCGTGACCCCGTGACGTGCATTGGCAGCGAATTCATCCGATAACCATGATGACGTCTCCGCCGGCCACGGTTGCGCCTTTAGCGACCTTGACCTCTTTCACCTTGCCGGCCACCGGCGTGATGATGTTGTTTTCCATTTTCATGGCCTCCATGGTTGCCACCGTTTGCCCGGCGGTCACCGTATCTCCTACCGCGACCTTAATGTCCAGGATGAGGCCCGGAATGGGACAGACCACCACACCGTTTCCGGATACCGCTGCCGAAGGACTTATGGGGGTAGGCGCGACAGGGGGGGGTGTTGGCGGCGGAGCCGCCTTTGCGGCGGAGCCGACGCTCGCAGGCGCTGCCGGTCGTGGTGCGGCGAGCGGCTTGGCGCCTGGCGCCGTCATGTTTTCAATGTCAACCTGGAAGACCTTCCCATTCACCGTCACGGGAACACACCCGTTTTCCATGATCCCGATCTCTACAACATATTTTTTGTTTTCGATTGCCAATTCATACTGCATCGCGTCCTCACTTTGTCTCATATATTCTTAAAAATAACAATGCCAATGTGTTACTGGATAACCGCATGGGCGAAAAAAATTTCGCCCATGCAGCCGATTGCTTCCTTGAAGTTCTTTGCTTTGTTCTTTATATCGCCGGCTCCTAACGAGACCGTCGCGCATTCAAGGGGTGCGCTCCCATGGCCATCTGCCGGCCGTGCTGGAGCCATCCTGTGGATTCGGATGCATTAATATTCATCCGCTCGGGTGCCTGGCTTCCGGAAAAGTATAGATGCAGGGCCGCTGAAACAGCTGCCACGCTGCCGGCATCGAGCGTTTGACTCTCGTCATCACTCCCGATGGCCTGCGGAATTGGCGCGGATTCCGATGGCCCGGATTTCGATTGCATGCTCTTCTGGGATTTTTTGGCATCCATTTTTTGGAAAATCCGACCGGAAAGCTGCATGCAAACCTGCAGGATTGTCAGTACCAGAAAAATGCCGAAAAACCGGATAAACAGCGTGCCGAGGGCATAGCCCCAGAAGGAATCCCTTGGCCCTCCCACAAAAAAGATGCGGCCGTCGGCCTTTCCGTCCGAATCGTAAGGGCCACCATCCTTGACCTTGATGACCAGATCCTGAACCCGGTTCGGGAGAGAGATATTTTCACATTCCGAAACCATCCATGGGCTTGCCAGTTTTTCATTGAACACATAGTATTGCGTGGAACTGGTAAAGAAATCCGATGAAATCGTAACCACTGCCTCGCCGCCCGGACTGACATCCCCAATCTCAACGGTAAACAGCGCGGATTTAAAATTTTTTACATCCACCTCAGGGCGATCGGCAAGATAAAAATCCAGCCCCCTGACGTCAATCAGTTTGCCGCCTGAAACCGTGAAATGCACCTGAACACTGGTGCTTTTCGCACGAGGGATATATCTGGCCGTAACCCGGTCACCTTCCCGGGTAAATTCGGGCTTGGGCTTTTCAATGTCCTCACCAAAAGCGGCATGGCCTGTCCGAAGTGTTCCCGGACAAAGAAGGCAACCCAACAGCGCGCCCATCATCCATGCTGCAGAAAAAATCTTCTTGTATTTTGATGTCATGATTCTCTCCTATTGAAACATGGCAATGAACATTCCTGCGGCTGCCGCTGAACCGATTACCCCTGCCAAGTTGGGGCTCATGGCATGCATGATCAGCCAGTTGTCCGGATCGGCTTTCAGTCCCTCAGCATGTGCGACCCGCGCAGCCATGGGTACGGCGGAGACGCCTGCCGAACCGATGAGGGGATTTATTTTATCTTTCAGGAACATGTTCATGATATGCACCGTCAGAATGCCGCCGAAGGTGCAAATAACAAAATCCACCAGACCGAAAGCGAAAATCAGCAGGGGCTTCCAGGTGAGAAAAACATCAGCCTGCATGGTCGCACCCACGGACAGTCCCAGGAAGATCGTCACAATATTCATCAACGCGTTCTGGGCCGTATCCGAAAGCCGTTTTACCACGCCGCATTCCCGCATGAGGTTGCCGAACATGAACATGCCCATCAGGGGGGCAACCGCCGGAATCAGCAGCACGATCAGGGCACATCCGATCAAGGGGAAAAGCAGCTTCTCCAGTTGGGACACATACCGGAGCTGACGCATCCGTATCCGTCGCTGTTCCGGTGTGGTCATCAGCCGCATGATGGGGGGCTGGATCAGGGGCACCATGGCCATATAGGAATAGGCCGCAAGCGCGTTGGCCCCCAGCAGGTGCGGCGCCAGCTTGGCGGTAAGATATATGGTGGTCGGTCCGTCCGCGCCGCCGATGATCCCCACGGATGCCGCTTCTTTCAGGGTGAAGCCGAAAAAGAGGACCCCGAGATAGGTGACAAACACACCCAATTGGGCGCCCGCGCCGATAATCAGGGTCTTGGGGTTGGCGATGAGGGGGCCGAAATCCGTCATCGCACCCAGCCCCAGGAAAATCACACACGGAATGACCTCCCATTCCACACCATATTTATAGAAAACCCGGATCAGCTCCGGATTGCCGTGTTCCGTGAACCCCATCAAAGGCGTCAGGGGGAAATTCACGATAAAGATGCCGAAGCCGATGGGCACCAGGAGCAAGGGTTCATATTCCTTGGCAATGGCCAGGTAAAGAAAAAACAGACCGATCAGAATCATGATCACCTGGTTGACCGCAAGATTGGGGATTCCGGTCTGGGTGATGAGGATGCTCTGAATCAGTTCGAGTACGTGACTCCAGGACATAGAGGTCTCTCCTTTCTATAGGGGAATGTTTCCGTGCTTTTTGGGCGGGTTGGTATCTCGTTTGCTTTTCAGCATCTGAAGCGCTCGGATGAGCTTGGGACGGGTATCCGCCGGGTCAATCACCTCATCAATATAGCCCAGTTCCGCGGCCTTGTAAGGATTGGAGAACTTTTCGCGGTATTCTTTTATCAGGCGCTGTCGTTCTGCCTCCGGATCTGCTGCCCCCTTGATCTGGTTTCGACAGATGATGTTAACCGCACCCTCGGCCCCCATGACGGCGATCTCCGCATTGGGATAAGCGAGAATGATATCGCCTCGCAGATGCTTGGAACTCATGGTGATATAAGCGCCCCCGTAAGCCTTTCGGGTAATCACGGTGATTCGGGGCACCGTCGACTCTGCAAAGGCATAAATCAATTTGGCGCCGTGCTTGATGATGCCGCCGTGTTCTTGAATGGTGCCTGGCATAAATCCAGGTACGTCCTCATAAATAATGAGGGGGATGTTGAAACAATCGCAAAAGCGGACGAAGCGGGCGCCTTTGATCGAGGCATTTATATCGAGGACACCGGCCATAACCGCCGGTTGATTGGCCACCACACCCACCGTCCGGCCATTGAGGCGTCCCAGACCGATGACCATGTTCTGCGCCCAATGGGGCTGGATTTCAAAAAAATGATGATCATCCATGTTGGACCGTATGATATCATGAATATTGTAGGATTTGTTGGGATCGGCGGGGACCATCTCGCGTAAGGCTTCATCCAGCCGTTGGGGATCGTCCGCCGAATCGAGGCAGGGAGGATCTTCCATATTGTTTTGGGGTAAAAACGACATCAGTTCACGAATCCTCAGCAGGCATTCCCGATCATTGGGACACGAAAAATGGGCCACGCCACTTTTGGAATTGTGGGCCATGGCACCGCCGAGATCCTCCTTGTTGACGTCCTCCCGTGTTACGGCCTTGATGACCTCGGGGCCGGTAATGAACATATGGCTGGTATTCTCAACCATGAAGATCCAATCCGTCAGCGCGGGCGAATAAACCGCTCCTCCGGCAGAAGGACCCATGATGGCGGTAATCTGGGGAATGACCCCCGAGGCCATGACATTATTTTGGAAAATCTTACCATATCCAGCAAGGCTCATGACACCCTCCTGGATGCGCGCCCCGCCGGAATCGTTCAATCCGATAATGGGGGCACCGACCTTTAGGGCCATTTCCATCACCTTGCAGATCTTTTCGGCATGGGCCAGGGACAGAGAGCCTCCAAAGGCGGTGAAATCCTGCGCGTAAACGAAAACCTGACGTCCGTGGATCTCGCCGCTTCCCGTGACCACCCCGTCTCCGAAGATCTTTTTATCCGCCATGCCGAAATCGGTGCATTGATGGACCTTGAATCGATCCAGTTCGGAAAAGGAATCCGGGTCCAATAAGATATCGATACGTTCCCGAGCGGTTAACTTTCCATCCGCGTGCTGTTTGTCGATTCCTTTTTTGCCCCCCCCTTCATTAGCCTGCTGGTTCCTCTTGTTCAGTTCCGCGAACAGCTCTGTTCTTTCCATTTATCCTCCTTCTTCCATCAACGGGATAGCTTTCTAATGGCTTTGAGTTTATGCCTTCGGGACTGGCACACATCATCTTTTTTTGTCCTTGCCGGGTACGGGGACCAGATGGCACTATAAAGCCGACGCCTCGCCTAGGTCATCATCGGTCAGATCGTCCCGATCCGGGCACGGGTTGTTTTCGTCGGGTTTAACCGCTATCTGTTCCGCCAGAATATCAAAGCCGACGAGCCGTCTCGGGGCGTCATCGGCTATATCGTCCCGGGCCCGGCACGAGTTGTCCCCTCCTGTCGCCATCCGGGCCATGTTGCAATGCCGGGTCAAGTGTCCGGTTTCCAATTTTGCCATGAGGGGTTCAGTCTCGACACATGTTTAAACCCCGCCGTAGCGCGTGTGTCACACCATTCACCAATGGGCTAAGACGGGGTTATATCGGATATGTTGCTGAAGCTTTGCTCATGGCATCGGCGACATGGGCCGCGGCCGTGTCGCCGCCCATTTCCGGCCCCTTTTCTCAATCGAACAGTCAAGAGGCCGGGATGCTGTGATCCATCAGATACTTCTTTCCTGTCCTTCCCAGAATGGTTGGCGCAGGATACGTTTGAGAACTTTTCCGGTGGCGGTGCGGGGAAAATTATCTACGATCTCCACCGAGCGGGGTCGTTTATATCCCGCCAGGTGTTCTTTGCAATACGCCAGGATGTCTTCGGCGGATATCGTGGCGCCCTCTCTCAAAATCACCAGGGCCTTCACCTCTTCCCCCATATCAGGATGGGGGACGCCGATAACGGCAACCTCCGAAACTTCGGGTATGCGGCTGATCACTTCCTCGATTTCAGCGGGATAGACATTTTCGCCGCCGCTGATGATCATATCGTGCTTTCGATCGGCCAGATAAAAGTAGCCCTCCTCGTCGAAATAGGCCACGTCCCCCGCGGTGGACCATTCTCCGTCGATGGAAGCTTTCGTTTTGTCTGGATCCTTGTAATACCCAATGAAGGCCGAACGGGCTTTGGCCCACAGGACGCCTTGTTTGTGAGGCTCGGTAATGATGTTGCCGCTTTCATCGACAAGCTTGATATCAATACCTGGATTGGGCTGCCCGATGCTGCGCACCTTGCGCATCTGATCTCTATGGCGAAGCGTCGTCAGAGCGCCGGTTTCGGTGGAGCCGTAGCCTTCGCTGAAGCGGACGTTTTTGAAAAAGTCAAGGGCTGATTCTTTTGTTTTGGTCAACAGTGGCGCCGAAGAGCTGCCCAGGGATGTCAGGGAACTCATATCGTATTTTTTCTTGACGTCTTCCGGCAGTTCCAGAATGCGCGTAATCATGGTGGGGACCATGGAACTGGTGGTCACTTTTTCCTGGTCGATAAGCTTCAAGACTTGTTCCGGGTCGAAACGTCCCGAGGGGAAAATAACGTTGGTACCGCCACACCAAAAGGTTATCAAGGTCGACCAGACGCTGTTGGAATGACAGATTGGAATAATGGCCAACATCACGCGTTCGTCCAATTTGATGTGGGCTTTTCCGGCCGTGCGAACAAAGACGTTTTTAACGATGTCCAAGGTACCGCGAGTGGTGTTCATGGCCCCTTTGGGAAAGCCCGTGGTTCCCGAAGTGTAGCCGAAAAAGAAAATATCGTCCTCGCGCTGATCGACATTGTCGGGTTCGTAGGTCGGATTTCCGGCCAGCAGATCCTCGTAATTTAAAAAGCCATCCGGTGTCTTATCTTTGGGACCGATAATGAAAATATTCTCTGGTTTTATACCCGGAATATTTTCCAGCCGCAGTTTGTCGAACAGTTCTATTCCCACGAACAACGCTTCGGAATCGGAATTGTTGATAATATATTCGAGTTCCGTCGGAACCAGGCGGAAATTGACCGGCACGGAAATCAGGGCGGCCCGTGTCAGTCCGTGATAAATTTCCAGAAATTCGATATTGTTGTACATAATAATCGAACACTTGGCCTGCCGTTTGTACCCCTTTTTAAGGACAGCGTGGGCCAGTTGATTGGCGCGGTCGTTCAGTTCCGCATAGGTAACGCGCCGGCCTTCGAAAACCGCTGCTGCTTTGTCAGGGTATCGCCAGGAATTAATTCTTAAGCCGTCTGCCAGGTTCATATATATCTCCCATATGGTATTGCCGCCCCATCCGGATGCATATCGAAAGCTGTGGCGGCACTGAGACCCGATGTTGCATGGCCTCCATTGCTATATGATGATCTCTGCTTCCGGTTACCCGAAAGCCATCTCTTGAGGGGCGAATGCGGGTATGACCATAGAGTGGACAAAACCGCACCGCCTTCTTTTCCGGGATTACTTGCGTTCCAGGGTAATGGCAAAGCCCATGCCACCGCCGATGCACAGAGTCGCCAAGCCTTTGGAATAGTTTTTACGCTGCATTTCCATGGCCAGCGCATAGGTAATCCGGGCGCCGGTACAGCCGACGGGATGGCCGATGGAGATGCCGCCGCCGTTTGCGTTGGTTTTTTCCCAATCCATTTCCAGTTCACGCATGCAGGCCAGTGCCTGGGAGGCAAAAGCTTCGTTCAATTCGATGTAATCAATATCGGCCATGGACCAGCCGGCTTTTTTCAGTGCGAGACGTGTCGCGGGGATGACGCCGCAGCCCATATAGGCCGGGTCTATCGCTCCGGCGGCGTGACTTTTGATATAGGCCAGGGGCTTAAGACCCAGGGCAGCCGCTTTGTCTGCCGACATGATCACCACCGCCGCTCCGGCGTCATTGATCCCGGAAGCATTGCCTGCCGTGACCGTACCATCTTTTTTGAAAAACGGTTTCAATTTGGCCATTTTTTCCAACGACGTCTCCATGGGCCTTTCGTCGGTATCGAAAATCAAATCGCCACCTTTTCGCTGGGGAATGGCCACGGGAACGATTTCATCCTTAAGGGTTCCGGCCTTGATAGCTGCGAGTGCACGCTGGTGGCTTTCAAAGCTGAGTCGGTCCTGGTCTTCCCGGCTGATGTCGTACTTTTCGACAATATTTTCAGCCGTCATTCCCATGTGGTAACCGTAATAGAGCTCCCACAGGCCGTCATGCACCATCAAATCAATGGCTTCCGCATTGAACATGCGAGCCCCTTCCCGCAATTTAGGCAGCGCGTAGGGGACGAGGCTCATGTTCTCCATACCGCCGGCGATGATGACTTCGGCATCGCCGGACTGGATGGCCTGTACCGCCAACGCAATGGCCTTCATTCCCGAAGCACAGACTTTGTTGACGGTAAAAGCGGGGGTCTCCTTGGGCATGCCGGCGTAGAGGGTAGCTTGCCGGGCCGGGTTCTGTCCCTGGCCGGCCTGAATCACGTTGCCCATGATGACCTCGTCAACATCGACTTCGATATGGCTTTCATCCCACTGGCGATATTTTTTTTCCAGATCGATGAGTCCACTGCCCTTCAGGGGCCCTGGTGCGGCATCCATCATGCCCTGAGTCGCCCTGGGCTTTAAACCGGCCTTTTTCAGACTTTCACGAATACAGATGGCACCCAATTGAGCGGCCGGAATGTCCTTGAGCGTTCCCAAGAAACTACCCACTGCTGTTCTGGCGCCACTAACGATCACAACTTCTCGCATGATTCCTCCAACGTTTTTGGATGATTTGGATGATATGGTTTCGATTTCCATTCTGTTTGCCTAGAGGTGCCTTTTCTTACTCTTCAAACGTCTCGATGCGGCAAAAATCTTCTTCTTCTCCCTCGCACTTGCCCCATTTGTAGGTCCGTCCTTCAAACTCGCGGTTGATATATTCCGTAGAGGCGGGAATGTACTTTTCAGGCGACGCCCAGAACATCTGCGGCGGGCCATAAGGGGGAATGTGTTCAAGGTTATTGGGCTGTATGCACCATTCCACCGGATATTTGATGGGCCGTCCCGCCTTTGTGGTCCAGACAGGAAGGGATTTTTCCATGGTCCATTCGAAAACCCGGCCCAGGGAGAGAACCAGGTCAATATCAATACCGGTTTGGATGCCCATCTCGTCCAACATGACAAGCGTATCCTCGGTGGGGCAGTTGCCGACTTCATACGAATTTGTATACATCGGACCGCTGCCCTTGCCGGGAACGCCGTCCACCATGAATGCCGGCTGCCCGCCGCCCATGCCCAGAGAGGTCTCGATGATACGCGCCCCCGCGAGAATAGCCGCAAAGGTATTGGCCAGGCTTTGTCCCCGGCATTCGTGAAAGTGGGAAATCCTGAATTTTATCTGATCGTCGTGTTTTCCATAGCGATCCACCAAAGCCGACATATATTCATAGCTTCTTCTGGGATTGGATTCGCCGGTGGTGTCGCATGGGGTAAAATTGCGGATGCCATGATCCAAACCCCAATCCATCAGCTCAAAGGTATTTTCAATGGGAACCGGACCGGCGACCGGCGAGCCGTAGGTACATGCAATGGCCATATCGATCTCAAATCCATTGGCCGCCGCAATTTTTATAAAATCAGGAATCTCCTTCAAGTACTCCTTACGTGTACGTCCGGAGTTACGGCGACCATGCAGATCCTCTGCCGAAATGGTAAACGCCACGCTGTTGGTGGGGTAGCCTTTCTGGGCCATGTCGGCGGCTCTTTCAAAGGCTTTGCGCGTCATGCCGTAGCATTTCAGATGCGGCTTCTCTTCCTGGACGACTTTCAATTTACATACCCGCTCCAGGACTTGTTCGGCATCGACACTTTGGGCCAGCAGCTTCGGATGGCCGAAGTTGGTGACCTCTATGTGCCGATATCCGGCCCGCACCAGTTGTTCGGCGTACCATACCTTGGCATCAGTGGGCACGGTTTTGGAGGCATGCTGAAGACCGTCTCGCAGCAAAAGCTCCAGCATCACGACGCTATCGGGCAACTGCCCGCTCAACAACTTCTTGTCCTTGTTACTATCAGTTAGACTCATTTTGACCCTCCTTGATCATCTACCGGCATGTTGGGAAAGTTGCCTTCCGTCGACGGCTCATGTCATCTGTTGTCATCTTTTCAGATCAACCATCAGCGTCTCTCGCCATTTGTTCATTTCCATGTTTTTAAAAATTTTTAAGGTTTTCGTTTACTTGTTTGAGAATCATTTTTGCCCCCTTTATCGCTTCGTTACTGTCAGAGCTCTTGACCCATGCCGCAAGTATTGGAATTTTAGATTTTAGATGGAGTGAAAACTGAACCTTAAATTCTTATTGATGAGAGGTTGGGTTTTAACGCCGTGTTGTCCTTGCCCATGGGGTTCAAGAATTTCTGCGTTAACATCTCGTTGATAATCAAATATAATTTTAGGATAAGCAGAGATGGAATGCAATCCGCAGCAATGGCTATTTCCATATAGTTATGATTAGCCATACAATAGGCGGAAACGGTGAATTCAATTAAAAATCAAGCCGTATTTTCATGAGGATAATTGTGAAAGACCACTATATGGGCCAATCGTACTGGTTTTCGGTGGAGGCGAAAAAATCCATTTCAATGCGATACCCGTCCATTTCGCTGAGGGCCACCTTGGCGTCGGGGTAACGTTTGGTAAAGACCTGAATCATGGCGGAGTTGTCTTCCAGCACAGAAGCGCCGAAACGTTTGTAGCCATTTAAAATGGCTATTTTCTCCAGCTGCTTCAGGAGATAGCTCGCAATCCCCATGTTTTGAAAGTCTTCCCGGACCAGAAAAGCAACCTCCGCGCTGGTAGGGGTTGCCTCCGCATAGGAACCCACGGCCACGATTTCCTTGTGGACACCTTTCTGACTCAATCCAATGAGGGTCATATTTTTGCGGTAATCGATGTTCGACCACTCCTGTTGGACGACTTCATGCGTGAACAACTCCATCGGGAAAAAGAAACGGCGGTAAATCGTTTCTTTCTGTAACGAGTAGAAAAAATTACGATACTCAAATTCATCCGACGGTAAAAGAGGCCTGAACGAAAGCCGTTTTCCAGTTTTCAGCACATAAGTGCTTTTATAATCCTCCAGGAACAGCAGGTCTTCAAACAACGGCGGAATTTGATCCTTGAAAATGTAATGATGCCGCTTGGCTGCCTCGATCAGTTCCGACCTAAAAGCGGGATGGGCGATTTGAGCCAGTTCCATTACCCGTTGATAAACGCCCTTCCCGTGCAACTCGGCAATACCGTATTCGGTCACCACATAATGGACGTCACCCCGGGTGGTAGCAACGCCAGCGCCGACGCTGAGGTGGGAAACGATGCGTGATACTTTCCCGTTATGGGCCGTCGAAGGCAGGGCGATGATCGAAAAGCCACCCTTGGACATGGCGCTGCCTCGTAAAAAATCGACCTGGTCACCGATGCCGCTGAAAAATCTGAAACCGAGCGAATCTGTACAAACCTGGCCGGTAAGGTCGACCTCAAGCGCCGAACTGATTGAAATCATGTTGTCATTTTGTGCGATGACGGTAGGATCGCTGACATAGTCGGAAGTGCGAAAATAAAAACTTGGATTATCATGTACGTATCGATAGAGTTTTTCGCTGCCCATACACATGGATGCAACGGTGCGTCCGGTAAGGTGCGTTTTTTTCGTATTGTTGATAACCTTTTTCTCGAAAAGCGGCAGAAGCGCGTCGGTGATCAGCTGCGTGTGAAGACCCAGATTCTGCTTTTCCCCCAGATACTCCAAAACAGAGGCGGGCAACAGGCCGAAACCGATCTGAAGCGTCGCCCCGTTCCCCACCAATTGAGAAACGTAATGCCCGATGCGGCGCGCCGCGCTTTTGCCGATAATCGGCGGAATAATGGCCAGTGGTTCCGGATACCATACCATATGGTCGATCTGATCGGTGTGTACAAAGGTGTCGCCGAAGGTCCTTGGCATCCGGGGGTTGACTTGGGCGATGACGACGCGGGCGCTTTCCAAGGCCGCCTTGGTAACATCCACCGAAATGCCCAGACTGCAATAGCCAAAGTTATCCGGGGGGCTGACCTGCACAAGTGCGACATCCAATCCTATGGCATGATTTAAAAACAATTTCGGAAGCTGGGAGAGATAAACGGGTATGTATTCTATTTTTCCCTCAAAAGCGGCGGCCCGCATGGGTCGGCTGATGAAAAACAGCTTGAGCGCAAAGCGCCTGAAAAAACGATCATCCCTAATGTAACGGGCCAGTGTATTGGAAAACATCTGGTAAAGGACACCGTCCTCAACGTTGGTGTTTTCAATCAGAGTTCTGATCAGATGCCGTGGTTCACCGCAGCCTGTCCCAAGAAAAATTCGGCTGCCCTTTTTGATTGTCGCCAATACCTTTCGGGCATCTACGGTTTTCATATTTGGTGGCGGAGAACTCACCATAAATTCACTCGTACCATGGTTTTGGAATGTGCTTCCCGTTGCTGCGCATATAAATCTTATGTTACTTAAGATAGTGGGGTCAAAGCAAGCCCGCAATAACTCCCCATAGCTATTTTTTTGTAGTCAGCATTAACTATCCTAACGCATGTTCATGATGGTGCCCGGATAAGGAGGTTTCCAGGAGACCTGCGGCACCGGTCGGCTGTGAGTTTTAGCGGTACCGCCTCTTTACCACCGAAGGCAACGTTCCGGGTCGAAAAAATGGGGATTACGCGATCGAAAAGGCATGGTCGATGGCGCTGGTACAACCCTGATTGAATGCCGAAAATAGTGATGCTTCATCATTGACAGGCAGACATCCCATCGATAGGGTGTTTGCCGTACCGGCGTCATTTCTTCGAATGGGTGCGCGATTGCGCTACCCCCCGGAAATGAAACAGCCAATTGCATTGCTTACACCTTCACCGGAAACGTATTCCAGTTGCCAAGTTGGTTTTGCCAGAAGCGTAAAAGGATTACAAAATGGAAAAGCACCTAATGCCTGTAAGTACGGAAAAGGAAAGACGGCTCTGCACGCGCCGTAAACATGTGGATATCTTTTTGATGCCGTTAAGTCGGGAACTGCGCGTGGTGGCCGAAATGCAAGACAGCGTTCATCATATGCGTATCGATATGACCGTCAGGCAGGCGTCAATGCGCATTACCGCCATCACCTGCGACATGTCGTCCATACCGGATCAGATATGCCGTCAAGCCTCTAATTGCCTCGATCATTTGATTGGCCAGCATGTCGCACCGGGACTTTCCCGCCTGATCCGACAGAAGGCTCCCGTGGCATGCACCCATTTGGTCAATTTATTCCACGACGCATGCTACAATCTCACCATGGCCCAGGGCGTTGCCACCGAGGAAAGATTGAAAGCCCTCTATCCGGATATATCTGAGGCACAAATATATAACATATTCATGATGTTCCGTCCTGAATTACGCAACAGTTGCATCCGCTATGCCGATTCGAGTCCCTTCATGGAAATCGTCGACAGGGCGTCTTTGCCTGAAAACTTTCCCAAATGGCACCCTGCTGTAAGTTCAAGCCGAATTTTATCCGCAAAGTGAAAAGCCCTCTATTCATCTGCGCCATCCATCAGATTCCGCCGTAAAAATGCCGTGGTATATCTGACGGCACGCTCTCGATGTAACGGATTTGAGAACCGATGGTCGGCGCCGGGGAGGATTTTGAGGGATTTGGGGATGCCCAGCTGTTGATAAATTCGGTGGGCGTGGGTCACCGGGACGAGTTCGTCATTCCGGCCGTGCACGATCATGCATCTTTGTACCCCACCCAGAACCCGATCCAGTCGGTATTGCTGTAAATCCTTAAAAAAAGCGCCGTTTAAAACCGTCAAACCAGCGGCCGTGGACTGTTGAGAGGGTTTGCTGATCTGCCAGGGGGTGGCCCAGACAACAATGGCTCGAAACGTGCCGCCGGATGCCGCCGCCCACAGCGAGACGAGTCCCCCCATGCTGCTTCCCATGAGCCCCATGGGGCCCTCCACCCAAGCCGATTGTCGGCTTACGAAGGCGTAAACAGCCTGCAGATCAGCGAGCCGGCCGCTCAGGGTTGTCTCTTCAATCCGTCCCTCGCTGTCGCCGCAGCCCCGGTGATCATAGCGGACAGCCACCATCCCCCGTTCCGCTAAATGACGGGCCATGTCGATAAACTTAGGGCTGTCTTTGCTGCTGAAAAGCCCGTGGGAACAAATGACTCCGGGCGCCGGGCAGTGCAGGGGTAAGTGCACGCGGCCGTGGATTTCAGCGTTATCACTTACGACGCTAAAGGCTTCGTCGCGCATGGCGCGGCAACTCCTCGACGGCAACATCGGCACCCTCGCAGAGGGACATCAACGGCGTGTCTGAAATTAGAGATCATAGCAATTGGAAAGGCACTAGGAATAATCATCCGAGGAATATCCTTCTTCTGAGATGTACCCCTCCTGAATGGCATATTTTACCAGCTCGGCGGTTTTTTTCATCTTCAGTTTTCGAATGATGTTGGCACGGTGATTATTGACAGTGTAAACGCTGATGAACAATAAATCCGCAATCTCCTTGCTTTCCTTTCCTTCGGCGACAAGTTTCAGGACTTCCTTTTCCCGGGTAGTCAGAACTTCCTTGTGGGTCTCTTTCCCGCCCTGATAGAACGTTATCATCTCAGAAGTCAATTCTCCGGAGAGCGATTTGGATATATACCTGCCGCCCTTACGAACACAGAGGATGGCCTCGAACAACTCGTCTCCCGTGGCGGCTTCTTTAAGTAGATAGCCGTCCACACCGGCGGCCAGGGCGTTTCGGATATAGCTGCGCTTTTTATGCATCGTCAGAATGATGATTTTTATCTCCGGATGACTGCTTCTGATCTTTCGGGCTGCTTCAAGTCCTCTCATTCCCGGCATGGAAATATCGAGCAGGACCATATCGGCCTCTTGTCTGTTTAACAGACGGAGCAATTCAAGGCCATTTGGCGCTTCACCCACCACCTCCAGATCCGGTTTTTCATGAATCATATGTTTGATGCCGTCGCGCAGAATAATATGGTCGTCAGCCAATACTAAACGATAGGAATTCATCACTGGTCCCTTTTTTTTCAACGGGAATCTCGAACGCCAGCCGGGTACCGATGCCGATGATGCTGTAAACCTTCATCGTACCGCCCAACATGTGGGCGCGTTCTTCCATGGCCGTCAATCCCAACCCTGCGCTGTATCTATTCCCCGTGGAGGACTGTTCTTTGACAAACCCTTTTCCATCATCGGCGATGTGGATATCGACCATGGCCTCTCTGATTTTAATTTTAATCGAAACCTTGCGGGATTGGGCATGTTTTTGAATATTGGTCAGGGCTTCTTGAAAAATACGATATATCAGCGTGCGTGCTTTCAGGTCAAAGAATTCGTCAATGGGGTGAGCGTCGATGAAAACCTGCAGATTGGTGTGTTTGGCAAAATCCTCGGCCAGCAGGGCTATGGATTCGTCCAGGCCCAAGTCCTCCAGAGTGGACGGACATAGCTCGTGTGACAGATATCGAACGTTTTCGATGACGCGATCGATATAATTATTGGCGTCCTCACAGGTCACCAAGGCCGTCCGCGACGTAGTGGGTAGTTCTTTTTTGATGCTTCTGAGCTTCAGTTTCAGGACCATGAGGGCCTGACCCAGGTCGTCATGCAGTTCGAGGGCCATGCGTCGCCGGGCCTTTTCCTGAGCTTCAAGCAGATGAAATGACAACGATCTGAGTTTGTATTGCGATTCTTTCAACGTCTCTTCAGATATCTTCCGCTCAGTCGTATCCATAACGATGCCTTCGATATATCGGGGTGTGCCGGAAGCATCGCGGAGAACCACCCACCGATCATAGTTCCACCGGTAAGTCCCATCCTTTTTTAAATAGCGGTACTCGGCTTCGCCATTGTCCCTCCCCGACATCTTCGACTCCCGGACCTTGCGTCGGACCATCTCCCGGTCATTCGGGTGGATGCGCAATAACACGCTGGCCGACGTTATATCCGCCGCCTCCGATTCCTTTGAACCGAGCAGTTCGATGGCCGCGCGATTAAAGAATAAAAAACGACGTAATTTGATGTCATAACGATATATACCGCTTTGCAACCGCTCGGCCACTTGTTTGAACTGATTGAATACCGCCCGCGTTCCGGCTTCGATTTTCCTGTAATCCGCCAGCTCCATCCGAAGAACGGCAATAATTTTTTCGAGGTCGTCGCAGGTCAGGTTTTTTCCCATTACGGGAAGCAAGTCGGAACTGACGTTGGGGTCCTTGATTATCATGGAGTTCTCCAATCTTGACAGTCCAGAGTTCCGTTCCCTGATAGCGAGGTTGCGGAGGCGTATCGCTCCGTTAAACCTGAGATTCGACCGTCCTTGGCGGCCTTCCAATCCATCCCAAAACGCTACCCGCGCGAAGGTCTTCATTGCCCATAACTCAGCCAGCATGGTGCACACGTCACGGCTATGGCCTTAACTTTATATAAAATACCATACCCGTGACCCGGTCGCAATCTTTAAGGACCGTAAAATCCCGTAAGGTAATATGGCGGTGAACGGTGTTGGAATAAATCCTGACCCTGATTTTCGATTTAGGTTAGTAGGTCATCGACGGCCATTTCAACCGGCGCTTTTTGCTGGACCATCAATTTATGGATCACCTTGTGGATGGGCACCGTACCCACCATCACCGGTGCTTGTTTTAAAACAGCACTCAGAAGGACTGGGTGAGGTGTCGATGTCGGCGTTGACGTAATCGGCTGCCGGATCGGGCTCATCCTTCAACAGCCTGTAATCCTTTTGTGATCCCGGTTTGAAGAGAATTGACTCGATACCGGAACAAATCCATCATGACATCACAGTTTTCGTGACAACCATCACTCATGTTATCTTCCAATAGCTGATCGCTGATGCCTGACCAAATCGATATGCCTGATAATAAGGTGAAAAAAAGATTCACCAGTTCACCAGCGTTGAGGGCGGATTCGTTACAGTTGTCGTTTTCGGTAAAAATGGCTGTCAAGTTATCAATAATACTGTTGAAAAGATGTTTCACCTTCACTCGCAGGGTCGGTGTCATTGAGCCCAGGTTTTCAGCCCCAAGCAAATGAAACATATTCTCGAAGATCAAGGGATTAAATTCGTAGGCATCCGAGAGAACGTCTTGTAACGCGGAACTCTTGATATTTAAATCGGCTTTCCCATGAATTGCAAGGACTTCACCAAGCCTTAAATTCAAATATTGAAGCGATTGAAAGGTCAATGAGATGAAAAGCTCTTCCTTGCTGTCAAAGTAGAGGTATATGGTCGTTGGGCTCAGTTCGGCCTCTCGTGCGATGTCATCAATGGTCGTGTTTCGAAATCCTTTAGCGGCAACGATCTTCTTGGTTACCGACAAAATATGTTGGCGTCGATGCGCTTTCTCCAATTTTTTGCGTTCTTGAATACCCATCAGAAATTTTCCGTGCTCAACGCCAGTTCAGTTGGTTCCGTGGCCCGTGGGATACTTTGGCCGCCTTGAATCATCACACGTCTAAGACCTTTATTCTGCAGAAAGTCAGCGGCCTCCTCCATTGCCTGTCGCGTTACACAAGGCCAATTCCGAAGTCTGAAAGCCGGCTGCAACTCCGTCAGGGTAACGGGAATATTCGGGTTTAAGGCTGCCAAGGCCCCGGCCATCCTCTCCAACTCGGTTCGGGTATGGATCCGCGGGTGGCAAGGAATGCTGACAGCCATAAACACCTGATCCGCGTATTGTATCTCCAGATGTTCAATGGCCTGCCATATGGTCTGCATGTAGCGGCTTGCAAGGTTCCTCTCGTGAACGCCACTGATCGTCATAAAAGTTTCTATTTCTATCGCCTTGAAATCCGGTGACACGTCGGTGACGCCGGCTGCAATCAGTTCGTCTATATATTCGGGACTAAGCAAGGAGGCGTTGGTGTCGAGTTGAATGCGGCTCTCAGGCGCTGATTGGCGCAAATACCTGACGGTGTCCACCAACCATTGACGATTCAATGTCGGTTCACCTCCGGATATCCCAATCCATCGGTCCTTCTCGGGTCTTAATCCGAGTCGGTCAACCGCTTGTGACGGGGTGAGTGACGACGCCGTCGATGAAAACGTCAGATCCCAATTGTGGCAAAGATCGCATCGATAATTGCAGCCGTGCGTAAAAATGGACGGATGACCGTGGGGAGCAGGACGCATGACGGTAATCACGCGTTTAGGCGATATCTGTGTCGTGGCCGCTTGGGGGGTTACAATCCTCATGCCGGATCGTAGCGCGGTCATGCATCCGCGGGTCGGTTCTCCGTCGACTAACACAGCGCAATTCCAACATCCTCCGGTTCCACAGGTTGATGCTTCACTTGCACAACCGCATCCTGAAGACGTCTCCGCTATGAAACCCAATTGTTCGAGAGCCTTGGAAACCGATATATGACCCTGCAGTTGTTGGGCCTGACCGTTGACTTCGAAGTCGAGCAGATTCATTCTATCGGCGTTGTCATGGACCGTGTCGAATTTCAAAAAACGGGCCGCTTGAGGGCAAGCCGCCACACACGCCCCGCAACCAATGCATCCGTCAGTCCCAATCGGACAGGCAATGTATTGCGTGCAAAAGCCGCAGTGGATGCAATCACCATTCCGAGCCGCGACCTGACGTCTCTGGATCAATGCCATATCAGCCTCACACCTTGGGCCTGGCCGGCAAATTCGAACTGATATTGACTCCAGAATACATCTTCCGCTTCGGCGCTGACCTCAGCCATCTCTCCGGCACCAACGGCATGCAGAAACCGTACTTTGGATGGTAAATTGAGTACCAATTCATCAATGCACGGCATGGGTACAAAATCATAGGGATGTTCGTTATCGATATTGGCCCAGACAATATCGCCCGCGTTGGCAACTGTACTATCGGACAAAACAACGAATACTTCCTGTGGAAAATCCTCCCTCTTAAAAAGCTGTCGGACATAGTTCACAATCATGTCACGCGAAAGCGAGGCTTCCTTAATGCGTCCCGTCCTGAAATCACCTAAAAACGTCAAGTTAGCTCCTTTTTGTCTGGTGCGGTGTCACGGCCGGGGCGGTGATGCCGCGCCCCGGCCGCTTTTCGTTTCTTTAGGGATGGATCGATACTACCTATTTAAGCCAGTCGCTTTTCTGCTCGTATCCAAATTCCTTTTCAGTTACCGGCTCCCAACTATCAAAAATGGGCATTTCCGGGAGTTTCTGCAATTCAGGGAACCACCGCTTGAGAGTTGCTCGCCGTGAGTGCTTTCCTCTGAGCGGCAGTTCATCCCAGGGGATGTGAGCATACATCAGCGAGTAAACCGGACCGATGACGGCCTTGTTCACAAGATGTCGGTCCATGATACAGTCGAGGACTACCGGCCCTTTCTTTTCGGCCGTATTGTAGGCCTGTTTGAGCTGTTCGCGGAAATTTTCCGTTCGGTTGCAGAGCATGCCTTCCAACCCGCCGATAACTTTTGGAAGCTGGTCGAAACGCTGCATCTCGGTCGGGCGCTCTTCACCATATTGCTTCGTGCCCATCCATTCGCCACCGATGACGTCCTGCTCGCCGAGAACGTCATAATTGGGACCATACCATGGGTATTTCATGCCGGGCATCCAGCCGCCATTGTTGGTCACCAGATATACGATCGGCAGTTTATACATCACCGCCACATGGATGTCCAAACCGGCATTCATCATTCCGGAGTCGCCCATCAAGCCCAAAAACGGAATTCTGGAGCCGTTTTCCAGGTCGCCGATCGCTGCGCCGATGGCTTGGCCCACGCCATGACCGACACCCGCCTGGTCGTTGGCGCTCAGGCAAGAGGCCGGCCGAGTAAACTGGAGATAGGGCATTACAAAATCACTCATGGTAAAACCGTCAATGGAAACGCGGACGGCACTGCCATAAAGTTCTTCATTAACTTCCCGGATGATTTGCGACATATAACCATGGTGCAGAAAATTGTTGTCGCGATAGCGCGGATGATCCGGGCCATATTTGTAGGCGCGCGCAGTACGGGCTTCGATGCCCTCGGCCATGGATTTCTTGCAACGTTCAGCCCACTCCTCGCGCTCTCGGCTGAGCTTGTCATATCCATTGCGTTTGATGCAATCGTTCAGTTGTTTAATGACCGTCTTGGTGTTGCCCACCACGGAAGCCTTGGTGTTGACATAGGTCCAGACATATTCGTTGCAGGGAGCGATCTGAACACTTTCGGGCCAACCACCTGCATATCCGTCAAAAAAGCCAACCTTCAGTCCGATGGGAAGCATCATATCGAATTCATTACGGAATTTCGGGAAACCGCGATGGTGCATTTCGTGTTTCTCGCTTACAGCCGCACGTCCCAACCGCCGGGTGTTAAACGGGATCTTGGTAAGGGTGAAAAATTCTGTAAGTTCATCCGTAGCCTGGTCCCAGGAAGCATAGTCGCCCAGTATGGCAAAAGGCTTCTTTGCCTCGAAAATCGCTTTTGCCGCTTTTTCGATGGCCGCCGGATCCGCACCTGATTTGATGGGTTCGGTGGTTTCTTCCTGTCGCCAGTTGGGCAAATAATTGGCATGCTGCGTAAAAAAACCACCCCAATAATGTTCACGGGCATCGTCTTTCATGAAAAGGCAGTCAACGCCCAGTTCAAAGGCCACCGGTCCCATGGGCGCTGATTGAGCCACCCGGAAACCGCGGGTCATGAACTGCTTTACGGACCAGGGATAAAAAACACGCTGGGCCCACTTGGTAATGTGAACGAAAAATTCGGCGCAGATGCTCTCCTGGATGGTATTGTAGAGATGGTCATGTTCTTGTTCGATTCCGCCTGCAAGGAAAATAATCGGGGTGTTGCTGAGAAATGCCTGCTGCATGGGGCTAAAGGCGTTGGCCGTACCCGGCCCGACGGTGCCAAAAGCCACTGCCGTTTTTTGAGTCACCTGGCTATAGCCTTCAGCGGCATATACTGCATTTTGTTCATGGCCGAAAATGATCAGCTTGATGCCGATGCGTGAAATGGCATCCACAAAATGCCAGATATGTCCGCCGGGGACGCCCCAGGCAACAGTAACTCCATTTTCACGAAGAATTTCAGCCACATATTTACCCGTGGATGGATAAATCTCTCTCTTGCCTAAAGGAACGTCCAATTTTTTCTGAGCTTCTTCGTCGAATTCAATTCCGAGTTTTGGCATACTTTCTCCTTTTTTTGTTATTATGGGTTTCCAGCCAATCTATAATCACTTCAATAAATTCAACTTTCGGGATTGAGCTTCAAGCGATCACCAACTTGTTTTTTGACAATGCCCCTTACTGCTGTGCGATATCCACAATCGCACTGAAGAAGGCAGCGGCCGTTGTTTTGCAGAAGGTTCCGGACTGTTTCGATGGATCGACCGCTGTCGCCGGAATTCGGTAACACGCCTCTATAACGAACGGCCTAAAAATTTATCGATGTTGTTTTAAACGACACTGTGGGCTTGCGATTCGAAATCGATCCCGGTATGATTCACTTCAGCCCTTTTTCATCTGATGCCATTGCGAGTTTTGCAAATCGAGCATCAATCAATAAACGGTGTTCTTCAGGTTGTCTATTCATGACATCAACAGGATAGACTATTATTTCACCCCTTTCGCCACTTAAGTCTATTCCCGAAAGTTGAAATATAAATTGGCAAAGCGGTTCTGACGAATGTTGATTCGCCATTCCGATTACGTTGCCTTTACCTCCACGGCCCATTTCCCGTCCTTGAGGAATGCATCGGAAAGCGTTAAAAATGTTTCCTCGCCGCCGGCTTCCAACGGTTTGCCGCTGGGCGAGTAGATTCTGATGCGCGTACCTTTTTTCAGATCAGCCATCTTGGTCTCTCGCCACTTGTTCATACCCATGTCTTTAAAAATTTTCCGGTTATCGTCCACTTCCTTGAGAATCATTTTTCCCTCCTTGCTTTTATGGTCAGAGTCGTTCGTTACACTGGTCACTCATTCGCCGAAAGTTCCATAAGCCGTTAAGTTCCATAAGCCGTTGATAAAAGGATTTTCCACGCGCTCCATGGCGATGGTGGAAAACGGTGTTGTACCGTAATTGTGGCCCGGATAAATTAAGGTGTCATTCGGCAGCGTTAGAAGGCATTTTCGAATGGAATCGAGAAGTTGCGCCTCTGACGATCGGGGGCCGTCCACACGGCCCACGGAACCCACAAACAGGGTATCACCGGTCAGGCAAACACCCAACGACGCCTCGTAAAGGCAAATACTGCCCGGGGTATGCCCCGGGGTATGCAACACCCGCCATCGCTGTGCCCCTACAATCAACTCATCACCGCCCCGGACAACCCTGTCGGCGGGTGGAGATTTGCGAGCACCAAACAATTCTAACCAAAAATCACCGATTTTTTCGAGGTAAGCGGCTTCGGCCTCATGGATAACGATGTTGGCGCCGGTTTTGGCCTTCATTTCGGCATTGCCCATGATATGATCGACGTGTCCATGGGTGTTAACAATGGAGCCGATCCGCAACCCGTTTTCCGCCGCCAGGTCGATCAAGACGTCCACATCGTCCGCAGGGTCTACAACGATTGCCTCACCGGTCTGAGTATCACCGATCAGATAAGCGTAAACGCTGTGTTCACCGACTTCGAGCTGTTTTAGGAAAGCTGTTGTTTTCATTCTATGTCCGATATTTCTTTCGTTCTATATAGGCGCGGATACCTCGGACGCTCAAAAGAAAAGAATCGTGATGATCGGGATATCGCCGTAAATCCGGTAGTTGCTCCAAAAAAGATTCCCAGAGGGCTTGCGTTTCGATTTCCGGATTTTCATTGAGTATTGCAGCGACACATCGATTCCATTGCTCGTGGCCTTGCTTCAAATCCTCAAAAAACCCTTCCAGCAAATTCAGAGAATATGATCCGCAATGAGCGAAATTGATTCGCCCTGGCTTCAATGCCTGAATGCGATTGATGGAATCGATAGCCGCATGCTTGTCGTAGTCGCCTGGCGGCGTGATGATGAAGCCGGGCTTGCCGGCAAACTTTCCTCCCAACGCATCGCCTGCGAATATCGCCGAAGCGAACGGGTCGTGAAATATGACGTGGTGTTTGGCATGTCCGGGAGTGTAATGGACGTCCAGGTGGATGGCGCCCAAGGCAATCGTGTCACCGGAATCAATGGTCCTCAGGTTGGCTTCAGGAACCGGCAACATGGATCCAATGGCGGCATAACCGTCGCCGTAGGCACTTGCGGCTGCTTGCAGCAGTCTGGTGGGATCCGCAAGATGGCGGCTCCCCTGACGGTGAACGCATACGACCAATTCGGGGTTCAATCGCGTCAAATGCCCCGCTCCGCCGGCATGATCCAGATGAATGTGGGTCAACGCCAGATAATCGATGCTGCCGGGACTCAAACCCAGTTGCGCCAGCCCGGCAATCAAGTCGGGGTGGTCCGCTGGGTAGCCGCAATCGACGAGGACCGTTTTTCTATCCTGCACCACGTAGCAGGTCCGGTATTCGTCAAAAGTCAGCGATGCCGTGAAATCGTTTATCTTTTCGACGTTGACCATAAAATAATGTTATTCCAATTTCAGAATTCGATCGTGGCCGGCCCGGCGTGTGGGCTATCGTGAGCTGATTTGCTCACGATGCAATTCCTTGTCGCCCGGTCCACGATCTCAGTGTGTGCGATTCAGACCTATGCTGTTTATCCCTTGGATCCCAAACGAAGTCCACCATGCAGAAAATATGTTTCACCGTTTATGGCTTCATTGCGATACAACTCACCAATGAGCGAGGCAACTTCCTCGGGCTCAATCAAACGGCCGATGGGTACATTTTCAAGAATGCGTTCCAGAGCTTTCTGATTCATATTCTTGACCATTTCCGTGCCTACATAACCAGGCGCTACCGCCACGCAACGGATGTTCTGAGCCAGGTTTTTACGGAAAAATTCGGCAGTAATGACTTTGGGCATGACGGACATGGCGGCTTTAGTGGAGGAGTAGTTAATCTGACCTGCAGTTCCCAGTGATCCTGTTGAAGAAATCAAGCATATCAAGCCCTTATAGCCACCATTGATCATTCGTTCAGCACACTCGCGCACCGTCAGAAAAACCCCGGTCAGATTGATATCGATCACCCGCTTAAATTGTTCCAGATCCATTTTGCCTTTAACTTTGCCGGTTTCACGATCAGGCGATAACAAAAGGCCGTCTTTGATGATACCTGCACACGGCACTACCAGGTTGATGGCGCCAAAGGTATTCACGGCCAAATCCGCCAAGGCGGCATTATCCGCTTCCTTGGTCACGTCACCGGTCAACGTGGCAACCTCGCCGTTCATAGCCCGAATTTCACCAGCAACCCGTTCCAGGTTTTCCGGCATAACATCGCCAAGCACCACCTTACCGCCGTTTTGAACCCAATATTTGGCTATTGCTTCACCTATACCGCTCCCACCGCCGGTAATGACGGCAACCGATCCTTTAATAGCTAACATATCATCTCTCCTGGTTCCAGCCGGATCATCTCGGCCGGCCTAGTGCGTGTGTTAAAAGTTTTGCGCCGGTTCCGTTTTCTTTTCTTATACCCGCTACAGCCGCGTCCGCCGCCTGATCTTCTCTATTTCACGGCTGTAATGCCCTTGTCGCATTCGCCGGATGATCTGCGCAGCCAGGAGCTTACGATTTCCCGGGCCGCATTTTGCGGATCAATCCGGTGTTCATACACGCGGCTCAAGGCATTGTCGACATCCCGAGTGCTGTCTATCTGGTTCCAGATCATACGCGCGCACTCGGCTTCAATGTGATGTTTCAATTCTTCCTTGATCTGGCGTCGACGCCGGATCTCTATTTTGTTATCGCGTTTCAGATAGCGACTGTGATCCCACAACCCCTCATAGAGTTCATCAATGCCCTTGTTCATCGCCGCCGACGTCATGAAAATCGGGGGTCTCCAGTCCAGACGGGCATCAATTCGGTCTAACATCCCCTTTAACGAGTGGGCCATGTTTTCGGCCCCCGGGCGATCACATTTATTGACCACGAATACGTCCGCCACCTCAATCAGGCCGGCCTTCATGAGCTGAACACTGTCGCCCGACTCGGGGGTTAGAATCACCACCACCGTATCGGTGGCCTTGGCAATATCAAGCTCTGATTGCCCAACACCCACCGTTTCGATAATGATAATATCCTTACCGCTGGCGTCCAGGATTCGCGCTGCCTCTCGGGTGGTCCGAGCCAATCCGCCCATGATCTTTCCGGCACTCATGCTGCGGAAAAAATAATTGTATTCCTTTTTCTTGATATTAATGCGCACCCGATCTCCCAGAAGGGCGCCCCCGGAAAAGGGACTGCTCGGATCAACGGCTACGACTCCCACCGAATGTCCCTGCTGGCAAAACCGCTTGACCAGCTTATCGACCATGGTGCTTTTACCGGCTCCCGGTGGACCCGTGATACCGATGTAATAAGCTTTTCCGGAATGAGGATACATTTCCTGCAAAATATGAGGTGCATGGCTGTCATCGCGCTCAACCAGAGAGATCAACCGCGATATGGCAGGTTTTTCCCCCTGCAATGCGGCTGAAATAATTTCGTCGATATTTTTCATGAAACCCTCTCTCTTTTTCGTCGGTGGAATCCGATTTTGTTCACACCTAAATTGCGCGATGCTTTTGCCCGCATGGGATCAACAAGGAAGTGACTGTTGATCTGCAGACATCAATGGCTCAGTTTGAAGCCTGGGATAGCGCTACGCATTCATTAATGCCGTCGATGATGACCTGCATTGGTGTGTCCGGCAGGTACACTTTTTCAATGCCGTGTTCTTGCTCAAGAATCCGGGCATCTTTCGGGGCCATAACGCCGCCCATGAAGACCTTGATATGCTCCATGCCCTTTTCCTTGAGCAATTGCACCACTCTGGGCCCCAGTGTCATATGGTTTCCCCCAAGGGTGCTCAGACCGATCACATCCGCATCTTCCTCAACCGCCGCCTCAACGATCTGATCCGGAAATTTGTTGCCCAGGTAGATGACCTCCATCCCGGAATCTTTCAGAAACTGCGATACGAGGTATACCCCCCGCCAATGAATGTCCAAGCCCAGCTTTGCCATTACCACTCTGACTTTCCTATTCATTTTTAACATTCTCCTTTTATGGATCCTGTTTTCAAACGTTCTGGAAAACGGATCCATGTCGATGTCATGTGTATATTCTGATGGTAACCGATCCGTAACGGGTGAAATCCTTTTCTACAGAAGCGGAAAAGCCCACAAGCCGAATTCTTCACGGAACAACTCTTCGATTTCACCCAACGTGACGAGGTTCTTAACCGCCTCGAGACAATACGGCATAAGGTTTTCTTCACTGTGGCATTTGTCTCTCAGAATCTCTAAACTTTCCTTGACTTTTTGAGCATTTCGTTCTTTGCGCAGTTTTTCGAGCTTGGCTTTCTGCCGTGTGAATGTTTCAGGGTATTCAAAAACTTCGATGGGGGCGGTTTCACTTTCCTTGGATGCCTGGAAATTGACGCCTACGATTTTGGTTTCGCCGTTTTCAATTTTTTTCTGGTATTCCAAGTTGTAGTTACTGATTTCACGGTGGAGCCAACCATCTTCCACCGCTTTGACCAATCCACCCATCTCTTCTATTTTTTTAATGTAATCGAAGATTCTCCGGCACATTTCGTCCGTAAGGTGTTCCACATAGTAAGATCCGGCCAGGGGATCCACCGTGCTGCAAACACCGGTCTCTGCCTGAATGATCTGCTGGGTGCGCAGCGAAAGGAGAGCGGCTTCTTCGGTGGGCGCCGAATACGCTTCGTCGTAGGAATCGATATGCAGGGACTGGCATCCGCCCAACACCGCCGCCAATCCCTGAATGGCCGACCGGGCCACGTTATTGAGCGGTTCAGTGGCCGGCAATGTCACCCCGGCAGTCTGTACATGAAAACGCATGAGCATCGATTTGGCTTTCTGAGCGCCAAATCGTTCTTTCATTATCTGGTACCAAACCTTGCGGCTGGCCCGGCATTTGGCAATTTCCTCAAAGAAATCATTGTGCAGATCCCAGAAAAAGGACATTCGCGGTGAAAAATCATCAACCCGCATGCCCCTTCTGATCAGCTCTTCGGCGGTAACAATGGCATTGGAGATGGCGATGGCCACCTCGGCCACGGCATTGGTGCCGGCTTCGCGCAAATTGTAGCCGTTGTAGCTGACGGGATTCCATCGAGGTATATTCTTACAAACCCATTCGATCACGTCGCACTGCATTCTAAAGGATACCCGGGGCGGGAGGATCTCTGGGGCGCTGCCGACACACGTCTCCATGATAAAATCATTTTGGCAGGTTCCGGCAACGTCGGTCCACGGAGTCCCGCGGAGTTCGGCAACGCCAAAATACATGGCAGGAATGACAAGGCTGGTGCTGGGCAGGTGGGTGACAATGGATGTGCTGACCGTTCCGAGATCGATACCTTCAAAAAAGTGATCGATATCCCAAATTGAATCGACAGCGGCACCACAGGCGCCCACGTTCCCCTCCGCTTCGGGATCATCGGAGTTGTAACCGCGTATGGTCGGCAGATCGAAGAGAATATTGATACCCGTTGCCCCATGATCCAGCAGATAGCAAACCCTTTCGTTGCAATCTTCCGGCGCCCCCAAGCCCGCCAGCTGTCGAACGGTAAAGAGTCTGCCGCGGTACATATTGGGGTAGACGCCTCGCACATAGGGCGGATGTCCGGAAAAGCCGATGTCTTGTGTATAGTTGATTTGTTCGATGTCGGCGGGGGTATAAATCAGCTTGATGGGAATCCCGGAATGAGTGAAATACTTGCCCTCGGTTTCCCGGTCCGTTTCGCGAAGGCTGTTGTTGAACCAGTCCTGGTAATTGTTCTTTATCTGCTGCACATGTTCTTCGCTGAAAAGGCATTCCGTTGCTTTTGACGTACGTTCTTTACTTTTCTCCACAATGCTCCCTCCTCGTTTGCAAGTTAAATTGGTTGACTTCCGCAAGTTCTCAAGAAGATAGAAAGCAAACCCTGAATTTTTGAAGTATTCGCTGACTAAAAAGGCAGGTTCCGCGATTAAACGCTATTTTTTGCCATGGAAGCCCACAGCAATGATTCCCTTATGTGGTATTATGTTATATGGAGGAGAGGAATAGAATACAATCCACAGCAATGGCTATTTTGATATAGTTAGGCTTAGCTATGCAAAAGGCGGTGTCTTTCGGGTAAGCGTGTATGAAAAATCAACCCGGATGAGCTATCATCCATTCCAGCAGTCCCCGGGAAAACAGGGTTACCGACTGAGCGGCGGATATCATCATGCTTCAAATGACAACGGCCTTGACACGCATCGTCGGCAAATGGTTCTATCATCAAATGTGATATTGTCGCTTAACCATCGAAACGTTATGAAATCGAAAGCTGTCTCCGATGGCCATCCCACGTGAAAGGGATGGAGGTTCATTTCGGTCGCACACGTCCAACGGGGTTTAACCCTGCAAATCGATAATGGGTTTTGGAAAAGCCTCAACTACTTAATTTTTGGGAGATATTTTGGAAGATATAAGGATTCGCCATGAGTAATCATGTTTTTCAAATGTCGGAGCATGCTGACATCCTGGTTGTCGACGATTCCATTGACAACCTGAAGCTGCTTTCCGATTTGCTCTCGAACAAAGGTTACCACGTACGTCCCGCTGCAAATGGAGAAATGGCACTGCGTTCCGTGACCGAGAGCATACCGGATCTGATCCTTTTGGATGTGAAAATGCCGGGAATGGATGGATATAAGGTCTGCGGGCGTTTGAAAGCCGATAAAAAGACGCGTCGGATTCCAGTCCTCTTTATCAGTGGCGTTGAAAGTATTTCGAGTAAAATAAAATGCTTTGAAGTTGGTGGTGTGGATTATATCACGAAGCCGTTTCAGCCCGAGGAGGTTTTGGCGCGCGTGCGTATCCATCTGGAACTGAGATGGCTACAATTACAACTGGAGCGGTCTCATTCAGAACTGGAGGAGCGGGTGCAGCATCGCACCGCGGAACTGACTCAGGCTTGTCAAGCGCTGCAGGCCAATGAGATCCGGTTCAGAGGCCTTTTTGAGAACTCACCAGTAGCCATCTGGGAGTTGGATTTTTCCAAGGTCAAGGCCTATCTGGAAAGCCTTAAAGGTCAAAATGTCGACGATTTCGAAGCGTACCTGAATGAACACCCGGATACGATTGGGCGGTGTGCCGAACAGATTGTCGTCCTTGATGTCAATCGGGTGGCAATGGAGCTTTTCGGGGCACCGGACAAACAGACATTGCTGAAAGGACTCTCCGAGGTCTTCACAGGGGAATCCCATGAGCCTTTCAGGTATCAGTTAGTGGCGATCTGGGACGGTGAGTCCAGGCTGGAACAGGATGCCATGGTTACAACACTGGATGGTGAGCAGCGCTACGTGAGAATCAATTGGTCGGTTTCTCCAGGCCATGAAAAAACGTTCTCGAGTGTCTTGTGTTCCCTCATCGACATTACAGAGAAAAAACGGGCTGAGGAGAAAATCAGGCGGCAGCTGCTGGAGCTGCGAGCGTGGCAGAATATGATTTTAGATCGAGAGGATCGTGTGCAGGAACTCAAGCGCGAAGTCAACGAACAACTGCAACGGTTGGGCGAGCCGATTCGTTACTTCAGTCAGGAAGGGCTCTAAGTTGGGGGGACATCCCATCAAAATGAAATGAAGGCTGTCTCAAGGCTCAACGTCCGAGCGGATCAAGCACAACATAATTAAATGTCATTTCCATAAGATCTCCAGATATCGGGACGGATTCGATGACCGGTTCGTCATCATAGTTTCTCATGCTTGATCGGACGGATATAACTGAATAATTTAAGAGCAAATAGGAGATAACCAGATGAGACTGGCAAGGTGTACGATCCATCGATTGCGGGCATTGGTGATGATTGCATTGGTAATTTCGACGACCCAGGCATGGGCCAAGGTGATTCCCGGCTCACACATCAAGGTATTCATTCCGAGCCTGCCGTACATCTATATCTCCCATGCCATCAATGGTGCATTGTTGCGTCCCGCAGACAATGAGCGCGGGTGGGATTACGATATGGCGACCAGCCATCGGCTAATCGACGATAAGACCTATGAATTCAGCTTGCGAAAACGCGTTTTTTTTCAAGACGGCACCCCCTTCAATGCGGATTCGGTCGTCGAAAACATGATATACTTCAAAAAAGCCCCGTTCCTTTTCACCAAGGTCGATACGGTTTTTGATCGCGTGGAAAAAATCGACGATTACACGATTCGGTTCTATCTCACCGAAAAATACGGCCAGTTCCTGAACGATACGATCTGGATTCAATTCTATACCTCCGCGTATCTTAAAAAGTTCGGTTGGAACGGGAAATTGACCTGTCCGAATCTGGCCGAACCCGGCCCTTACGGATTGGGCCCCTATATTTTGAAGGCGGGATATGCAGAGGGAGACCGACAGACACCGGAGGTGGTGCTGGTGGCCAATCCCAATTATTGGGATTCGAATTATCCTAAAATTGAAACCATCACCGTCTATACGGAACTCGATACTAAAATTGCGATGGAGAATGTATTTGACAAGGACGGTGTGCTCGATATCATGCCGATCCCCTTTTCCATGAAATGCAGAGCCGATGCTTCGCCATACGCAAAACTGGTCTCCGTGCCATCGACTGACAGCATCGCCATTCACATGAATCTGCGCAATGGCCATAAAAGGCTGCTGGACCCAAAAGTCAGAGTCGCTCTGAATCGCGCCATCGATCAGGCCCGTCTGCTGGAACGTGCCTATTCCGGCGAAGGGATCGTCAAACCCACGCTGGCCTCCCCCTTGTTTCCGGGCGTCCGCGAGGTTGCCAAAACCCTTCGGCCTTATTCCGAAATCCAGAACCCCAAGGATATTCGTGATGAATTGAAGCAGATCCTGGATGGATTGACGCTGAAAGTTCTGACCCAGGATCGGTTCATGTTTATCTGGAAGGAAATCGCTCGGGATTTGAGAAAGGTCGGCGTCAAGCTGAACTTCGAGATCACCACCAGCGAAAAATACGTGTTTGACCAGTTGCTCACCACCAATGCCGGAAAAAATACCATACCCTGGGACCTTCTGGTTTGGGGCCTTGACGACTGGTTCTACAATCACCCCTGGTCCGCTTTTCTTGTTTACCGGACTTACAATTCCTGGAGCACCATCTTCCCCGACCCGGTTTTGGACGGATATGTTGATGAATTGTTTCGTACCTCCGTGGAAACATCGGAATTCACAGCCATCTGCGACAAGATCATGCGTCATGTCTATGACAGAGCCTACATGCTGGTTGTTCCGGCGCCCAACAAGCTTCTGGCGGTCAACAGAAACGTGGATTACAAGCCGTACCGGATGGCCAGTATTCCGCTTTGGAAAATCGAGATTTCCGAGGATCACTGGTCGATCCGGTAAGGACTTCAGTGTTCAGCGGGTGGAAACCTTGTCTTGAACCGAGGGAGGTGCCTCATGCTCAAAAAAATAAAACTGGGTCCCAAGCTGATGGGCGCTTTTTTAATCGTGGGATTAATTCCCTTTGCGGCGCTTGCCATGGTATCGCTGAACACCTCGAACAACGCCCTGTCCAAACAGGCCTTCAGCCAGCTCGAGAGCATGCGCGATGTCAAGAAGGGACAGATCATGGATCTGTTTGCGGGCATCCGGGGGAATATGAACGTGTTGTTGGAAACCGTGAAGGTGCTCAGGCGGGAGGCATTCGAAAAACTCAAGAGCGTCGAGCGCGTCAAGAAGATGCAGATCGAAAATTTTTTTGCTCTCGCCCGCAAGGATATCGCCGTGCTGGCCGCCAGCGAAGACACCCGCATGCTTTACAAGTTGCTGCGGCAGTATCAGATCGAGGAGGAAATCGAAGAGAACGATCCTTTTTTAATCGACACTTACGAGTACGAGGAGATCTGGGCCGAAAGGGGCCGGACCCTTCTGGATTATGTGAGGGTGTTCGGCTATGCCGACGCCCTGTTGATCAGCGCCGACCTGGGCCACGTCATGTACACTGCGGCCAAAAATTCCGATCTTGGCACGAATTTAAGGAACGGGCCCTACAAGAAAGAAAGCCTGACATTGTTGTGGCAAAAGGTTATCGCCACCAAACAGATCCAGATCCAGGATTTTCACCCCTATGGACCGGCGGGGGGGATGCCGTTCGCCTTTATCGGCGCGCCGATAAAGGATTTAAGCGGTGATCTTTTGGCTGTGGCGGTTCTGCAAATTTCTCTGTCGGCGGTCAACCAGATCATGCAGGGGCGTGAAGGACTCGGCCGCACCGGCGAGACCTATCTGGTGGGCAGCGACCGGCTGATGCGTTCGGATTCGCTGCTGGACCCGGGATTTCATTCCGTCAAGACGTCCTTTGACAACCCCCTCAAGGGAAGCGTGGATACGTTGGCGAGCCGGAACGCACTGGCCGGCCATACGGGGCAGGAGGTGATCACCGGTTATCTGGGCAAGCCGGTCCTGTCCAGCTACAGTCCCCTCAAGATCGAGGGCCTTAATTGGGCCATCATCGCGGAAATTGACGTGGCCGAGGCTTTCAGCCCGGTGGATGCAAAAGGCAACGAATTGTTCGCGTATTATGCCGACTCATACGGTTTCGATATGTTCCTGTTGAATCCCAATGGATACTGCTTCTACTCGGCCGCCAAGAATGCCGATTATCAAACCAATCTGGTGGACGGGCCTTTTGCCGACTCCGGTCTGGGCCGTTTGGTACAAAACGTGTTGGAGACCCGATCGTTCGGTTTCGCGGACATTTCGCCGTATGCACCGCGAAACGGGGAACCCGCCGCCTTTATCGCGCAGCCGCTTGTGAACAACGGGCAGGTTGAAGCCGTGGTGGCGCTGCAAATATCACAGGATGCCATCAACCGCATCATGCTGCAGCGGGGAGGCATGGGCGAGACCGGCGAGACCTACCTGGTGGGGCCGGACAAGCTGATGCGCTCGAATGCCTATCTTGACACAGTGAACCGAACGGTTCAGGCGTCTTTTGCCGATCCCGCGAGGGGCGGCGTGGATACAGAGGCCGTCCGGGGAGCCCTTGCAGGCAAAAGCGGCAAGAAGATCATCACGAATTACAACGGCAATGCCGTGCTTTCGGCCTATACCCCGATCAATATCTGGAATACGACCTGGGCGCTCATCGCCGAAATCGATGCGTCCGAGGCCTACGCCGCCGTAACGGCCCAAAAGTCGATGATGGGCATCCTGGCCTTGACATCGATTACGGCCATTCTGGGTTTTTCGCTCTTGTTGACCCGCTATATTACGAATCCGATTACCAATCTTGCGGAAAAAGCCTCATATATCAGCACCCACAGGGATTTGAATCAGCGGATCGATTTTGAAAGCAATGATGAGGTCGGCATCCTCGCCCTGGCTTTCAATTCCATGATCCATAGCCTGAAGGCTTATTACGACGGCCTGGAAGAGACGAACCGCAGCATGAATGCGGAGATCGCCAGGCGCAGGAAAGCCGAAGACAACTATCGCAGCATTTTTGAAAACGCCGTGGAGGGTATTTTCCAGACAACTCCGGAAGGACGAATTATCAGTGCCAGTCCATCCCTGGCCCGCATGCTGGGTTATGACAGCCCCGACGAACTGATGAGAAGCCTTTCCGATCTCGCGAAGCAGTTGCACGTCGATGCCGGCCGGCGTCAAGAGCTGCTGCGCCGTCTTGAGCAGGAGGATACGATATCAGACTTTGAATCCCGGATGTATCGAAAGGATGGCAGCATCATTTGGACCTCGCAGAATGTTCGGGCCGTCCGGGATGCTTCGGGGAGGCTTTCCGTCCTGGAAGGTTTTCTGACGGATATTACCCTGCGCAAGCTTGCCCAGGAGGCGCTCCAGAAACATCGCGAGCAGCTTGAGGAACAGGTCAAAAAGCGCACTGCCGAACTTACGGTCGCCAAGGAACAGGCCGAGTCGGCCAATAAGGCCAAAAGTGAGTTTCTGGCCAACATGAGCCATGA